>Ga0123337_10002086_pt1 | contig 23533 bp, 17 predicted proteins | sample frozenSSSSmetaG_FD_89792 | JGI IMG/M metagenome (GOLD analysis project Ga0123337, IMG submission 89792) | Glacier valley bacterial and archeal communities from Borup Fiord, Nunavut, Canada, to study Microbial Dark Matter (Phase II) -... | ecosystem: Environmental > Aquatic > Freshwater > Ice >...
AGACTGCTGGTGAGTATGGTATCGGTCGTGAAATGGAAAAATTCTGGTGGCGTCAGTTTATGCATTCTACATTTAGAGTTGGTAATGTATCATTATGAACTAATTTAAATATTTTACAAATTCAGGATTCACATTATTCATCAGAACCCCATTCCTATAATATCCAATGATATTCTGCGCTGCCAATCGTGCCATTTCTGTTCTCGCTTCAATCGTTGCAGATCCAATGTGCGGAAGGATTGAAACATTTTCCATATCCAGTAATGGACTATCTTTTCGCATTGGTTCCGGATTTGTAACATCTAACCCAGCCCCCCAGATCGTTTTATTTTGTAGTGCTTCGATTAAATCTTCTTCATTGTGAAGTCCGCCGCGTGAGGTGTTAATAAATATGGATGAAGATTTCATTTTTTTGAATGCGGATCTATTGAAAATGCCTTTTGTTTCTTCACTCAGTACACTGTGAATAGATATTACGTCACTTTGAGTTAGCAATTCATCAAAAGATACATGTTTAGCTCCAAGTAATTGTTCCGCTTGAGGATTTGATTTCCTGTTATGATAAATGATATTCATATCATAAGCCCCTTTGCATCGTTTTGCCATTTCAGTTCCGATGCGCCCCATTCCAAACACCCCCAATGTTTTCTTTTTTAATTCAATGCCCAGAAAACCTTTTGGACGGAAATAAGTCCATTCGCCTTTAGCGATCATTTTATGCATGTAGAACATTTTTCGGGAAGCTGTGATCATCAAACCAAATGCGATGTCGGCAGTTGCGTCACTCATGGCGTTGGGCGTATTGCAAACAGGAATTCCAAGTCCCGAAGCTTCCAGAATATTTATGTTATCATAACCAACGGCGAACTGTGATATGATTTCGAGCTGAGTGCATTGTTTCAATAAACTGGCATCTATCGTGTCTGTGCCGCCGCAGAGAAGTGCATTAGTATCCTTTGCCTTTTCAGCAAGCTCTGTTGGTGTCATGGGCCTTTCCTGGTCCCAGGACTCTATAATGAACCCAGCATTGTTTAGCAAGGTTGATGCTATTTCCGGAAAATCGCGTGATAATAGAACTTTAACTTGTTCTGGATTTTTTTTCATATTGATGTAACGATCGATATAGTGAGATTAATGCAAATTGAATTAAAGAATGTTAACCGCCACTTACGGGAGGAATAATAACAACTTCATCATTATCATTGAGGGCGTATGAATCCTGCTGATAGTTTTCGCCAACGGCAAACGATAACGATTTTAGTTTTAATAGTTCAGGATATTGTTTAAAAAGGTCTTTTTTAAGTGAGGATATGGTTACGCCGGACTTGATCTCGAACACAACCTGTCTGGATTTCAGGATATCTTTTGCGATGCCAAATGCTACCAGGTTGATTTTCATCTGCTGTTTGTATGCAAAAACCTTTTTATCTTTTTCCGGATAAGTATCGCACATTCAGTTCCTGCTATTGATACCACTTCAAATGCCCTTAATTTGTCCGGTAAAATTACTTCATCAGGAGTTAATTCATTGTTAATTTATTCAGATCTCCAATGTTTATTTCTCCATTTGAATCTATTGGAACAACAATCAATTCAGCACCTGTCCCTTTCCACATTTGCTACCACAGAATAAGCTATTTCTGTTGTTTTTTGTTCATCTTAGCAATCAATGTCGACACCAAAACTTTTTGATAATCATGGGAGACCTGTCAACTATCTTCGGTTGGCGGTGACGGATCGCTGCAACCTGCGGTGTTTTTATTGCATGCCTGAAGAAGGAATAGATTATTTGCCAAAGAAACAATTGCTAAGCTTCGAAGAAATTGTGCGACTTGTACGATTGATGGCTGAAATGGGAATCACGAAAGTTCGCATCACTGGAGGCGAACCATTTGTGAGGACAGACCTGATGCAGTTAATTAGCGTGATTGTTGAAATAGAGGGTATTAGTGATGTTCATCTCACAACGAACGGAATTCTTACAGGGCAACATATTCCTGAACTTAAAAGATTGGGAATTGCCTCGGTGAATTTGAGCATGGATACGCTGGATTCCACTCGATCTAAAATGATCACTCGTCGTGATGAGTTTGAAAAAACACGGGCTACACTTGAATCATTGATCGAACAAACTATTCCTGTTAAAGTGAATACCGTGGTGATGGAGGGGAGGAATATTCAAGACATCGTTCCGTTGATCGAATTAACAAAGAATGATGATGTTTCTGTGCGATTTATTGAAGAGATGCCATTCAATGGTGAAGGAAGTCATTACAAGTCTCTGACGTGGACCTATAAAAAAATTCTTGAGCACATTTCTTCGGAGTTTCCAAATCTTCAAAAGATCCAGGATCCGGAAAATACAACGGCTTATCATTATAAAATTCCTGGATTTAAAGGTACGATTGGAATAATAGCGGCGTTCAGTCGTACGTTTTGCGGCACTTGCAACCGCGTTCGGATAACGGCACAAGGAGAACTGAAGACATGCCTTTACGATGATGGTGTTTTGAACATAAAAGAGTTGATGCGGGCGGGCGCAGGAAATCATGAGATTACGCAATACTTGTTACGTGCATTCGCTGATAGGCCAAAGGATGGGTTCGAAGCAGAGCTTAAAAGAAAAAGACAATCAATATCGGAGTCGATGGCTACGATTGGTGGATAGTGGAAAATTGAAAATTATAAGTTATTAGAAAGATCAGGTTCTTCATTTTAAGTTTGAGTTTATAATAGCGATCGATAGTGTATTCGGTCAGAAAGAATATAAGCCAACCTTATCATTCACTATTTCAGTCAAACGATGGAATTCTATTTTTTAGTCTTTGCCTTCTTTTCAATAGCGCTTATCTATTCTTCTGTTGGCTTTGGCGGTGGATCAAGCTACCTGGCATTATTGGCTCTTTCGGTTTTTGCGTTAGCTTTTCCAGTCATTCGTTCAACGGCATTATTTTGTAATATTATTGTAGTAACAGGAGGTATTGTAATTTTTTACAAAGAAGGAAAACTTTCATTGAAAGAAGCCTGGCCTTATCTGGTCAGCAGTGTTCCGGCAGCATATATCGGAGGATTCTGGCCAATAACAGAACACATATTCTTTTTGTTGCTTGGGCTTACATTGGTAATCGTCCCATTTTTGCTATGGTTTCAGTCGACTGAAGTTGAAGGGCAATCTGGACCAACGATAAAAGGATCCACTACTTTAAAAGTAGTAACCGGAGGTGGCATTGGATTACTTTCCGGACTTGTTGGAATTGGTGGTGGTATTTTTCTTTCACCTGTGTTGCATATACTTCGATGGTCGGAGCCAAAGCGAATTTCTGCAATAGCGAGCTTATTTATTCTGGTGAATTCAATAGGAGGATTAGCGGGGCAATTCAATAGAGGAATTCCAGATTTCAGCTTTGGATTTCTGGTGCCGCTTTTGATTGCAGTTTTGATTGGAGGACAAATTGGTTCTCGACTTGGTGCTAGAAAATTCAATCCGGTTTATATAAAAAGAATTACTGCTGCTTTAATTTTAGTTGCTGGCTTGAATATTTTGAAAGATCATTTGTTATAGGCGTCAGATACTTCGAGTTGTCAGACGCTTATTCCGTCAAACCAGTCCTTAAACTCACTTACCTTTTCGCGGCTTACAATGATCTCCCTATCCCACACCGGTATCGTTGCAATTTTTAACCTGCTGTTGGAATACATTACCACGTCCTGAATAAAATGGATGCTGATAATGTACGTCCGGTTCACTCTGAAAAATGAATTTGGGGTTAAGACTTCCTCCAGCGCTTCGAGAGTGAAATCGATGATGAATTTTCTTAATTGCTGAGTGACCAAATAGACATCTCTTCCATCGGCATAAAAAAGAATAACCTGATCTGTTGTAATGGAGCGAATATGATCGCCCACTTTTACCATGAAGCGTGCCTTGAAGCTTTTAGCGGTTGTTTGAACTGCAAGCGACTTTATTTTTTCAAGCTTGGATTCATTCATGACTAACTGATCACGAAGATTTTCAAGCTTTTGAAGACTTGCACTGAGGTCCGGAAATGTTACTGGCTTTAATAAGTAATCAATACTGTTTACTTTGAATGCCTCCAGAGCGTATTCGTTGTAGGCAGTAATAAAGATTACGGGTTTATGGACGTTTACTTTTTGAAATATACCGAAGCTCAATCCGTCTTTCAATTGTATATCCATAAAGACCAGATCAATGGAAGACTGGTTTGCCTGAAGCCAGGTAACGGCTGATTCGATCGAATCACAAACTCCCTTTACGTTAATCTCAGCACTGTATTTTTGCAGATATCGTTCCAGCTTTTCGACGGCAGGCGTTTCGTCTTCAACAATCAATACGTTAAGCGACAGGCTCATGCAGGTTCGTTTACAGTTTGATCAACCAGGATCATTGGAAATTTAATATAATTTTCCCGTCCTGCTTTTACTTGAATAAACGGGCGGTCACTGTAGACGGAATAAGAGCGCTGAAGTCTCTTAAATGATTCAAGACTTTCGGGGTGAAGCTGCAGCTTGTCATTTAGATAGTGATGCAATACGAAGTAATCTTCATCCTCCTGTTCAAGTGTCAAAACCAACGGCATATCTTTGGATACTAGTGTATTTCGAAGAATGCTATCAATAGCCGTAATTAGTGCGCCAGGCATCAAATGGATACGTTCAGTATTTGTGATCTGATTTTTCCATTTGACATTGCCATAAAACTTTTGGTTTGCCAATCGTAATAAATGATTGATGGCAATAACTTCTTCTGAAAGCGATATAAATTCCTTCTGACGATTGACCAGTTGATAACGATATAGTGCTGCGAGGCTATCAATAAGTTCTTCCGAAGTTTCTGCATCCTTGTGAAGGCAAAGAATTAATTCTTCAAGACTGTCATACAACAGATCAGGATTTATCTCCTGACGGAATGATGTAAATTCAGATTCAAGGCTTTCACGAAGCTTATGCTCTTGTTCAATTCGCATCGTATTCTCCTGATGCAAATACTGGTTGCCAATGTATAAGGCATTGTATAACAAAGCTGTAAGTGAGAAGATGGAGCCAAACACAATCAACTCCCGTGGGCTTACATCAAATCCTACCACCCATTTATAGTATTGAGTAATCGCCAATAGTACAATTGCTACGCTTGCGGCCGTTGTTAACAATGCTTCAAAAAATGCTTTGTACTTAGGTGTTAATCCAACTTTTTGAACCATGACGAAAGTAAGTCTCATCGTTTCGAAAGCAAGTAATGTCAGAACGATACTCACATACACTTCCTGGTTACTGAATAGCGTTCCAAGTTGCTCGAAATCGTTATTGATCAGAAGTAATAAGAGATATACAAGCACACCGTAGACCGGTGGGGCGAAGATTCTGAAGAATGGATTATGTATGAAGATTCTTTTCATTCAGTTACGATCTTCTTTTTTAAAACAGGTAGCTGTACAAGAAATTTTTCATCATCCCGTACGATAACTTTTTCATCGGTAAAGAAGCTATAACGCTTGTGAATGTTCTCAAGTCCAACGCGGAAACTTGTGACTGGTTTCAGGCTGGTTGTCTTTGTATTATAAATAATAATTTTTGTGTTGTCAATGGCGCTGATGTAAACCAGAAGTGGCTGATCCTTGCTGATATTGTTATGTTTTACTGCATTTTCCACCAAAAGCTGAAGCGTCATGGGTGGGATCATAGAGTTAAGGATGTTTTGAGGAATATTTATTTCAAGCTGTAAATGATATTCATATCGAACTTGCAACAGGAAGTAATATGACTTGACAAATTCCAGTTCATCCTGTAGAGGAACTAATTTCTGTGTCTGGTGTGTGAGGACATATCGAAATGTATCTGCCATTCGTCGGATAAATTCCTCTGCAATTCGTGTGTCTTTATATAAAAGTGATGAAACGGTATTAAGACAATTGAAGAGATAATGAGGGCTGATCTGACTTTTTAACGATTCAAACTGTAGTTCGAGCTGCCAACGTTCGGATCTGAGTTGTTCTGCTTGGGTGACGGCATAATAACGATATGAAAAGAAAAGTCCATAGAAGATCTCGTAAATAAAAATAATTATGATATATAAGATCACAAGCTTTATAGAAGCCTGACCTCGTATCTCAAAGATATTTTTTCCTATAAAGGCAAAGAAAGCAATCACGATGGAAATATTTATCGCAAGTCCGCTGATGAATCGTAACAGAAAATTATTTTTCCAGTGGATCAGCGTGTCAAGCAGTCGGTCAATTTGAGAAACGATAACCCCTAACATAGTTGTCATTAAGACCACAATCAGGTATTTCTCCAACTCTTCTTTTAAAGAAGGGACTGCACCTGTTTCGCTATAATGTATAAATGTGAGTAGCACGATTCCCAGTGCCGTGCATCCAATCACCAGCAATAGATACTTGCGCATGGATTGTTGTCGGGAAAAGGTAGAAATAAACATGAAGGCTTGAAGCTACGGATTTTTATTGTTTTGGATTGTGTCGCTGTTGACGTTCTTCACCAATAGCAACGAATGTCACATCAATCCAACGCTTTCATTACTTTTCCATAATATGTGTCTGAACTGATCTTTTTGGCAGTTGCGTGATAGGTATCTTTCAATGAAGAATCATTGGCGGCCCGGATCTTAGGTGCAAGTTTCGTGAGCACTTCAGTGATATAATGGTCTGAATTGATGTTACCGGCAGTTCTCATGATTGCAATCATATTGGATGTAGTGAGGCCCGGACGATCGATAGCAGCTCCCAGAAAACTAGCGATATAAAAATCGCTATCGTGATTCCCGATCTCATCCAGTAATTTCTGGAAGGAATCCTCGTTCAATGTCTGCTTCTTAAGGAATTCATTTGCAATGGCCGTTACGTAATGGTCTGATTCAATTGATGCAACAACACTTATCAGATTGTTCTGCGCTTCTGATGTTAGATTATTGCGTAGAAGATTGGTAAGCACTTCTGATTTATAATGATCTGACTCCATTTCTTTTACAGATTCCAGCACTTTTGAATACGAAGCAGCGCTTAAATTCTGTTTCGACAGTGCCTTGGTTAGTATCTGAGTGCGGTAATGGTCCGAATCGATTGATCGGGTAGCACTTACCATTTCTGAAATAATAGGATCGGTAAGATTATTTTGTTTTAACAGCGTTGATAGAACCTCTGATTTGTAATGATCTGATTCCATGTTGCTCGTAGCGACCATTATTATTTTAACACTTTCCAATGATCCTGGCACAGTTCGGAGAGCTTCCTTGATTACTTCAGTTTTATAGTGGTCCGATTCCATTTTCTGAGTGGCAGTAAAAACGGCATCCGTAGCTTCTTTCGTCTGAAGAAATTTATCCATGTTATTCTTCAAAAACTCTGTGAGATAATGATCCGACTCAATCGCCTCAGTAACCTTTCCGATGATTGATGCATAATCCTTTTCAGCCAGATTTAATCCCATCAATAGATTTGCATAATACGCTTTCACATGATCGCTTTCAAGTCGGCCAATTTCACTTAATACACTATTGGTTCCTCCTTGTTTGTAATAACGAGCTACTCTGCTTTCAGCGCCAATAGTTGTGCTGCGAATCAGTTCTGGTAAGATTTCCGATAACCACTTGCGTCCTTCTGGTTCGTATGAAACCGAAGTACGTCCTTCATAATATTCGCGTTTCAAGCCAGCGCCTTGTGGAGCTATGATGATGGAGCGGCGACTTCCAAAAACGGTCTTGGTGATTTCAAGATATCCATCAGGCGACATGCTTTTGATGTCCTTGTCATCCTCTGTCATTTCGATCTTTCCGCGGATCTCTACGTTGAAGTTGCTAACGCCATTGGAGCGGCTAAAAGCTATTTTAGTACTGCTTTTGCTGGTGCTGTAAACCTCTGTTTGAGCCTGAATTGAACTTGTGCCCGCGATCAGGAAAGCAACAAGACATGCGTAAATCGTTCTCATAGTTCACATTTTAGTCTATAGACGAGACAAAGGTGCTACAGGGATACAGTCAAATCAACAGGAATGACATGAGTTGTGGAAAAAGTGTATTGTAATGAAATCGAAGAAGTTGAGAATGGTAGCAGCGAATATTTTTTTATTCTCAATTCTTCAATTCTTTCTTCTCCGCCTCCAACGTCTCCGTCTCTATCCTCTCTTTTTTGATATCGATTTTGATAAACGCATACAAGCTCATATACGTATTAGCAACGAACACGAGTGTAAAACACGCAATAAGATATCCTCGCCAGTCGGGCAGGAGTAATGTAAATTTCGTGATGAAAAGAAAGAAGATCGTGACGTAGTGGCTAAAGCAGTACTCACAAGTAAATAAGTAAAAAAACTTACGGCTTAAAAGTGATTTGCTTTCCTTACTTTTCTTAACGCAGTAAGCATGTGGTTCAGCAAAAATTTCTTCATGAGTAACCGTCCATGCAATGCAAGCGATAGGGATCGCTAGTACAAATAGCCAGATGATTTGGGATCCCAGGCTCATTTGTCTCTAATTACCAAACAAGAAAGTTAAAAAAAGGCCGTATGCCATTGCCGAGAACCGTTTTCACGAAGTGCCTTTAATGAGTAGTGCACTTTTTCAAGTTCATCCGTCTGCTTCGCAATATCTTCGATTGTTGAGGCTGGAAGAAAATGAAGAGCCAGAGCCGTTTTATATGTTTTCAATGCATTGACTTCCATTTCTTCGCATTCTTTTAATTCGTAATTACGGCCGCCGATTATTTTCTTTATGTTGTATAGAGTTGTTGATAATCCACTTTCTTTTTTTTGTGTATAATTAGTTGCTCCGTATGCGTTACGCCACTTATTTAATGTTGCAGTAAAAGTCTGAGCCTGGATTGCATGTTGCATGAAAAATAATTTTATTTCTATCTCTTTTGCCTTTCCAGCTAAAACCTTATAGCGATTCGTGCGCTGACCATTTATGTCTACCATTTTATTGAGAGCAAATATGACTTGGGAGAGAGTTTCCATACTGATCAGATTTAGATACGCACGTGCAGTTGAGAAAATCGTGCCGCGTTTTTTAGTATAATTGATCAGAAAATCATGTTTAAACACCCTGCTCCTGTAGATTTTTTTCCTCACGGTACCTACATTGTGGATTAAATATGTGAAGGCTTATTAACCCTGATCAATAAAAAATTATGTAGACAGACTTGTCCGGGTGGTGCGTAAATCATTCATTTGCCCGGTGGAAACTCAGGAAATCGCAGTACATGCACATATCCTTATAAACCGCTATGCGTTTATTTCATGATCAGGGGGTATAATCTTACAGGAATAAATCAGATTATGGATGAAGCTGGCGTAGCAAAAGGTTATTGACAAAAGGAAAAGCAGAGCAAATTCTTTCTTGAATTAACAGAAGAGATAAAATCTAATAAAAAGAAGACGGCCTACTCGCTGAAACAATATTTCTTTTATTTGATGGTGGAACAGTACAGTGCCCGGTGTTTCGTGATGCTTCACCATTGGAGTCAGCCAGGAGAGCTGTTGTTAGTTTATTATATATGATTTAGGATAAAAGAATAGTCAATTATGTGGATTGTACATTTAGCTTTACGCAGACCATACACAATTGGCGTACTGGCGTTGTTTATTTTAATCATGGGAGTGCTTTCCATCCGCAAGATGCTTGTGGATATTTTTCCTGTGATTGATATTCCGGTTGTTGCAATGGTATGGTCATACCCTGGACTTTCTGCAGACGAGGTTGAGAAGAGAGTGACACTTATCAGTGAAAGAGGTATTTCTACAACAGTAAATGGTGTTGAAAGAATTGAGTCGCAATCGTATCCTGGAATCGGATATTTAAAAGTTTATTTTCAGGAAGGAACGGATATCGGTGCAGCAATTGCACAGATGACAGCAGTGTCGAATACTTCTGTACGAAACATGCCACCTGGTATGCAGCCTCCTGGTATTCTCCAATTCAATGCATCCAATCTTCCTGTTGCTCAGCTTACACTTAGCAGCAAAACACTTACGGAAGATAGAATGTATGATTATGGTCTCAACTTCATACGTCTTCGCCTGTTTACAATTCCTGGTTTGTCAACGCCCTGGCCTTATGGTGGAAAGACACGACAGATTATGGTTGATGTTAATCCTGCCGCGTTAACTGCGAAAGGATTATCTCCATCAGATATTGTGGCAGCCGTTCAGGCACAGAATGTGATTATACCTGCGGGTACGGCGCGTATAGGGACGACCGAATACAACGTTGCGCTTAACTCAGGGGTAGAGACAGTTGAACAGTTTAATGATATCCCTGTAAAGATCGTGAATGGTATTCCAGTAAGGCTCGGAGATGTGGCAAAGATTTCTGATAGCTTCGCAGATCAGACTAACATCGTTAGAGTAAATCGTAATCGCGCGACATATATCACGATCCTTAAAAAATCAAATGCTTCTACTATTGCTGTTGTGGAAGCTGCCAGAGAAATTATTCCATCGATCAAGGAAGTTGCTCCGGAAGGCCTCGATATGCAGATCGACTTTGATCAGTCAGTGTTTGTAAAAAATGCCATTGAGAGTGTTTTGCATGAAGGAGTTGCAGCTTCAATTCTTGTGTCGCTTATGATCTTGTTCTTCCTGGGGAGCTGGCGAAGTGTGATCATTGTTTGTACCTCTATTCCATTGGCAATTTTGGTTTCTGTCATTGGATTGAATCTTACAGGAAACTCATTAAACATTATGACTCTCGGCGGACTTTCACTTGCGATTGGAATGCTTGTGGATGATGCAACGGTGACTGTTGAAAATATTCATCGCAACCGACTTTTAGGAAAACCTCTCACAGTAGCGATCATCGACGGGGCAAGAGAAATTTCTATGCCAGCGTTAATGGCAACGCTTGCAATATGTATTGTATTCTTCCCGGTCGTGCTTCTTACGGGGCCTTCAAGATTCTTATTTACACCAATGGCGCTTTCAGTTGTGCTTGCAATGCTTGCATCGTATGTATTATCACGTACATTGGTTGTTACTCTTTCACGAATGTTTATGGAGCATGAAAACATTCATCATGATCACTTGGTACCCGGACAAACAAAACGTAATATATCGCAACGATTTAATTCATGGCGTGATCGGGGCTTTGATCGATTCAGAGAAAGTTACGGTCGTCTCTTGAGAAGCTTGTTAATTAATAAGAAATTTACTTTAAGTCTTGCGGGATTGATCTTGCTTATCTCGGGCTGTCTTATTACTGTTGTTGGGACAGATTTCTTCCCAACAACGGATACTGGTTTAATGAAACTTCATTTCCGGGCGCCTTCAGGAACGCGCATTGAGGAGACCGAAAAACTGGTGGATCGTGCCGAAGAACGCATTCAAAATATTATACCTGCAGCCGAGCTCCAGGCGATTAACGATATGATTGGGGCGCCGTCGTATGTGAATACCGCGTTTGTCAGCACTGATAATTCAAGCGGGATGGACGCTGATATTCTTATTTCATTAAAAGAAGGACATCGTCCAACGCGCGAATACATGCAAAAGATCAGAGATGACTTTGCTGAAAACTTTCCGGGATGTGTCATCTATTTTCAATCCGCAGATATTGTAACACAGGTATTGAATTTTGGTTTGTCGTCACCGATCAATATTCAGATAACGTTTCCGAACTATACAGTAGCATATCAATATGCACGCAGACTTCGTGATGAGATAAAAAAAATTCCCGGAACGCAGGATGTTAATATTCGCCAGGTTTTGGATTATCCAACATTGAAATTGAACGTTGATCGTGTACGAGCTGCTCAGCTTGGGCTTACGCAACGCGATGTGGCGAATGATATGTTGATCTCATTATCATCCAGTTCGCTGGTGTCGCCATCGTTTTTTATCAATCCTTCCAATAATGTTAACTATCCGGTTTCTGTAAAAGTGCCGTTATCAAATCTTAATTCGGTAGATCGGTTATTATCATCTCCGTTAAATTCAGCGAACACACCGCTATTGAGAAATGCACCTCGTGGTATATTGGATTTGCCAATGTCACAAACACAATCTCTCGGGAACATCGCAACGTTATCAACCGAGAGCCGGTTTAATATTATAAGTCACTATACGGTTGCCCGAGTCATTGACATTAACTGTAATGTAGAAGGCCGTGATCTGGGTTCGGTATCATCGGACATTCAGGCTAAGATCGATGAATTAAAAGACCTCCCCCCGGGAATGAAGATTTCACTGCGTGGACAAAGTAAAGAAATGAATAGTTCATTCCGTACGTTGGGACTTGGAATGGTGCTGGCAGTTGCACTGGTTTATTTATTGATGGTCGTTTTATTTCAGTCATGGTTGGACCCATTCATTATTATGATTGCAGTTCCCGGCGCATTCATTGGTATCCTGTGGATGCTGGCTATTACCGGAACAACAATCAATGTGGTTTCACTGATGGGATCTATCGTAGCGATTGGTATTGCGGTATCAAATTCCATTTTGCTGGTAAGTTTTGCAAACGACATACGTCAGAATACACGAATGACTTCATTTGAAGCAGCATTGGAAGCTGGCAAGACGCGACTTCGTCCTGTGTTAATGACGGCAATCGCCATGATCCTGGGTATGATTCCAATGGCAATTGGTTCGGGCACGGCCGGAGAACAAAATGCACCCCTTGGTCGTGCGGTGATTGGAGGATTGCTCGTAGCAACCCTGGTGACATTGTTTATCGTTCCGGTAGTGTATTCAATTCTTCGTACACAAGCTCCATCACTTCATACACTTGATCAGAGATTTGAAGACGAGGCAAACCAAACCATTGCACCTTAAATAAAAAGTAAAGTTGAGTTATGACATCACGATCAACACAAACTTCATCACGAAGAGTTATTACAGGCGGGATCGCTTTGCTGATAATCATTGCAGTAAGTGTGGTTCTTCTTTTTTTGAAACAGAAAAATGGTATTGCCGCCGAGCGTGAAATCCGTGAAGCAAAAGCATTGGCAGGACCAACCGTTAAAACAATAAAGGCAGTTCAATCAAAAGGTGGGCGGGAATTCACATTGATAGGAGAGGTTAGACCGTATCAGTCAGTGGTTTTGTATGCCAGGACATCCGGATACATGGATAAGATCCTGGTTGACAAAGGAGATCGTGTAAAACAAGGTCAGTTGCTGGCAACAATTATCGCTCCTGAAATCGATCAGGACTATGTTGCTGCTATTGCTGATCTTGATAACAAGAAAAGAATCTTAAAAAGGGATGAATCATTATTGGAGAAGAATTACATCTCCTCTCAGGAAAAAGAATTATCTCAAACCGCGGTAATGGTTGCACAGGCAAGATTGAAATCCATCACATCTCAGCAGGGGTATAGAAATTTAGTGGCGCCTTTTGCCGGAACCATTACGGCGCGTTATGCGGATGCAGGAGCATTACTTCAAAATGCAACCAATGCCTCATCAGGGGCCTTGCCGGTAGTGATGATCTCGCAATTGGATAAGGTAAGAATTTACGTTTACGTGGAGCAAAAAGATGCCAGTCATATTAAAGTTGGCTATCCGGTGAATATTGTTCTATATGAATTGGCAACAGAATCGATCTCGGCAACTGTAACGCGTATCTCCGGTGAGTTGGATGCCAAGACTAAAATGATGCTTACGGAGGTTGATCTCGACAATTCAGATAACAAAGTGATGCCAGGAAGTTTTGTTCAGATAAAAATACAATCGCCGGGTTCTCCAAAACTTCAGATTCCCCGTGAGGCACTTATTATAAAAGAAGGAAAGTATTTTGTCGCGCTCGTAAATGAATCAGGAGTAATACATTTTCAATCAATAAAGATTGGGGAAAATACGGGAGATAAGATTACAATAGTGGATGGAGTTACCGACAAAGAAACAATTGCTCTTAATATCGGTGACAGCCTCGAAGAAGGACAAAAAGTAATCGTCCAAAAATAAAATCATAAAGATGAATTTTTTTAATTCAGTGAAACTTTTTGTGTTTGGATCTTTAGTTTCCGGTTTGCTATCCTCCAGCGCACAGGATACAACGCGTAAGGCAAAAGTGTTGACGTTTGATGAAAGTATTCAAATAGCATTAACAAATTCTACGAACGTTCTCAAAGGAATGAATGCGGTAGAATTGACAGGTGCACAGGTATTGGCTGCTCACGGTCAGTTTTTACCGGATGCCATTGCCAGTGGAGCGTATTCATACACTGGTGGAAATAACTTGCTTACTATTACTGCACCCACTTTGGTGAATTCGCAGCGAACGAATATCAATTATCAAATTACAAGTAGTATCAATATTTATAATGGTTATGGAAATCGTTCTTCATTGAAAGCAGCATTACTTTCCAAAGAAGGTGCAGAGTATTCATTGACGCGTGCGCAGCAGCAGGTCAAATTGGATATTACTCAGTCATATCTGCAAGTAATGCTGGACAGAGAGATTATCACATTTGCTACTCAAAATTTGCAGACATCCAAAAAACGTGAAGAGCAGTTGAATGAATTGGTAAAAGTTGGAAGAAGACCGCGTTCAGATTTATATCAACAACAAGCACAAACCAGTCTTGATCAACAATTTCTTACAAACTCAATTAATAAATTGAATATCGATAAAATCCTTTTGTTGCAGAGATTAAGGCTAGATCCATCAATGAATTATGAATTTGATAGTGTCGCTATAGATGAAACGCCACTGGCAGCAGAGTTCGCAGATGAAAAAGCATTACTACAGCAGGCCCGGAATCAACGCGCAGATCTGAAGTCATCACAACGAACGCAAGAAGCAGCGCTGTGGTATATCAGAAGGAATCGGTCAACGTATCTCCCCAGAGTATTTCTTACGGCAGCTGCCTTTGGAACGGCAGCTAATTTTACGAAACTATATATTGGAGGAAATGATGTGTTGAATACCTATAATCAACGTTCATTCGGTTCACAATTAGGCGATCAGATCTATGGCGCTGCTGCTTTGAATTTTGGATGGAATATTTTTGACAAGTATGTTACAAAGTCCAATGTTGCTACTGCACGCATCAATGCCTCTAATGCTCAAATTGATTATGAAAATGCAGATCTTCAGATCGTTTCAGAGATTCGTCAGTCGTTGGGAAATTATTATACAGCCGTTCAACAGATTGAAACATCACAGACAGGGCTGATTGCCGCGGACCAGGCGTTCGAGACGTTAAGTGGAAGGTACTCCGTGGGCTCCGCCAATTTTATTGAATTATCCAATGCGCAGAATAACTTGTTACTGGCAAAACAAAATCGCGCGCAAGCGGGGATTAGTTTGTTTTTGCAGAAGAAGGTGATCGCGTTTTACCTGGGTTGTAATTGATTCGGTGATGAGTTGAGGCCTATGCTGTCATACGTATTTTCAACAACGACTCACCGCGTTTTCATGTTCGTAAAAAAACAAAAATACGCGCGAGAATACAGCGTGGATCAGACTATGTGCCTCCTCTGTGTTCCTTATGTGTTTGAAATTTTGTCCGGAAGGGATGCTTTAGCTCCCAAGTTCTAATGTGCTCGAGAATACAGCATGGATAATTCTATGTGCCTCCTCTGTGTTCTTATGTGTTTAAAATTTTGTCCGGAAGGGATGCTTTAGCTCCCAAGTTCTAAATGTACTCGAGAATACAGCCTGGATAATTCTATGTGCCTCCTCTGTGTTCTTATGTGTTTAAAATTTTTCCCGGAGTGTACACTTTAGCTCCCAAGTTCTTTCAACGCTCCCACAAACACATCCAGCTCCTGAATAGTCGTATAAAGATTTGGTGTAATACGACAACCATGAACATTTGCCTTATCATTATCAATCGCAACAGTCCATACTTTATATTTATCTAATAACGTATTTGCAAGATCGGCAGGTTTTATGCCTTGAATTCCAACATTAGCAATGGCACAAGACCGCGCAGCATCGGTCGGTGTATTCAATATAACTTTTGGAAATGCCTTTACTTTACTCGTCCAATAGTTCTGTAGATAGCGCAGGCGGGCTTCTTTTCTTTCGGCACCAATCGTTGAATAATAATCAATAGCATCTGCAATTGCGAGATCCGTATGAACAGGATGTGTACCGGTGTGATTTAGTCGTCTGATATTATTTTCGTCTTGTTCACTATCCGCGAACAAAGGCCACAGCTTTGAAATATTTTCTTTTTTGACATACAATATGCCAGCACCCAATGGAACACTCAACCACTTGTGAAGACTTGCAGCATAATAATCACAGCCTAGATCCGGAATTGAAAATTTTAATTGAGCAAAGGCATGCGCTCCATCGACAATCACTTGAACATTTTTGCTGTGTGCCATATCGCAGATCTTTCGCACAGGAAGAATCTGCCCGGTGATATTGATCATGTGGCCGATCATTATCACTTTCGTTTTACGTGTGATCGCCCTGGAGTATAGATCAACTATTTCTTCATCTGATTGCGGATGATTCGGGACTGAAATTATTTTATTGACAATGCCATGACGTTTCTCAACGAGTTTAAACATGTCGAGCATTGCACCATAGTCTTGATGTGCCATGACCGCTTCGTCACCAACATTCCATTTTAACCCGCCAATTACAGTATCAAGTGATTCGGTTGTATTGCGTGTAATAATAAGTTCTTCCGGAGAACAGCCTGCAAGATCAGCCAGCTTTTCAGTCATTACTTTTTTATTTTCAAATTGGATAGTTCTCATATAAAAAGAGCCCTGATAATTCACATCGCGAATATGCTGAATATATTTTTCAAGCGTTTCTTGTGGAAGAATACTGTAATAACCATTCTCCAGATTAATGTACTCTGGCTTCAATTTATAATTACCGCGAATGCTTTGCCAGAAATCTTCATTACCCGCAACCTCATCACCCGGCAAATGACCGATTGAGCTTACAAGCTTTTCAAGTGCATCGAATGAAGTGATACCCGTAAAACCTATCACTGTGCTCCTTAGAAACTCTCTCTTATCCATAGCTAATTACTTTAATCCTTCCCTTTGATCCATTGTTATTCCTCTTTAATCTTTCTTCTCTATTCCCAATCTACTTTTATTCTAGTAAACTATGCTTTGCACATAGAACATAGAACCCAGAACCTGGAACGCAGAACAAAAGAATCTACTTCGTTGTTAACCGACTCTTAGTGTATGAAAAATACCAAATTCGGCGACATTACCATAGCACCCATGCCATTCCTGTAAGAGTTTTGTAGGTCTGATAATTTTCTCTTTACATTACCTTTTATTCGTACAAACCAAACCTATTTAGCATGAATATGCGCTTTCGATGGGCGAGCATTATACTTGTCTTATCACCTGCCTGGCTATTTGCCCAGGATGAAAAACAACTCGCTCCCGTCACACGGACTTATGCAATCACCAATGCTGCAATCATCCAGGGCCCCGGCCGGAAGATTGATAAAGGGACAGTGATTATAAAAGACGGACTCATTACATCCGTTGGGATAACCGGTTCTATTCCTCCCGAAGCTATTGTTATCAAAGCCGACTCAATGTTTATCTATGCCGGCTTTATCGATGGACTCACACGGGCGGGTGTTAATAAACCAAAAGATGAGAATAAGGAAAAAATAAAAGACCCTGGAAATCCGCCACCTGACCGTGCCGGAATAACACCACAAGTGGATGTAAGAAATTTTCTCAATCCTTCTGATAAGGCGTTGGAGGAATTAAGAAATCTGGGATTCACAACAGCGCAAGTTGTTCCTTACGGAAATCTTTTTCCCGGACAGGCGGCGATTGTTCTTACCGGCGCTGAATCTGCTGATCGAATGGTGTTATTAAGCAAATCATCCATGTATTCTGAATTGACAGGTGCAACTCAATTGTATCCTGCAACAATACTTGGTGTAATGGCAAAGTGGCGCGAAGTGTATCGCCAGGCGGCACAAGCCAAGTCGTATGAAGGAATGTATGCCTCTAACCGTGCCGGACTTGAACGTCCTGAAATGGATAGAACACTTGAAGCTTTTTATCCAGTGATCGATCAAAAGATGCCTGTGATCTTTAAGTCTGAAAAATTTATGGATGCATTCAGAATATTAAAACTCAAAGATGAGCTCGGTTTCACTGCCGTTCTTGCTGATTTAAAAGATGGCTGGCCCGTTGTTTCAAAGTTGAAAGCTTCCAACAGTAAAATATTCTTGTCCCTTGACCTTCCTGAAGAAGTGAAGAAGGACGAGAAAAAAAATGATAAGAAGTCGGATAAAAAAGATGAAAAGAAACCGGAAGCAGTTCCTAAAGAAAAAACTCCTGCTGAGATTGAAAAAGATGCACTGGATAAAAGAAAACTGGAAGCCATTGCAAGTTATGCAGCACAAGCCGCAACGTTTCAGAAGGCAGGAATCTCTTTTGGATTTTCAAGTCTGAGTGTAAAGTCAAAGGATATTCCGACAAACCTACGACGCATGATCGCTGCTGGATTGACTCCAGATGCTGCGCTTGCAGCCTTGACAACTACTCCGGCGCAATTGCTGGGTTTGTCTGACCGAATGGGAAGCATTGACAATGGAAAGATGGCCAACCTTGTTATCACGGATAAATGTTATTTTGATGAAAAAGCAAAAGTTCGTTATGTTTTTGTCGATGGTGTGATGTATAAAATGGACGTTAAAGAAACTCCTAAGAAAACGGATGGCGCAACTGCGAAAGCGGAGATTGAAGGTTCATGGTCGACCATCACTCAAAGTCCCCAGGGAAACACGGATGGTAAACTTGTTTTCAAAATAGAGGGTACAAATTATTCAGGGACGATGTCAAGTGCAAGAATGCCAGTTCCTGTTGAATTAAAAGATATCAACCTTGACGGAACAACATTATCATTTAATTATATCGTCAACTTTGGTGGTAATTCTATAAAAGTTGAAGTTGAAGTGAGTATTGACGGTGATTCATTGAAAGGAACTTCGTCCGTTGGCACGTTTGGAAGTTTTCCAACAGAAGGAACAAAAGATCCTAAGAACTGATGGTTACAGATAAAAAGTTTATGAAAATGAAAAATACTATTCTAATAATACTCGTGAGCTGCTTCTTCTCGGTAGCTTCAGGTCAAGTCGAAAAGGGAAGTGTGCTCATCAAGAATGGCACCGTCCTTACTATCACGAAAGGTAATCTTGAAAATACAGATGTGCTTTTGAAAGATGGGAAGATCAGCCAGATTGGAAAAAATATTGCGGCACCTGCGGGTATGAAAGTGATCGATGCTACCGGACTTTTTGTAATGCCGGGAATTATTGATGCTCACTCACATATTGCGTTAGATGCTATCAACGAGGGGACCAATGCAATTACACCGGAAGTCTTTACCGGTGATGCGATCAATCCATTTCAAATGTCAATCTATCGGGCGCTGGCGGGAGGATGCACTACATCTCACGCATTACACGGTTCAGCAAACTCAATTGGTGGTCAGTCGCAAACCATTAAACATCGCTATGGTACATTCGATCCTGATGCAATGAAGATGGAAGGCGCTCCCCGCACGATCAAGTTCGCCCTGGGTGAAAATCCTACAGGTCATGGACGAAGAGATGGAGTTCAGCCACAATCAAGAATGGGAGTGGAATTTGTAATTCGTCAGGCGTTTTCAGAAGCGAAACAATACCAGGAAAAATGGGACACATATAACAAGAACAAAGCGGTTAAGGGATTTCGTGGAGCGCCGCCGGCATATAGTCTTCGCTATCAAACAGTAGCAGATATCCTTGCGGGAAAGATCATTGTTCATTGTCACAGCTATCGTGCCGATGAGATCAATATGATATTGAGAGTTTTTAAAGAGTATGGAATCAAGAAGCTTGTATTCCAGCATACGAATGAAGGTTTTAAAGTTGCACCCGAAATCGCAGCGGCAGGAGCAATGGCTTCTGTGTTTGCCGACTGGTGGCAATACAAACTTGAAGTATATTATTCAACAGCCTATAACGCAGCGATCCTTGTTAAGAATGGAGTAGTGACTTCGATTAATTCAGATTCACCTGATCTTATTCGTCATTTATACCATGAAGCTGGTAAAACCCAAAAGTATGGTAATCTCACAGATGAAGAATCATTGAATCTTATTACAATCAACCCCGCGAAACAACTCGGTGTTGAAAACAGGATCGGTTCCCTTGAAGTGGGAAAAGACGGTGATGTTGCAATCTTTAAGAACCATCCACTTTCTATTTATGCAGTTCCTCAGTACTCAATTGTAGACGGGATTGTTAGGTTTGATCGGGCTAAAGATGCAAATGACATGAGACTGATAGTTGACCCGAAAGAAACGATCGACGTTACTTATTTTAAGAATAGTCTTGATCATGATAATTGCATGCAGGGTGTTGAATCATTATTTGGTGCGGATGCCAACGAACAAAAAAATTAATTAAATATGAAATCAATTCAATCAATAGCTGGAATTGTTATCGCAGTAATTTGTTTTGTTGTGATACACGTGGAGGCGCAAAATGCCAAGGCAACAACCGGAACCTTTGCACTGACAAACGCCACAATTGAAACTGTAACAAAGGGAACCATCAATAATGGAACAGTAGTGATCAGTAATGGAAAGATCATTGCTGTGGGACAGAATATTGCTATTCCATCAGGAGCGCAAACAATTGACTGTAAAGGTCAGACTATTTATCCTGGTATGATCGACGGCGGAACACGCATTGGTATAGTTGAAATTGGAGCAGTGCCTCAGGCCGTGGATCAGCAAGAAGATGGAGATATCATTCCTCAGATGAAGGCCTTGAGTGCTGTTAACCCAAACGCCACAGCTATTGCCATCACGCGCGTGAGCGGTGTGACAACTACACTTACTTCTCCGGAAGGAGGATTAATGCCCGGCACAGCTGCGTTGGTTAACTTATTCGGATACACCGAGGATCAGATGTACGCGGGCTTCGAAGGTGTTGTAGTACTATTTCCGAATACCGGTAGAAGAGGGTTCTTTGACCGCAGAACGGATGATGAGATCAAGAAAGGTGTGGAGAAATCATTGAAACAATTAAATGATGTTTGGGAAAAAGCACTTCAATATCACAAGCTTGATTCTACCACAAAGGGAAAAGGTCTTGCGTACTATCCTGAGATGATAGCGATGCTTCCGGTAATGCGTGGTGAGATGCCGTTGCTGATTGAAGTCAATGCTCAGAAGGATATCCAGGCGGCATTAAAATGGGTGAAAGAAAAGAAAGTTAAGAAAGTTGTATTCACTGGCGTGACAGAAGGCTGGCGTGAAGCGGAGAACATCGCGAAAGCAAATATTCCTGTGCTGGTTGGTCCTGTGATTGGAATTCCATCACGGGAATACGATCGCTATGATGCAGTGTATGCAAATCCTGGTCTGATGAAGAAGGCTGGAGTTAAAGTTGCCATCCGTTCACAAGAAGATGGAAATGGAAACTATCGCAATCTTCCCTACCACGCTGGCTTTGCTGTCGCGTACGGAATGGACAGGATGGATGCATTGAAAGCGATCACAATCGTCCCGGCAGAGATCTTCGGAGTAAGCGACAAGCTTGGTTCAATTGAGGTTGGAAAGAACGCAACGTTGTTTGTTGCCAATGGCGATATCATGGAAACAAAGACACAGGTGAGTAATGTGTTTATTGATGGATATAAGATGCCAATGGAGAGCAGGCAGACGTTGTTGTATGATGAGTTTTTGAATAGAGTGCCGGGAGTGAAAAAGTAGAATCTGATTCGGGGATTCGTTGATGGGCGTGTAATTTTCTACGCTGTATTTCCCCACTTTTAAATGGGTAACGTTACCATTAATAGCGGACTACTACTGCAGTTTAGCGAGGCGTTGTTTTCTTGTTTTGCCTTGTGTCTCATCAATCATTACTGAGCCACTCGCTAAATCGTGGATTTCTCTGCTATTGGCAACGAAGTATATTTTTCATATCACTCCATCTTAATGACATCAACCGGATTCATTCGTCCTGATTTCCAGGCAGAGAAACTTCCTGATACAATTACCAGCAGCAGGGAAGTTAATCCTACAAACAAAAAAGGCCAGTAGCTTATTTCGATGCGATACGCAAATGTCTCCAGCCAGTTTTTGATAAGCCAATAAGCTATTGGCAAGGCAATCAGATTGGAGAAGAACATAAGCCGAACGAAGTAGTTGATGTGCAAGGTGAAAATCTGAGTGACCGATGCCCCCAATACTTTACGAATGCCGAACTCTCTCATGCGCTTGATGGACATATAAGCTGCCATCGAAAAAATTCCAAGCACGGAAACCAAAATGATGACCAACGTTCCAAACTGGAGTGACGCAAACGCTTTGCTTTCTTTCTGATGGCGACTGTTGTAAAGTTCATCCACAAAACGACACAACAATGGATACCCGGGCATAGTGGCTTTATACTTTTCTTCAATTGCCTGGACCACAGCCGTGTCATTACCCAGGTAGCGCACATAGATAAAACCGTCGGGATAAGCATTCGTCCACGGCAATCGCATCACCAGCGGCTTGACTTTATCATAGAGCGGACTGATGTTGATGTCGGACACAACACCCACAACCGTGCCCTCCCATTTGCCTTTTTCTTCCGGGTGTGTGTAGATGTGCTTACCAATTGGATTCTTCCAACGCAACTCACGCACAGCAGATTCATTCACAATGAATGCAGCACCGCTATCGGACGGAATATTCGCATTGAACGTTCGACCTTCCAGAAGTCTGCTGCCAAGTGTTAAGAATAATTCATCGTCGGAAAAAACTTCATAGAGCTCCACTTTTTTCATTTCCGGTTTGTCTTCCTGCTCCACGAAATACCAGTCCTTCCAGTAGCCACCACCAATCCTGAAAGAACTGTTTGATGCATTCGTCACGCCAGGAACTTGTTTGAGTTCATGTTTGAAAGTTTCCATGTTTTTCACGGTAAATTCCTGTGGCATGCTCAACACAAGCAAATTCTTTCTGTCAAAACCCAATTCTTTGTTATGGATAAATCCGATCTGCTGGCCGACCATATATGTGCAGCAAATGCAAATAGCTGAAATGGCGAACTGACTGAACAACAAAATCTGACTTACCGACGAATTATATCCGCCTGATTTTGATTTCAGGTTTTGGATGACCCCTGTGTTGGCAAACTGTCGGGCAGGGAAATAGATTGCGAAAAACAATAAAGTGATGATTCCAGAGAGGCCAATAACTAAAACAGGAGTGTTTAGCAGCATTTCAAAACGGAGGTCAGCATCAAGTAATTCTAAAATTTTAGGAAACAGTAAATAGAGCAGACCTATTCCCACGCATAGCGAAATAGCACTAAAGAATAGGGCTTCAATAGTTACCTGCGTTACCAATTGATGCTTACGCGCACCCAGCACTTTACGCACACCCGTTTCACGTGAGCGGCTGCTAAAATCGGCAATGGAAAGGTTAACATAATTGATGCCCGCTACTACCAACAATAGGATGGCGAGAACCGAGAAGGCGTAAACATAAATCGGGCTGCCTTTTCCAAAGTATTCATTTCTGTAGGTAGCACCGAGATAGATATCGGCAATAGGTTGAAGCGAAA
>Ga0123337_10002088_pt1 | contig 23511 bp, 23 predicted proteins | sample frozenSSSSmetaG_FD_89792 | JGI IMG/M metagenome (GOLD analysis project Ga0123337, IMG submission 89792) | Glacier valley bacterial and archeal communities from Borup Fiord, Nunavut, Canada, to study Microbial Dark Matter (Phase II) -... | ecosystem: Environmental > Aquatic > Freshwater > Ice >...
GTTATAAACAATGATTGGAATGACAAGAGCCGTATGACGGGAGACTGTCACGTACGGTTCTGTGAGAGGCTTAGGCTGAAATGCCTTTGCCTACTCGACAGATATTAAGTTATAAACCTTGTGAGCAACGACATCATCCACTCCGCTTCCTTTCTTGAAACAACAATGTATCCCATACCTGTGAATAATACAACTTATCTTTCAAATTATGTAACATTTCCATGCCATAAGACACCATCTTTGCTATATGATAATCCTTTTACAACTAAAACCAGAAACAATGAAAACTACCAAAATTGAAGAAACCAGAAATAGTGATAAAGGTAACTCCGAACAGAAATTTGCACTCTTAACAAACGATGATCATTTAATTGATCTAAGCATAAATGAGGTAAAGTTGGAAAGGATGCAAGTCAACCTGATTAATACAAAGGAAATTTCACACAAAAGCCAAACATCTTCTTTATGGTTCAATGAATGGATTGTTGGTGGCGGAGAAAAAAAAAGAATAGAAGCCTGTCAATCAGAAGCTAAAAACAAGAAATACGACCAGCTGAGCGTGCCTCCTTTCCTATTTTAAAGAATTCTGTCAATATGCGTTATCAGAAATCGTCTATCGGGTTTGTATTTTCGCCGTAAAGATCAATCGAATCAATCGCATTTGCTTCATTGCTGTCTTCATATTCACCGTCATACCAATGGGCATTTTCATTGGGTTTAATTTTCACAACTCTTAATTTCAAAATGTCATTATAACCATCTTCATAACCTCTAACCATAACTTTCGTTTGGGGAGGAAAGGTTTGCAATTGTTGGATAAGTTATGCTGCTGTCAAACTTTCAAATAAACTTCAATGAAGCCCAAATATAACAAATTTGCTACGATTTAAAGGCATGATGACAATTCTTTTTTCCTATTTACTGACGATCTAACTTTGAGTCAATCCGTAAAATCTATTTTATAATTCCTTACCTTTACAGCTCTTCAATAACAATCTCCTCTTATCAAACGACCCTGAGAAAGTTTTTCTCAGGCAGAGAATTCATTATTGGGGAGTTATCCTGATAGATTAGGAACTATTGAAAAATAAATTATAAATAAAATAATAAATAAACACATAGTTCACATATAGATATAGAAACATTTAAACTATGAGAACCAGGTGTTTAATATTTATCAACCAATGAAACTAATTGCAGATAGCGGTTCAACCAAAACAGCCTGGAAACTGATAGGCCATTCAGGTGAGGTAAAAAATATTAAAACCCCTGGCATTAACCCTTTCTTCCGGTCAGAGGAAGATATCTATAAAGAACTTGAAAAATGTCTTCTTCCCGAAACTGGAAGCGACATTGAAAAAATCTTCTTTTACGGATCCGGAATAGTGAATGCTGAAAAGGGAGACATTATCCGAAGAGCTTTAACCCGGATTTATACCCATGCCACCATTGAAACTCACAGCGACGTGCTGGGTGCAGCTATAGCACTTTTCGGCAACAATGCTGGAATTGCCTGTATCTTGGGTACCGGGTCAAATGCTTGTTTATATGATGGTCAGAACATTACCCAAGGCATTTCACCCCTCGGATTTATATTGGGCGACGAAGGCAGTGGTGCAGTGATGGGAAGAAAACTGCTAGGTGATTATTTCAAGGAAGTAATGCCCGCTCATTTACGGGATGAATTTTCCACACGCTTTAACCTTACCCGCGAGGAAGTTTTGAACCGTGTTTACCGCACTGAAAAACCAAATCAATTTCTGGCACAGTTTGTACCGTTTTTATCCGAACATGAAAACTCAGCCTGGTGCCAGGAAACTGTACAGCAGAATTTCATGGAATTTTTCGAACGTAACGTCGTTAAACTTCCCCGGTATACCACCTACCCCATCGGTTTTATAGGTTCTGTTGCCTGGTATTTCAGCCAGATACTGAACAATACAGCCAGTTATTTTGGTTATGACCAAACAATCATTGTTAAAGATCCGATTGACGGACTTGAAAAATACTATATAAACCGATAAGAACACAATGACAACCGAGAGCATCACTGAGGCCGATTCTTTGTACAACGATCTGGAAAACAAATCGGTAAAAGAACTTTTATTAAGCATTCATGAAGAGGATAAGAAGGTAGTACCGGCAATTTTTCAAGCCATCCCACGAATTGAAATGCTGGTCGAACAGGTTTATCTGCGCATGAAAAAAGGCGGAAGGCTATTTTATATAGGATCAGGCACCAGCGGACGACTCGGGATATTGGATGCCTCGGAAATACCACCCACCTTCGGTGTGGGCCACGATCTGGTAATAGGTTTGATTGCAGGTGGCGACTCTGCCATCCGTAAAGCGGTTGAAATGGCCGAAGATGATGCGCTGCAAGGCTGGAAAGATATGGATAAATACCAGCCTACCCCATTGGATACCATTGTTGGAATAGCTGCTTCGGGCAGAACGCCTTATGTAATTGGGGCAGTAATAAAGGCCCGTACCGAAGGTCTGCTAACCGCCTGCATTGTAAATAACACAGGCAGCCTGCTGGCACAAAGTGTTGAGATTGCCATTGAAGCCGTCGTGGGCCCGGAATTTGTAACCGGAAGCACCCGCATGAAATCAGGTACCTCGCAAAAGCTAATCCTCAATATGATCACCACCTCACTGATGATCAAACTTGGCCGGGTAAAAGGCAATAAAATGGTAAACATGCAACTTACCAACCAGAAACTGATTAACCGGGGAACCCGCATGATCATGACAGAACTAAGCTACGATGAAGCAAAAGCCAAGCGTCTGCTCTTACTGCATGGTTCAGTGAATGGAGTGCTGATGGCTGAGAAAGATGAAAAGTAGTTTGCCTAATTCTATCCAACTATCTGTACTATATTATCCTGAAGTTCAACCATAAAAATTACTTTTGCTTTCAATGCATTAAAAACTCTCAAAATTGTGTCTATGGTTACGTTGGTCATATTATACAAAAATACATTGTTTTTGATTGAAGCCAATATTTATTCTGAAATTGTTTATTCAAATAGGTTGCTGAAACAATCCTAAACCCAGTTAAGGATCACTCAGCATGACGTGCCGATGGTGCCCTGTGAGTGAATCACTTAAAAGAGTCAGTCATCCTCAACTTGTTTCAGCACCTTGACATTGCTACTATCATTATTTTAAGCCATGTATCAAATAACCAATTTTCAGGTTCTTCAACCCCTTCTCCTGACATAGGAAGTCTTTGATCAACTGATCATTTTTTACTGTTACAAAATAGGCATAAGTTAAAAAATCTTTTAGTATGACAAATGTAGATTTTTCAAAACCATATTGCTTTTAAAACTCCAGGTATAGTTGGCAATCTTTTTCCAAAGCCCGCATATTACAAGCCAATTCATAGTTCAATAATCTTGTATTTCTCATTTTCCAAAACCGTGCGCTGATCTTCTTTTTTTCACTATAGGCTTCAAAATTAATCAATATGATTCTGGAATGGTATGTGCTGTCCAAGCTTTTCAATAATTCATAATTCAACAGGTCCCTGGAATTACAAAGCTCATTAAATGTGTTCATCGAATGCTCAAATAATTCAATATCCAACTATTCGGCATTGAGCAAGGTATTCAATACCAGCACAATATCTTCATAAGTTTCCATATCAGTATTGGGCTAAGGCTGTTTGGTACGATTGTTTCAATTCTTCTATTAAACTTTTAGGTTTAATAACTTTCACATTGTCGCCGTATGACAGTATTTCCATGATGAAATCAAGGGTCAGGTATATTTTTAGCCTGATACGAATTTCATGTTCATCATCTACCAAAATTTCCTGTGTCTCGTGCAATGGCAACGACTTGATGTATTTTCCCTGGGTGGGGTCAAAACTGAGTATAACTTCCTTTAAATCATGGTCATTAGGACTAATAATCCCGAAACAGAACTTGTAATGCTCATTGACATCAAAGGTTGCAGAGAGATTGAATTTCTTTTTAGTAATTTCAAGTTCCGTTAAACGGTCAAATGCAAAGCTTTTTACTTGCTTATCTTTCAGGTCATTGGCAAGAAGATACCAGCGATTCCTGAATTCTTTCAAGGCATAAGGCTCAACGGTCCTATGGGTTATAGCATCCTCCCAGTATTTCTGGTAGGTAAATGATATCTGCAACTTGTTGTTGATGGCATGTAGCAAGCCATGAAAATTTTCAGTCCCCTTGGGCTTCCGTTTTTCAAAATGAATAGACATGGAACTCGATTCGCCAATTTTTAAAGCGTTAAATACATCCAGTGCCTCCATTCTGCGCTGGCTAACTTCTGAAGTTTCATCTTGATTGATGGCATAAACTTTCAGCTTAAAGTCAAACCCTATCTCTACCTCAAAGATGGATTCAATATCCTTTAAATCCCTTTGAAACTGGCGCTTAGACATATTGAAATTGCCTCCCTGCAACTCCGACTGTTGTAAAAGATAAGTATCAATCTGCTCAAAATTTGCCGCCCCCTTCCTGAGCTTGTTCATGATATGGATGTACCGTAACACTGATTCCCGTTTAGTCATAACCCTTTATATTTTTGAATCAAAGATAACCCTACCCTACGACAGAATACGTCGTAGGGTAAATTAAATGCTCACCTTACGCAAGAACACTAAAAAAAATAATATAAAAGGCATTTAAAAAAAAGTTAAACACAAAGACACAAAGCCACGAAGAAAAAATAATTAAATACCAGTGCTTTGTGTCTTTGTGTTTAACTTGTTCATGCGTAATGTAAGTTAATAATAAAGCTTGGAAACCTTATCCAAAGTAAGAAATTGAGATCTCCAATGAAGGTAGCTCAACTGAAATTACTGTCAGCGTATTAAAGTAAGGGGAGTCAATATTGAATGTAGAATTTTTTAAGTCAGCAAAAGAATCAATATTCAATTTCAGGATAGAGCATAAAAATTTTCTTCCTTAAGTTTTTTGTTTTTCGTTTGAAGAATGAGTGTGATGACTGTGATAATTCTGTAAAATGCACGTTCAGATACTCAATAAACAACTGTAAATCATGTTCTTTTCCTAAATATTCGGTGAGTTTATATAGCTTTTTATTCTGTTTGTAAGTTTTGCTCAAACCCATTCTATTAAAAGCAGCTTGCTGTAAGTAGAATCTTTTGCACCATTTTCGAAATTCATGAAATTGGTCGGATGAAGAATTAAAGGTTAAACTTTTGTATAGTTTTTGCGATTTTTGATAGCTATTTAATAGCCTCCTTTTCAGTAGTTTAAGTTCTGAATTAATAGGAACATGCAGGAGTACTTCATTAGTTTTCTGAATGGCTTCATTCCCTTTCTGAATTGCTTCTTTTCTATCCATATTTTCTTGTAAAATAAGATTGTAGTTCAATTCAAATTGGGCCCTTAATTCAGCAATATCATTTTTGTCAATGTCTTTTAATTTATCTTCGAGCGTATAAAAGATTTGAAGGTTAATAAAATGCTCTCTCGCACCGGCAAATTGTTTTGAAAGAGATTTTATACTGAATTTAAAATCCAAAAACTGTGATTGATCGAATTGAAATTCGTATAAATACAAAATCGCTGAAATAGATTTCAGCGATTTTCGTATCTTATGTATGGCTGTGTCAATATTCAAAAGGTCGTCTCCGGAAAATGGCTGAAGAGTATTTATATCCTTTTCAAGCATTAATTGGAGACTGACAACTTTCCCAATTTTGTCAAATATGCCATCATCCTTAAATTTCATAAACAATTTTGAATTCTGTCAAACAGTTTTTGTTATTCCTGTCATCATTGAAAACTATCAATATCTATATAAATCTACTTTTTTTCAGGATTCAAATTTTGAGGTGTTCTCGGTGCCAATTTTGGCTCTGTAGGGTTCACCTTTTTCTCCGCATTCATTGAATTTTTTTGATCAGCTTCCCGGCTCGAAGTTTCTATAGTGTCTTTAGTTTCTTGTTTTCCCTTAATTTCTTGTTTTTCTCTTAACACCCTGTACTCCAAAAAGAAGTTAGGATTTTGTTTTTCGTAAAGAAGTGCAAACCTATCAAGTTTGTTTGAAATCAGATTTTCTGTTTGTTTATTAATCTTCTTCATTTTCATGGCTACCTTTTCTTTTTCCTTCAATTCACCCTGGTAAAGAAGCATCGATTCAATAAACTTAATATTTGATTCTTCAATGTTTTTAATCATATCCGGCATTAATCCATATTCCTTTTTGAATTTAATATTGGTTTTTGCTTTATCAGGATTTAATGATGTTTTAACCATACTGATAAACGAAGTTGGAAATTCTCCATATTTAATTGCTGTAAGCCATATTTTTTTTGCAAATTTTATTAATTTATTGTCCGAACAGTTTTCAATATATTCCAATGTAAGATAATCCAATTGTTTTTGTAATTTCTTTTTCTTTTTGTCAACGGCAAACACCTGCATGATCCTAATTACCGGCATCATCTTTTCAATTAATTCCGTTCTCCGTTTATTCCTGATTTTTTCACTGGAGGTTATATCTTTATTTAATAAAGGTTGTAAATCCACCAATTTTTTCTGATTGGTACTAAGTTTCCCGGCAGCGTTTTGAAATCTGGATACCTTATTCAAGCTTTCATTGTTTCCGGATAATAAGCTAATTATTTGTTTATAACTATCTAATTTTGTGGTGTAACTCTTGATGTTTTCCATAGTATTTTCTGTTTTTATAATGTAAGATACGAATTTACAACAAAATAGTTAGAATTTTAAATTCTAAACCCTGAATTACACTATTAATCAATCTTTAATTTCTCTGCTGTAGATTGACAAATATTTTTTATCCAAACGTCACCTCCTGTCCTTCTGATCACTGATATTTACAAAATTAAACACATAGGTACATAGTACACATAGGAAAAACTAGCTATGTGGCCTATGTATCTATGTGTTTAATATAACTTTTAACAGTTTAAATTTAAAAATCAATCCAAATGGCATTTCCAAACCCTATAAAGTCCAAATCAATGAAAGTTATTTACGATGAAGTAGGTCAATATGCAGACAATGGCCTGGCAAAAGTTATGTTGATGGTTTCCAAAGTGGAACGAGTTGGCTTTATCGATCAATCCGGTAAAGTCATCGTCCCCGTCATTTATGAAAGCATTTGCCTACACGATTCAAATGGTTTTGCCAAAGTTAAAATAAACAATAAATGGGGTTTTCTGAATCTTTCAGGAAAAGAAATAATTCATCCGATTTATGATGCAGCAGAATTCTTCAGGGAAGGTGTGGTGAAAGTCTGCCAACACTCTAAATGGGGATTTGTGAATTCAGAAGGGAAAATCATTGTTCCATTGCAATACAACTGGATCTGGGAATTCAGCGAAGGATTGGCAATTGTGAGGACCGGTGATAAATATGGTGCAATCAATCGAAATGGAGAGCAAATCGTTCCCATAGTATACAATTTCATGAAACCCTTCAGCAATGGCTTATCTGCCACCAAACAAGGCCTGAAATGGGGATATGTCAATGCTCAGGGTATCATTCAAATTCCCTTTACCTACGATGATGCCTGGAGTTTCAAAAACGGCACCGCCCAGGTCATAACGGGCAGTGAGTTTAGGAGTATCCGGATTTAAGGTATCTTTTGCAGAATATTAACCACTAATTGATTCAAAGTAATTGTAAAACAACTCATCTCCCCGGTCAAAAATCTGATCGATTGATGAATGTACATTGGCTAAAATAAATGTCTGTCCATCTGAAAACTGCACTTTTTTATAGATAGGAGGATCACTCTGCAAACCAACAGCAACAACCTGTTGATCGAAAAACAACACATTTTTCCTGCCTTCAATTTCTGCTTTCTTTTCTTCTGCATAAGTACGTTTTGCGCGTCCCATATTTAAGGATGGCAGACAGCATATTGCATGGAATTGTTTCTGTTCAGCATTCAGAAAATCAAGCACACCGGTGATTAAACCTGTTCCGACAGAAGCCCCAAGTCCGGTTAAAATAATGTACCGATGGTCTTCATTGAAAATTGCCTTCATGTCCGGAGTGATGGACAATGGTTTTTTATAATGAATCCCTCCTATCCGGTAATCCTGTGGAGTTTCAAAAAACAAATGCTCCATTCCGGGTTTCAATGATTCGACATAAGGACCTGTGATGCAGGAATATTTTGCCTCTATCCCTTTTTCATGAATATACACCATTGCATTTGTTCCTCCCTGCCCCAATCCCACAAAATGAATTTGCCTATTGTCATGATTCCCAACAGCTAATATGCCTGGTATAAAAGCCATTGCTCCCAATGCTCCCAACCCTTTAAGTAATTCCCGACGTTCCATATTGAATATTTTTGAATTATTAAAGCAAAAATAATGGGGAGATAGGACAAGAGATGGCGGTGGAGGGAATTGGTTTTGGGAAATATTATTAATTTATTTAATTCATACGAATAATGTCGTAATCTTGGAACTTAAAAACTCACAGTCCATGTGAGACTGGGCAGCGAGTATCATTCAATAAAGTATAGAAAGCTAGAGTAACAAAGATTCAAAAAGAATTTGGTTTTACATTTCTAAGTCTTTTGCCTGTTCTATCAAATTTGCCACAACACTCCTTATTTCATTTTTTACATCTCCAGAAAGTATTGATAAAAATGTATCATTATTCCAACTAGAAAATTTCGACATGTATGACCAACCGTAAGGAATACTTGGGGTTAAATTATGACGATTAAACTTTTGATACAAAATTGAATTTGTTTCTAATGGCTTTTCATTTGTATCCTTTAACGAATACATATATTCAAGTGGTACATCGAAATCAAAACATATATTAAAATATTTCCATGAAGGAATAGTAAAACTGAAACCTTCATATCTTGTTATTCCTTTTAACTCTCTTGAGACTTCTATTTCAAGTTCTTTTGCAATTTCATATAACTGAGGATTAAAATAATTTGAAATTATAAGCTCTTTTAATGCTCCTATATTCTCAAAAATAGTAAATGCAGCTTGCACATTTTCTTTTGATGAAGATAATATTTTAACTATATCTTCTTTGTTTTTAGTATCCATATCTTGATTTGTTAGTTTCTTTAAATGATTGATATATTGGTTTATTGTTTCACGAACTAAAGGAAAACGAGATGATAAATCTACACATTGATCTAACCATAAAACAATATCATTTTCGTATGAAATAGGCTTATAATCAATATTTTGTCCACTATTGATAGAAGCATCCTTACCACTTAACGTTAAATAGAATATTTTATAATTTGCGATTCCATACTTATTAATTGCAAATTCATTATACCTTTTTAATTGTTCCCACTGATCACTTGCATAAATCTTATTTTCTATTATAAGAGCATGGCCATTATTATCGTTAATTAGAATATCTATTCTACCATTCCCTACACTCACTTCAGTTTGAACAGTTGCATTCTTGTAATCAAAGTCTTTAATAAATTCATTCAACCCAACTGTATCAATAAAGGCTTGCAAAAATTTATATTTTAAACCATGAGATCCTTGAGGACTAAGTAACTCTGAAAGAATAGAAGAGTGTGTAATCTCATAATGGTCTACACCCAGTATTCTAAACATATTAAAACGTCCACCTACAGAATCAAGTAATTCATCGTTTTTTTTATTTGTAATTGAAACCTGGGTCAATAGGTTTTGTAAATCTCTCATAAATGTTTTGGTATTTTATGTTTTAAGAAGCCTTTAGTTCATTAATTATTCTTAAATGTTAATTTGTCAAATAATCAGTTATTTAATCTTCATCACGCCCATTCGGGAACATAAAATCACTGTCAGTCCATGCATCCTCCACTTCAATAAAATGATCCCAAGCTTCTTTTTCATACCCATAGTCACCTTCATTTTCATCAATAAATTCACTACTATTATCTTCTAAATATTCAACAAAACGATCAATTTGTTGAGAGTCCTCATAATCGTCTGAATTAATGATTTCGAGTAACTCAGGATATTTTTTAGTCATTTCCTCATATTCATTATCACTTCCATGATCATCTATTTGAGATAATTCACTGCATTTTTCTATAAGCTGGTCTAATTCTTCTTTTGTCATAGCATGTTAGTTTAAAATTCCACTCACTTTTGGAGTCGTAAAGATAAACTATCTTTTAATGATATTAACGTTTAATGGCTGTTTATTTTCTGTTTTTAAGTATATAATATAATGATATTAAGATAGTTAAAACAATAAAGGATTTTACCCCTCCAAAAACGCCTAATTGGTATTTGCTGCAAAGTTTTAAATTACTCATATTAATTTTACAATTTCCTCATAGTATTTTTTACATTTTTCTTTATCTTTATTTCGCAGTTGCTAAATGCCTCAAATACAGTTCAGCACAAGCTCTTGCATCGCTTAAAGCTTCATGATGGTTCAGTTGTATATTATATCTCAAACACAATGAAGCGAGATTATTTCTAAATAAGCGGTAGGTGCAATGTTTTTCATATTCGGGAACCGGAAGATTATAATATTGTAATGTTTGAGCCAGCACCGGGAAATCGAAGCTCAGTCCGTTATGGGCCACTACCGATTGGTTGATAATAAAGGGTTCAACCAAATGCCAAACTTTATCAAAAGTAGGTTCATTGCGGGTGATATCGGGAGTAATGCCATGAATGTCGGTAAACCAGTCCCAATAAAAGTTATTGGGAGGTTGAACCAATATACTCAATTCATTGGTAATCAAACCATTTTTAACTCTCACCAGCCCAACTTGACAGATGCTCCAACGTTTTCCGTGTGCCGTTTCAAAATCAATTGCTGTAAATGTGTTCATCGTTTATAATTTAAATCCCATTGAATGTTTTATTTTATTTTGCTGAAATTCCATTTCATCCTGATTGTAAATGGCAGTCAGGGTCATAGGAGAATTAAACTCAGTATTGAATCCCAATTTATTCGAGAGTGATTGTGCTTTCTGCACTTCGAGCTCCTTAAATTCGTATTTGGCAATTAGCCTGCCCTTCCGCATTAATGCACTGTCAACCTTTGAAATATCAGTATTGAAAGAACATATTACCTGAATATTCAGACAATCGGACAATAGGCCATCCGTCATATTCAGCAAGGCTGAGACTGGCGAATGACCATCCTTATCGCGGTCAACGACAATGTTTTCAGCATCTTCAATCACAAAAACAGAATTGGGATTGTCGATCAGGATTGATATCAAATCGGGATTGGTAATAGCTCCAGCCATATTTGGTGGCAGAAATATCACATCCTTTCTAATCGATGAAATCAGGTACCGGATGTAAGATGTTTTGCCAGTTCCTGGTTTGCCGTGCAAAAGGACCAACCCTTTGTCATTTTTCTTAGAAAGCCGTTTAAGGATAGTTTGATGAATTTCCTTGAAATCTTCGTTGTAATTGTCTTCGATGCTCAGCTTCGGCTTGGTAATTTCTAAAGACTTGGTGCCTATTCCACTACGTGTGGAAATAAGCAAGGATAATTCAGGTTTTAGCCTGCCCTTCTTAACTTTGAATTTTTTAATTCCACAAATGATAGATTCAATCTTTTCAATGTCCGTTTTGCGGAAAAGGAACCGGACTATGGAACTATTGGTGTCGAAATCTACAATCAAGTCGTCGTACAAAAAATAAAAAATATCGTCCAACTCGGCTTTCTTGTTTTGATTGAAATAAATCTTGTTGTAGTAGCAGTCTTTTATTTCAGATTTATAGTGATCGAGAAACCAATGATTGGCTTTTTTGCAATCGATATTAATTTCATGGATAAAATTCGGAATAGCATTAAAATGAGCTATGAATATAGCGAACTCATTGAGGTAATCAGAATTACGGTTAGCAAATACTTCCGATAAATTCATTTTGGAAGAGATGGTCTCCAATTCAAAAGATTTAGATTGAATGCTACTCAAATTAGCGATGATTGACTCCATACATTTTAAGTGTTATAAATTATTTGTTTACCGGTAACTTTATAATTTAGAAATGCACATATTCACTCAGAGTACCGTCTTCAAAAATGAACTTTACCCTATACCAGGGCTGGTAAGATGAAAAAGTACTCAAGTCAAATTCTTTGTAGTTGATTACTTTATACCGATAGGCATAATAATCCACACCCTGAGAGATAAGTTCCATCTGCGAAAGCATTGGAATTTCTAATTTGTTCCGCTGTGCATATTTTATGATTAGCTCTCGAAAGAAATTTTGCTCCCTGATTTCACTCTCTTCATAGGTTCCTGATTTTACAACCTCTATAACCATTGGCTGATTTTCATTAATATACTTAACCACGCGGGGCCTTACTTCTTTAACTTCTTCCATGTATTCCTTAAAATGAGGACTTCCGGGAGATACGCCACCTAATACATTACGATCAGGATTTTCCAACGCTTCTTCAGCAATGGAAGTTGAATCTTTAAGTAATTTTGAGATTAAAATATCACCCCTTACCTGCTCCAGGATATCCTGATTTCCTTCAGGAATAAAACCATCAAATGCAATATTTTGAACCTTTTCAGAAGATTCTTCCTTTTTCTGGCTAACAGAATTACATGAATAAACCATCCCGACTAACAGGAATAATAAACAAAATTTCCACATACGATTTACTTTTAAGGAATTTGAAATTTAACTCTGATACCTACCCGTTATTTTTATTCAAAAGTAACCCGCACCTCAGCCACCAGATGTCGTACCATCTTATTTTTATTCAAAATTCAAAATAAATTATTCAGCCTCTGTTTATGACCAGTTGCAATTATGACAGGGATACCTATCTATCTTCTGATACCTTTCTGATACCTTTGAGATACCTTTCTGTAATGTAGGGTTACAGAAAGGTATCTCAAAGGTATCAGAAAGGTATCAGAAGATAGAGCACAAACATCCACCCATTCCATATGAACAGAGGGAAAAATTCAGGATTAATTGCTTATTTTGAACAGCAGATAGGAAGGTGCAGAAACTATACTCTTATAAGATAGTCAGGGGCTGGTGAATAGCTCTTTTATAATGATCCCGATCCCGATATCTATCGGGACTCGGGATATCCTATAGTCAAAGTGATCCCGAGTGCTCGGGATGATTTTTTCAGCACACCCTAAATATATGACAGGAAGAATCAATCAAAATTAACATCCACCGACTAAAATAAGGAACCTTGCTGAGGTGGCGGATCGTCTTTGCGCTTATTCTGACCCATGCCCTGCAGTTTTAAAGATCGTTTGACCGAAATGTCATATTCAGAATGGGCGTTTTGGTCGATTGGAATAATCAGGTCACGGCCTTTATTCCTTGGATTCTTGACTTTAATTGAAATAGAATCAGCCTTGAATTTCTCACCCTGATAAGGTTTTAATAAACTTATCACCTCTTCAATGGGTAATTTAGTATCGAGCCATTTCTTCTCATCCTTCTTGTCCAGAACCAGCGGAGAACGGTGATGTCCAATTTGTTGCGATACGGAGTTGGGAACAATGGTGATAATGGCAAATGTATTTGACACTTCTCCCGTGTTATGATCAATCCACGTATCCCAGATTCCTGCAAAGCAAAATACTTCACCATTCTTTCTCGAGATGTAAAACGGTTTATCCAGCTTTTCCTCTTCCGGTCCTTCATAATATCCGCTGGCAATTACCAGGCATCTCTTTGACTTGATGGAAGTTCTGAAAGAAGGTTTCTTGAAAATACCCATTTCACCAGAATAGTTAGGATCATTCTCCTTGTTTAAATCCCCTTCAGCGCGGGCGTTAATCAGGTACATTTTCTTTTTTGCCCACGATGGGGTAAATGCAAATTGAAAGGCTTGCAGTTCATCAGGTTTATCATTGGTAATCACATAGGCAAAATCACCGGGAGCCACATTGAAATTGGATTGTACAGAAATCTGTTCAGGATGTTTAACTCCAAAGCGTTTTACCAGGGGTTCGATATCGATTATTTGTACAAATCGTCCACACATATTTCAGTAATTTAGACTGTTAATGAATAATTTATAAACAAATAACTGATTGAAAAGTTAAGGAACTGCGTTTATACTATTTAAACACATAGGTACATAGGATACATAGTTTAAATATTTCTATGTCCTGAGGCCTCTGGATATATCTATGTGTTTATTTTTCATCTATTTATAAATTGTCAGACCGGGTCAAGCGATTTTTAATCGCTTTAATACCTTCAAATGTTTGTCTTCCACAGTTAAAAAACGCAAGATCCCTAAAAGTAAAGTGTACAACTACAAAATTATTAAAAATAAATACTTAGCTTTAGGTTTTTTATAATCGAAAACAAACCCTCACTGTTTTATAATTCTTGAGGATTTGCAAGATTTAAAGATGAAAAAGAGATTATAAACAACAAAAAACAAGATTATGGCTTACCAATTTAAAATTCAGTTAAGTAACGTCACCAAACCTCCAGTTTGGCGAAGGATAATTGTTGATGAAAGGTTAACTTTTAAAGAATTGCACAAAGTGATACAACTCGTTTTTGACTGGGACAATTGTCACCTCTACCAGTTCAGCCCATCAGGCTATGGTTCCAATCCGGTGATAGCCTTACCCTCGAAGGATGATTGGGAGCAACCGGAAATGAATGCCATGAAGACCAAGCTTAACATGATTTTTACCCGCGAAAAACAATCGTTTAATTACATTTATGATTTTGGCGATGATTGGAGCCACAAAATTGTACTCGAAAAATTGGTGCCCGAACCTATTGAAAGTCCTGTTTGCCTGGACGGTAAAGGTACCTGTCCGCCCGAAGATTGCGGTGGAGTGTGGGGCTATGAAAACTTGAAATTAATTTTGGCTGATCCTTCTCATGAAGAATATAAAGAAATGAAAGAATGGCTGGGTCTTGAAGACGATGAGGAATGGGATGCTGACGCGTTTGATTTGATAGAGGTCAATGAATCGCTTCGGAATGCTTTTAGCAAACCTTTGAAATGATTAGTGCTTCTGTTTGGTTGCTGATGCCAGAAGCAACATTTATATGTTGACAAGACACTACCTTAAAAACATAGAATAAAGCAGGCCGTAGAACCGAAATTTGGCCAACTTGCTTTATTCTAATGGTTTCTTTGGTTGAACTTAAGTTATTTAAAAATGTTATTAGGTATTCATTGCACCACAAACGTTGATAACTTGTCCGCTAACATACGATGACAGGTCGGATGCAAGAAATAAGGCAGTCTTCGCAACTTCTTCAGGCGTGCCTCCACGTCTCATTGGAATATTTGCTTCCCACTGTTTACGCGCATCCTCAGGAATTTTGGCGGTCATTTCAGTAATAATAAAACCAGGGGCGATGGCATTGGAACGGATTCCACGTGAACCAAGCTCTTTGGCAATTGATTTGGTAAAACCGATAATTCCGGCTTTCGATGCTGAATAATTTGATTGACCAGCATTCCCGCTCACCCCAACCACCGAACTCATGTTAATAATGGAACCCGATTTTTGTTTCAACATGATTTTCTGTGCAGCTTTGGTAAAGTTGAATACCGATTTCAAGTTAACATTGATTACAGCATCCCATTGATCTTCAGACATGCGCATCAGCAAAGTGTCTTTGGTAATACCTGCATTGTTAACCAGTACGTCAACAGCGCCAAACTCGGCAACAATTTCTGTTACAACACGATCAGTATCTTCAAAATTGGAAGCATTGGAAGCAAACCCTTTGGCTTTCACTCCCATGGCATTCAATTCTGCTTCCGTGATTTTCATGTTTTCATCTTCAAAAAGATCGGTAAAGGCAATATTACAGCCTTCTTCAGCAAATTTGATGGCAATTGCTTTTCCAATGCCCCTGGAGGCACCAGTAATTATAGCAGTTTTTCCTTCAAGAAGTTTCATAATAAAGTTTTTAATTTATGAGGGGCAAATATAGTAGTTTGAGAATTTCTACTTTCCCTTTCACCCGTATTTTTTTATAAATATAGGGTAGAATATTCAATTTACACCCAAATTATTTGAACTTATTCCAAACTTATTCCAAACATGATAGAATTACTACTTCTGATCTTCCAAAAGGCCAATGGTAAAGCTTGAAGTGGATTTACTGTAATGTTAGTATCAGTTAAAAATTATTCTTTTACCTTTGCGTTTGAATTAAAAAAAAATCTGCGAATGAGCATCATACATTATTATTCAGTATGTTGGAATGAGGAAAAGATTCTTCCCTATGTGTTGGATTATTATTCACCAATTTGTGAAAAAATCGTCTTTTTGGATAACGAATCGGATGATGATTCGGAATCAATTATTCGTTCATTTCCCAATGCTGAAGTACGCAGTTATTCATCAAATGGTGAAATCCGTGATGACATCTATCTTGAAATAAAAAATAACATCTGGAAAGAAAGCAGGGGAAAGGCGGATTGGGTGATTGTCTGTGATACAGATGAAATTCTATATCATCCACAACTTTTAACCAAATTGGATGAATTGAAAAAAGATGGCGTAACGATCATTCGTCCGCACGGTTTTGACATGTACGCTGAGTCTTATCCAGAAAAAAGTCTTCTGGAAATTAAGGATGGAATCAAGGATAACCGGCATTTGGGTAAATGTATCATCTTCAATCCCAACATGATTGACGAAATTAATTTTAAAACCGGCTGTCACAAATGCTTTCCTACAGGACAGCTAAAGTTTTATAAAAAGGATGATGTAAAGTTACTGCATTATAAATGCCTAAACCTGGAATTCCTCATTGATAGATTTGAAATACTTCGCAATAGACTGAGTAAGTATAATATTCAAAACAATTTTGGCAAACACTATTTGACTGAAAAGGAATCAATTAAAAAAAAGTATTACATCAATTTGAAAAACGCAAGCAATGTTTTTAAACCAGCACCCCAAGGTATGTGGGGGTTGATTTATGACAAGTTCAGACCCAAAAGGCTGTAATTGTTGGATGAACCATCAATAATTATCAAATTGATATACAATTAATAAAAGCATAATTCAGATACAGTATATGTCAGAATCAAATAATAAAGTAACCTTCGTTTTAACCAGTTGCAAAAGGTTCGATCTGCTTGAACCCACTTTGATCAGTTTTTTGAAGTACAACACGTATCCCATTGAGGAATATATCATTATTGAAGACAGCCCTAATATTGACAAATTGAACCACGTACTGAAAAAGTTTACGAAAATAAAATTTAAGGCACTTTACAACGATCCGCAATTGGGCCAGTTAGGCAGTATTGATAAAGCCTATAGCTATGTGAAAACTGAATATATTTTTCATTGTGAAGACGATTGGCAATTTTACCGTTCTGGATTCATTGAAAAATCATTTTCGATTCTTTTAGAAAATGAAAAGGTGATCAATGTATGGCTCCGGGAACAAAATGATACCAATGCACATCCTATGGAGACGATTGTTCATCAAACATCGGATAACATAAAATACAAGTATCTTGAAACTGGGTTTCAGGGCGGATTTCATGGATTTACTTTTAATCCAGGCTTACGTCGAACGAAAGATTACGAATTGATAAAACCCTATTCAAACTGGCCCGATGAGATTGATTTAAGCAACGAGTATTATCATACCTATCAATTCCGGGGCGTCATACTTGTAGATGGTTATGTCCGTCATTTGGGAAATCATCGTAAAATCAGGTATAACATTAATGAGAAGGAATGGGTAAAAAACCTGATTCACCTTAAAAAACAAGTTGGTGCTCAATTGGCTAAAGTGCTTGGCATTTGATCAAATTGTGAACTATATATGGAAAAACTGATATGACAAAGTTGCCTGAAGTAAAAATCTTTACATTTCATTACAAGCCGGGAAGTAAAAATATCGGGGATTCATCCTATGTTCATGTTTGGGCAGGCAAGAATGAATCAAAAGATGTCAATCAATTGGTTGGCGACAATACAGGGGATCATATTTCATCTAAAAATAAGTACTTCAGTGAGTTGACAGGTATTTACTGGGCATGGAAAAATAATTCTGCTGATATTTTTGGCACTTGTCATTACCGACGCTTTTTCACCACGCATCCCGAACCTTTCAAATATAGAATAAAACGAGTAGGCTATTTCCTGATTGGAATTGGCCGCAAACGACACGGTCTGATCTATACTTCCAATTTAGATTACTGGAAAAGTAAAGTTATTGGGCAAGAGGAAGTTGTAAAGTTAATGCAATATTACGATGCAATTTTACCTGTCAGGAGAAGACTTAAATACACTGTTGAAGAACATTATAAACGTTATCACAATGCCGAAGATTTGCAAATTCTGCATGAAATATTAGCAGTTAATTTCCCAGAGTACCTGGAATCATTTGAAATAATGTTGCATCAGAAAAGGCTTTATGCCAATAACATGTTTATTATAAGGAATCAACATTTTGATGAACTAAATAAATGGTTATTTAAAATTCTCTTTGAATTCGAATCGAAAGTTACAATGAGTGATTACAAAGGTTATCAGGAAAGAATTTTTGGTTTCTTATCCGAGCGGTTAATTACCTGTTGGTTTATATATCACCCATTGAAAATTAAAGAGTTAAACCTTGTATATTTTAAAAAGCTTAAAAAGATGTCCATGAACGATTAAATTATTTTATTTAATGGCAATTTCCATTTAAATGAATAAATTTAAGAACGAATACAAAGAAAAAATATTCAATGCTTGATCAATCAACAATATGTGCCATAGCAACTTCACCAGGAATGGGTGCCATTGCTACTATCCGTCTATCGGGTGAAAAGGCTATTGAAATAGCGGATTTGGTATTTCAATCACCAAAATCCGGCAAGAAACTTAGGGATCAAAAACCCAATACCTTGCATTTTGGAAGCTTATATGATCATGATGAACTTATTGATGAAGTAGTGGTCGCTGTTTTTCATGCTCCGCATTCGTTTACAGGCGAAGAGGTGGTAGAAATTACCTGTCATGGTTCAGTGTATATTCAGCAACGTATTCTGCAACTGCTCATTCTCAAAGGGGCAATGATGGCGAGGCCTGGTGAATATACCCAACGTGCATTCCTGAATGGAAAGATGGATCTGTCGCAAGCTGAAGCAGTAGCCGACCTGATTGCATCCACCAACCGTGCAGCTCAAAAAGTTGCCATCAACCAGATGCGTGGAGGCTTTTCAACTGAACTTTCGAATCTGCGTGGCGAATTGCTGCATTTTATTGCTATGATTGAACTGGAACTTGATTTCAGTGAGGAAGATGTTGAATTTGCTGATCGTCAGCAACTTAAGAAACTTGTTTCGAAGATTGAAATAATTCTTCGTACATTAAAAGATTCGTTTCAATTGGGCAATGTGATTAAAAACGGCATCCCTGTTGCCATTATTGGGGATACCAATGTAGGTAAGTCTACCCTACTGAATGCTTTGCTGAATGAGGAAAAAGCCATTGTTTCTGACATTCATGGAACCACACGCGATGTCATTGAAGATGTGGTGAATATTCATGGCACAGCCTTCCGCTTTTTTGATACTGCCGGAATTCGGGAAACGACCGACGAAATTGAAACGCTTGGCATTGAGCGAAGTTATAATAAGCTCGACCTTGCCACCGTAGTTATTCTTGTGGTGGATACTAAAAATGAGTTTGCAGTTATTTCAGATCGAATTGATAAAATCAGAGCACGAATTGACAGTCAGAGTTTAATTATTGCTGCCAATAAAGTAGATCAGGGAATGGCTGGAACAATCTCAGATCTTAAGAAATTAGATTTGAGTGCCAACGAAAAGTTGGTATTCATAGCCGCTAAGCAAAAGATTAACCTTGAGCAGTTAATAAGTGAAATGCAAATGGCCGTTTCGCTTGATTCACTCAGCGAAGATGCTGTGATAGTAACCAATGTACGTCACTTCGAAGCGCTGACCCATGCATACGAATCAATTGAAAGAGTGAATGTTGGACTTGACAACAGGATCTCCGGAGACTTTCTGGCACAAGATATCCGCCAATGCCTTCACTACCTTGGTGAAATTACAGGAGCCATCTCAAACGATGAGATTTTAGGCCATATTTTCAAAAATTTCTGTATTGGAAAGTAAAAATCCTTATCCTAAATTCTTTTTGTATTTCACTTCTGGTAAATTTGAATCATATTTAAAATACTCAAACGTTGACCAACAGCAAGGCTGCTAGTTGATGGATTTCGAGTCTTCATCTTCCTTTAAATTGTTAATACTCAATAAAAAATTCTCTCTCTTTAAACCTAAGGTATGGTATTGCCAGTTAAGACTGATAATTCTGGCCAAACTAACTTTCAATAATAAAAAATCATTCGGTTTTTTAATATAAATATTAGCCCCATTTACGAAAGCTTCCTCAATATCTTCTTCTGATGCTGAGGTTGAGTATATAACTATTGCAAGATCTTTGAGCCTGTTGTTTCTTCGTATTTCAATTAAGCATTCCATTCCGGTTTTTACAGGCATATTAAGGTCAAGGAACACCATATTGGGCATTCGCATATCAGATTTATTAAGATAATTCATCAATTGAGAACCGTCATTGACGAAATCTATGATCGTTTTCACTTTAATTTCTTGCAGTGCTTCTTTAAAGAAAAGGCGATCGTCTTCATCGTCTTCAGCCAGAAGAATGTATAGAGCATCATTATCCATACAATGTTTATTTTAGTGGTTTATCAAAATAATTTTCAGGTAACTCAATCTTTTCATATTTGAAAAAAGGTTTGTATTTAACCTGTTACTGGTGTAAAATAACTTTACTGGCAATTTTTATAGAATTTTTAATAACATTCGATTTTTACTACTTTGATACATAAACTAACAACGCATCGTAATTGTTTAAAATAATTACACAGAATATCAATCATTTATTTTTCAGCTTTAATAGTCAATAATATAGTATGATACTACTTTTGAGTTCCCATCTACTCTTTAAGTATTCTCAGACAATGTTAAAAAATACCTGTTTATGCTGCTACATGACTGGCTCTATTGGAAACTGGAAATATCTTACTTCTTAATGTTAATCTTTTTACGTGGTCGATATTTTTTTTTAAAAGCCTCACGATCCAAACTTTCACTTTTTTCATCCAATCAGTTAAAGGTACAAATTTTTATTGGAGCTTTATCTTGAAATATTAGCAATTTTGTTTTTTTTTTGATCCTTGGTAATAACTTTTTTAATACGAGTTTGAAATACCAAATTTCTATATCAAATAAAATATTTTTTCTATCAGAAATAGTTGCCTGATTGGTTTACGAGGCATGGCCAGCTGACGGGAAACTCAAAAACAGGATGTGGGTGGTAAGAAATATCAATACTTTTCCAAAGAATTTACCACGGATAGAGTATTTATTCAATGGATGAATTGAAGAGTATAAAATGAGTGAATTAATATCGAAGATATACCTATGCTGATAAGATACTTTTTCTTAGAATGCATGGAAGCTAATAACGTGAGCCCGATATAAGCGGATGTTGCGATTTATATCTTTGTTCCGTTCGCAGTGAAGTTCCTGCTGGACAAATAGGACATTCGTTCTTTTTTATCTTTTGTTGGAAATTCAGATCCCAAGCCCCTTGAGACAGGATAACGCTTTGAATGAGATTCAACCAATGAGAGTTTACAAAACTGTCATTGGTTGATTGCCGAGATTGCCGATTGCATTTTTAGTATTTTATTCAATTCATTTTATTTCCTTGTTTTATTTTACATTCAATCATCTCTGAGTTGAGAAAAAAGAAACGGCAATCTCAGCAATTTGATTGAGTGGTGGGACTGTTGGCTATTTGTTTAATATTTAACCGGTTACAATATTTGTCATTGGTAGCATCTCATTCAGAGCATCATGGCGGATACAAGATGCATCAATACTTAGTTGACACTACACGTGCTGAAGGTGAACTATCAGCCAATTGTTATTGACGTGCGTTGTATCTCCAAATGGCATTAAAAACAAACGCCCCTATCGTATTAACGTACCTTCGATAGAATGAAACCATTAATATATAACCAGTTGTCCAAAATCTGGTTCTACATCAAAGCCTTATTTCTTTCAAATTGTTTTCCTTTTTTTTTATATCGAACTCAGGGTAATACAAACGACACAAACGACAAATGGCGGTATTGTCGTTTGTGTCGTTTGTATTAAAATGCTGAATTTATCAATTCTTAAATGCCTGCATAAATGAGCATACCGATGCCTACAAAAAATAATACAAACATGCTTGCCAATAGTCCTGTTGTTCCTTTCATGCCTTTAAACTCTTTCCAGATAAATACACCCCACAACGCAGCAACTAATGTAGCGCCCTGACCCAATCCGTAGGAAATTGCAAAACCTGATTTTCCGGCAGCAATAATACTAAAAGTCATTCCCACGCACCATATCATGCCACCCAAAATGCCTGTCATATGTTCTTTCATGTTACCGGCAAAATATTGGGTATAGGTTACAGGAGCACCTTCAAAAGGTTTTTTCATCAGGATGGTATTGAAAATGAAATTACTGAGAAGGATTCCAACTGAAAAGATAAATACTGCCGTATAAGGTGTCAGCAATCCGGCTTCAGGCTGTTCAAAATTGGTTACCATCGAACTGGCTACAAAACGATAGAACAAGGCCATCAGAACACCTCCAACCACTGACAATACAATTCCTTTGGTGGGTACTTTCTGCGACTGAGAAGCTTTCTTTCGATAGGCCATTGCATCGATCACAATAGCAAGAGTTATAAGGGCAACACCAGCAAATAACCAAGTTGCATTTCCGTAAGGACTGGCGATATAATTGACAATAACGCCAAGCACCAAAGCAATTCCAATTCCAACAGGAAAAGCAACGGCCATTCCGGCAATTGAAATGGCAGCAACTATCAGAATATTGGCCGCATTAAAAACGACACCTCCAAGCAAGGCACTGCCAATGTGGCTCATTTCAGCCTGACTGATGTCTTCAATGAAACCACGACCGAGTTCTCCTGCACTTCCCAGGGAAAATGAAAAAATCAGGGACATCAGGAGAATGCCGATCACATAATCCCAATAGAAAAGTTCGAAACGCCATGACTTTTGGGCCAGCTTTTGGGTATTTGCCCACGAACCCCAACACAACATTGTTATTACACAAAGAACAATTGCCAGAAAATAAGAGCTTACGATGTACATGTGAGAAAGTTTAAAGTTATAAGTTATAAGTTTAAAGTTACGTGCCGATCATGGGGCGACTGCAACGATTAATTAAGGTTTAAAGTCAAAAGTGTAAAGTTTAAAGTTACGTGCCGATCAGGGGGCGACTGCAATGTACATCCCTAAAACTCTGGGATCAAGTGGCTCTTGGATCGGCACGCAACTTTATACTTTTAACTTTGTACTTTGTACTTACTTTGGTTCATATAGCATCAAATCGTCTAAGATGGTTGCGATTTTCTGATATGGATATTTATGTACCAAAAATGAATGATTCGAGTTTTTATCTGCATCCCAGGTATTTGATCCGTCTGCATTGCATACAA
>Ga0123337_10002089_pt1 | contig 23509 bp, 21 predicted proteins | sample frozenSSSSmetaG_FD_89792 | JGI IMG/M metagenome (GOLD analysis project Ga0123337, IMG submission 89792) | Glacier valley bacterial and archeal communities from Borup Fiord, Nunavut, Canada, to study Microbial Dark Matter (Phase II) -... | ecosystem: Environmental > Aquatic > Freshwater > Ice >...
GCGGTTGGGTCTTTTGCAAGAATTGTCAAGGCTGATTTTAGATCGGAAGGTTTTACATATTGAAACTGGTTCATACTTTTTTACCTCCCTGTTTTACTTCCATTATAGCATCTACGATATGCGGATAACAACCGCAGCGACAAATGTTACCACTCATATACTCGCGGATTTCTGCTGCTGATCCTGCATGTCCTTCCCTGATGACGGCAATGCCCGAAATAATCTGTCCCGGCGTGCAGTAACCACATTGAAAACCATCGTGTTTTATAAATGCTTCCTGTAACGGATGCAGGTTTTCACTGCTTCCTAATCCTTCAATAGTAGTGATGCTTTTACCATCCTGCATAACGGCAAGGCTTAAGCACGAATTGATGCGCCGTCCATCGACAAGTACTGTACAGGCACCACACTGGCCATGATCACAACCTTTTTTTGATCCTGTTAAACCTAATTGTTCCCGAAGCAAATCCAGCAGGGTGACCCTTGGCTCAAGAGATAAAGTATATTTCTTATTATTTATTTGAAGTGTTACCGGAAGTTTTTCAAAAGCTACTGCAATTTTTTCATCCCATTCAGATTCAGCGGCTTTTAAAATAGTAACAGGCGTTAGCGCCAGCGCGGTTAGTAATGAAGATTGCTTTATAAAATCACGCCTGCTTTCTCCGGGGAAACCATCTTCCTTATTATTACAATGTTTCTCGTTTTTCATTTAGCATCATTTTATAATCTTAAATCAAATTAATCTTTTCTTCTTTCAAAAAAAAGTCAGGTTTAATATTCATAACTGATACAGGTGCAAAAGATTTAATACTGTCCAGGCATTAACGTTTCTTTTATAAACCGACCTGTTTAAACTTACATATTGTTTATGCAGCCAGACGACTAAAAAGTTTCATACCTCAAACCTGAAAACCTCTTACCTCATAGCTGTCTTCCGCACGAGTATCTTAAAACTTTCATGTACTCAAGGCCTTTCTTTTTAGCGAAGGCAATATTATTTTGCGGTATCTTTTCCGGATGTGGAAACTCCGTCAGCGCAGTTGTTAAACTTGCCTCTCTTAATATATGTAACATTGGATACAACGACCTGTTGGTATAATTTGCAGGATCAGCAGAAGTTGAACCTGCGAAAATATACAGTGGATGAAAACTTGCAACCTGGTATATTCCTTCCTTACCAAGATCGGCTAAAAATTCATCAGCAAGTTCTGTCAGTTCAAGGTATTTATTAAAATCACCAAAGTCATCCGGTAATATCAGTAATGTTGTTTCGATGCTGTTATCGTTGTCAAGTTGTTGAAACGCAAAAGCAAGTTCCTGCAGGCATGTTTTAATTGTTGCTGATCTCAGCACCTGGTAATGTATGCTGCCAAGTTTTAATTCCTTCGCGGCGAAAGGACAAAAATTACAGCCCACCACTACATCCTGTATCCATCTCTTTGTTTGTGCTATGATGATTTCATCTGTTTCCATTCCTCATTGTAAAAAAGGTAATTGAGCATTATCGCTTTTTGTTACTACGGAAGGTAGGTTTTTTGTTCCTTTGTAAATACTTATATATCCGCAATTGACAAAGATTACATTTTTTCAGGTTGATGCTTTTACCGATATCGCTTTCAAAGGAAATCCTGCGGCAGTATGTTTAATGGAAGAAGCTTTGCCGGCGACGTTGCTGCAACAAATCGCCATGGAGAACAACCTTGCCGAAACAGCCTTCCTGCTAAAAGCCGCAGATGGTTACAACCTGCGCTGGTTCACGCCTACCGTTGAGATAAAACTTTGTGGTCATGCAACACTGGCAAGCGCGCATGTATTATGGGAGAAAGGTATTCTCTCTTCAAACGATACCGCCAGATTTTTTACCATGAGCGGATTGTTAACCGTCACTAAAAACGGTGATTGGATCCAGTTGAATTTTCCCAGGTTTAATTTTAGTGATGCCAATGTACCTGATGATATTATTAAAGCTTTAAAAATTACTCCGGTAAACACAGTTCGCTCGGATGATGGTAGATTTGTTATTGAAGTGGCGACAGAAAAAGAAGTAATTGATCTTGATCCTGATTTTTCAATATTGGTTAAACACGAAACGCTGGTGGTAACAAGCAAGGCGTCGGAAACTTCAACGTATGATTTCATTTCACGTTCATTTACTGCGGCGCATGGAGTTAATGAAGACCCGGTAACAGGATCTTCGCATTGCACTTTGGCTCCTTACTGGGCAGCGAAATCAGGTAAAACAAAATTGTCTGCGTACCAGGCTTCGGCACGTGGCGGAGCTTTAAAATTACAGGTTGAAGGTGACCGGGTTCTGATCGAAGGAAGGGCAGTAACGGTGATTGAAGGATTGCTGAGATACCCAGGGGTATAATCTTTGTCCTGTTCATTGCAGCGTTTTCGCTTACAATAAACATACTTTCATTTATTAAAATCAGCTGATGCAAAAATTTGACGCAATTATTATCGGGTCGGGACAGGGCGGGACACCGCTGGCTAAGAAGCTGGCAAAAGCCGGGATGAAAACCGCTATCATAGAAAAAAGACTGGTAGGAGGTACCTGCATCAATGATGGATGCACACCAACAAAAGCGATGATTGCCTCGGCGAAGACCGCGCACACAATCCGCCATAGTAAGGAGCTTGGAATAATAACGGGAGACTTTACAGTGGATCTTAAAAAAGTTATAGAAAGAAAAAATAAAATTGTTGGCTCCTTTCGTAAGGCTGCAGAAAAAGGCCTTGAAGAAACAGAAAATCTAACCCTGGTGATGGGAGAAGCAACTTTTACCGGTAATAAAATTATTGAAGTAAAATTGAATGATGGCAACACCGAAACTTACGCTGCCGGTATAATTTTTATAAATACTGGCACTACTCCGAAAATTCCTGAAATAGAAGGAATCTCACATGTGCCATACTATACTTCTACCAGCCTGCTGGACGTAGAGAAACTTCCCCGTCACCTTATTATAATCGGGGATAGTTATATAGCACTTGAATATGCACAAATGTTCAGGCGCATGGGAAGTGAAGTGAGTATGATTATAAAGGGTCCACTTGTAGTACCCAAAGAAGATGAAGATATCTCAGGATGTATACAGGATATTTTAAAGGAAGAAGGTATTAAAATCTTTACTGATGCTAATGCAAAAAAAATTAGTGCCGCTATAAACGGCGAAGTTTCATTAACAATTTTAGTGAAAGAAAAAGAGACAACCATTGAAGGTTCGCACATCCTGCTTGCCACAGGCCGTACGCCACAAACCGCTGCTTTACATCTTAATAAAACAGGTGTAACCGTTAACGAAAGCGGATTTATAATTGTTGATGAATACCTGCAAACATCGGCACCTGGCATTTATGCCTTAGGTGATGTAAAAGGCGGCCCGGCTTTTACGCATATCTCCTATAATGACTACATTGTTCTTGCAAAAAATATAATTGAAAAATTAAAGGTATCTATAAAAGGAAGGCCTGTGCCTTATACCATGTTTACCGATCCGCAGTTGGGGCGCATAGGGATCACTGAAAAAGAAGCGCTTAAACAAAACCTTAATTACCTGGTAGTAACTCTGTCGATGGACAAGGTAGCAAGAGCAATTGAAACCGGTGAAACAAAAGGTTTGATGAAAGCGATTGTTGATAAAGATTCCAAACAAATTTTAGGCGCGGCAATATTAGGTGAAGAAGGTGGCGAAGTAATGACAGTGCTGCAGGTGGCTATGCAGGGAGGCATAACCTATGAACAGATCCGTGAAAATATTTTCGCACATCCGTTGTACTCCGAATCGTTAAACAATTTGTTTATGACCCTTGATAAATAATCGCTCACCCAATGATAAGCGTCGAACATGTAAGCAAATATTTTGGTGACATTAAAGCAGTTGATGACATTTCTTTCAAAGTAAAGGAATCGGAAAACATGATTTTCCTCGGAACAAGTGGTTGTGGTAAAACAACCACGCTTCGGATGATCAACAGACTTACAGAACCTTCGGAAGGACGAATAATTATTAATGGACAAAATATACTGGAACAGCAACCTGATAATCTAAGGCGCTCCATAGGTTATGTATTACAGCATAACGGTCTCTTTCCTCATTATACTGTTGCGCAAAATATTGCTATAGTCCCAGAATTACTCGGCAAAGATACAGAGCTTACAAAAAAAAGGACCATTGAGTTAATGGAAAAACTTCACCTGTCTCCCGATAAATACCTGAATGTTTATCCGGATCAGCTCAGTGGTGGCCAGCAGCAAAGAGTAGGGCTGGCAAGGGCGCTGGCTGCCGATCCGCCTGTGCTTTTGATGGATGAACCTTTTGGTGCCCTTGACACGATAACCCGTAATAAGATAAGGAAAGAATTTAGCGGGCTGGACGAGTTCAAACGTAAAACTATCTTAATGGTCACGCATGATGTTCAGGAAGCATTTGCTTTAGCAGACAGGATATGCCTGATGGATAAAGGAAAGATCGTTCAGCTAGGCACTCCCGATGAACTGCTGTTCAAACCTGCTAACGAATTTGTACGGAATTTTTTGAAAGAAGAAAAAACACAACTCGCATTCCGATCGGTAAAGCTTAGCAGGCTATGGTCTTTATTCCCTGACAATCCGAATCAGATCGATACAAACGCAGCTGTATTAACTATTCAATCTGAAACTTCAGTATGGGACACAATGGAAATGTTTTACGATGAAATAACCGTTGATGAAAAATTGATTAACGTGGTTGACACCGGAACCAATCAAACAAAACAGATAAATTTCATTTCATTGATGAGTGCAATGAACAGTTTAAATAAAAATTAAAAATGCCTGATCAGCAGCAATCGTTTTTTGAATTCTTAGGTCAGCAGAAAGATAAAATCTTTAGCGAGACGTTAGAACATATCGGGCTTACATTTACTTCTTTGCTTATAGCAGTACTGATCGGTATTCCGGTGGGTATTTTGATTGCCGGCAGAAAAAAATGGGCCGGAACGGTGTTAGGCATCGCCGGTGTATTACAAACCATCCCCAGTATAGCTTTGTTGGGAATCATGATTCCATTATTAGGCATAGGGGCGAAGCCGGCAATCGTTGCTTTGTTGCTGTATGCCTTGCTTCCTATTATCAGAAACACCTACACCGGGATAACGGGTGTGAGCGCTACTGTTACGGAAGCTGCAAAGGGTATGGGAATGAGCCGGCATCAGATTTTGATAAAAGTATTGCTACCACTAGCTATGCCCGTTATACTGGCAGGAGTAAGAACGGCTACGGTAATTAATGTTGGCGTAGCTACACTCGCGGCTTATATAGCAGCTGGTGGTTTAGGAGAATTTATCTTTGGCGGTATCGCCTTAAATAATACTAATATGATACTTGCCGGTGCCATACCGGCTGCATTGCTTGCAATATTTTTTGACTTCATGCTGTCTAAAATCCAACATTTAAACCTGCGGAAATTAAAGGCCGGCTTGATAATATTTCCAGTCGTTATAATTTTACTTTCTTCTTTTTATCTGCTTCCTTCGGTATATGAAGGAAAATTACTTGCAGGATTTACACCTGAATTTATGGGCCGGTCCGATGGCTACCTCGGACTGAAGGACAAATACAATCTTCGCATCCGGACGGTGGTTATCAGTGATGCCGTTATGTACAAGGCCGCTCAGGAAGAAAAGCTGGATGTCATCAGTGGCTATAGTACAGACGGAAGAATAAAAGCTTTCGATCTTCAGATACTCGATGACGACAAAGGAATTTTTCCTCCTTACTATGCAGCGCCACTTATACTCAATAAAGTTTTAAAGAAATACCCGGAACTGCAAAAAACATTAAACATGCTCACCGGTGTGATCAATGATTCTATCATGACGGAATTAAATTACAAAGCAGATTTTTTAAAACAAGATCCTGAAAAAATTGCTTATGATTTTCTTGTCGCCAAATCATTGTTTAAACCCTCCCGCAACGGTAACAAAGGCATCATCCGCCTGGGTTCTAAAATATTTGCAGAACAATATATCCTTATTAATATGTACAAAATGCTGATAACCGGTTATACTGATCTTAAAGTGATAACTAAAACAGGTCTAGGTGGTACAAAAATTTGTTTTGATGCTTTAACTAATCAGGAAATAGATTGTTATCCGGAATATACAGGCACTGGTTTGCTAGTAATGCTAAAACCAAATGCAACAGAATTATCATTAGTTATAGGCAGCAGGGATAAAGTATATAACTATGTACAAAATGAATTTAATAAGAGGTATGATATTTCCTGGTTAAAACCAATTGGCTTCAACAACGCTTATGCGCTGATGATGCGAAAAGAACAGGCAAACAAACTTAAGATTCGATCTATTTCCGATCTGAAAAAAGAAACGGACCGTCAATAATATGGAAGACTACTTAAACAGGTATTCAATAATAAGGCAGCATTCGGAGGATATCTGTAAACCGCTTCAAACGGAAGACTACGTTGTGCAACCTGTACCCGATGTAAGTCCACCAAAATGGCACCTAGGACATTCCACCTGGTTTTTTGAAACATTTATTTTAAAACCCCATGCTACAGGTTACAACGAATTTAACCCTGAATATAATTATGTTTTTAACAGCTATTATGAAACAGTAGGTAACCGTGTTATAAGAACAGATCGCGGCAATCTTAGCAGACCGACAGTCGCGGATATTTATAGCTATCGCCACCATGTAGACGAAGCAATGACAAAATTATTATCTGGCTCTTTATCACCGGAACTTTTCGAGTTGCTCGAACTCGGTTTTAACCATGAACAACAGCACCAGGAACTTCTTTCAACCGATATAAAATATATTTTAGGACACAATCCGCTCTTCCCTAGATACACAGAAAAAATCATCACAGCTACCGGTAGTCTTTCAGAAGAAACGTTTATAGAAATGAAAGGGGGTATTTATGAAATAGGATTCGATGGCACGGGATTTTGTTTTGACAACGAACTGGGCAGGCACCAGGTGTTATTACAGGATTATAAAATTTCAAACAACCTTGTGACCAACAGAGAGTACCTCGAATTTATAAATTCCGGTGGCTACCAAAATTTTATTTACTGGCATGCTGAAGGCTGGGATTGGATAAAAATAAAACAAATAAGCTGCCCGATGTACTGGTATCTTATCGGCAATAAGTGGTTTCAATATACCTTGAAAGGCCTGCTGCCACTTGATCCCGATGAAGTTGTTTGTCATGTCAGCTATTATGAGGCATTCGCTTATGCATCATGGAAAGGTAAAAGACTGCCAACAGAATTTGAATGGGAAGTGGCGGCACAAAAATTTCAATGGGGAAGTAGATGGGAATGGACCGAAAGCGCTTACCTGCCTTATCCCGGATTTAAAAAAGCGGCTGGTGCAATTGGCGAATACAACGGGAAGTTTATGGTAAATCAAAAAGTATTGAGAGGCGCTTCCGAAGTAACACCGGCGGGTCATAGCCGGATCACTTACAGGAATTTCTTTCATCCGCCACTCAGGTGGCAGTACACAGGGATAAGATTGGCAGAATAAATGTATTTATATGAACACATTTTATGAAGATGTTTTGAGGGGTCTTTCCGCCCCGGCAAAACACCTGGAATCTAAATATTTTTATGATAAGGAAGGAGACAGGCTATTCGGGGAAATTATGAAATGCCCGGAGTATTATCTCACCAATTGTGAGTTGGAAATTTTATCTAAGCAGAGCAGGTCTATTATCGATACCATCTCCTCCTATCATAAAGAATTTGATGTGGTAGAGTTGGGTGCCGGTAATGCATTAAAATCCAGTTTTTTTCTAAAAGAACTATTACTTAATAAAATCTCTTTCACTTATTTTCCAATAGATATCTCGGGTAATATTATTCAATCACTCGAAGAAGAATTGCCTGTTTCCATTCCCGGCATCAGGATGCATGGCTTACGTGGTGAATACCTGGAAATGTTGCAGAAAGCAAGCGCGCTCTCTATAAGGAATAAACTGGTATTATTCCTAGGATCTAATATCGGTAATTTTTCAAAAGACGAAGCCAAACAATTCTGTATTGATATTAGGGAACATCTTGCACCCGGCGATATGCTGCTTACCGGTTTTGATCTTGCAAAAAATCCCCATACTATAATGGATGCCTATAATGATAAAGCAGGCATTACCAAACATTTTAATCTTAACCTGCTGCAACGGATAAACAGGGAACTCGAGGCGGATTTCAACCTTTTACAATTTGATCATTATCCCGTATATGATCCGCAAACCGGCTCATGTAAAAGTTTTCTTGTCAGTCTGCAGGAACAGGTTGTATGTATCGGTGAAGCAGACTTTATTTATTTCAAAGAAGGCGAGACCATACGTACAGAGATATCACAAAAATATAGCATAGACGCAATTGAAAAGATGGCCGGAGATTGCGGGTATAAAATGCTGAATAATTTTTTTGATAATAAGAATTGGTTTACTGATAGTTTGTGGATTTATCAATGTTGATTGTAGCTAAGTGCCTTAAGCGTTTGCCCATGAAAAAATATTTTATTTCTTTAGTGGCTCCAGTAAATATGCCAATCCATTTAACCGAATTTCATACATGGTCTCCAATAATATCCCCAACTTTCCTTTTGGAAATCCTTTCTGCTGAAACCATTCGAGGTATGACACAGGAAGGTTACAAATCAACACTTCTTTATATTTTCCAAAAGGCATTTTGATGTCTACCAACTGAAGCAATAATTCCGGGTCCGGCTGAGAAGGATATGTCATAGATGTATGATTACTCGCTATAAAATTCTAACAGTGAGCCAAAATAATTTGTGTCCCATCCTTTAACAATCTCCTTATAATCGTCTTCGGGAATATTGCTATGTTTTAGTTCAACCGAAGTGCCGTGTTTATGGGAGTGAAGGATAATCGTTACCAGGGAACGTTCCTCCCTTTCACCGAAATACCATTCCTGTTCGATCTTTTTGCCTGGAATAAACGCTATGTTCTCACCAACAATATTACCTTCCCACAAAGAAAATTCAGATCCCGGTTCGGTACTCATCTCTGCAGGGGCGCCCGACCACAATTGTATAGTGGCCGGATTTGTTAATGCAGCATAGAGTTCTTCGGGTTGTGCAGGAATGATATAATATTTTTTAAAGTTCACTGTTGCCGATTTATGAATTAAAATTACAACCTGTATTTCTCAATCAGGATAATCACACTTAATTGTGTAATTTATTTTTGCCACTCAAGTAAGTACCAATTCCTGTTAACAATTATTTTATATCAAAAATGTTTTCAACAAAGTTACCTTTCCTATCTTTGTGTATAAACAACACATTAAGGAGCATAATAGCATTATTTTGTTGAGAAGTTGGGTATTGCGGATGTTCTTTTATCATATTACATTACGTTTTTTTCATATGGCAAGCAATCGTTGAGGCCCGCTGTTTCTACAGAGGGCCTTTTTATTTTGCAGAGATTTACAAGAATGAAATGACAAATTCATTATTCCGGTATAACTCTCAGTGTGCTGAAGCCATCGGCTCCTTTTGATATTTCAACCTGGGTGTAAATTTCTTCCTTAAGCCGTTCCACATGCGAGATAATACCGATCGTTTTTCCACCAATTTGTAAGCCTCTTAATGCAGTCAACGCTACTTCCAGGGTATCAGCGTCGAGGGTGCCGAATCCTTCGTCTATAAAAAGAGAATCTATCGTAGTAAGTTTGGAAGTCATTTCAGAAAGTCCGAGCGCCAGTGCCAGGCTCACCAGGAAACTTTCGCCGCCAGAAAGGGTATTGATTTCCCTTTCATTATCAGCCTGGTATTTATCTATAATCAGCAGGCCAAGTCCCTGCTCTGCTGCGTTTCGTTTTAAAAGGTAACGGTCATTCAGCAGTTGAAGATGGTGGTTGGATATTACAATAAGCCTGTCCAAGGTTAGTCCCTGGGCAAACTGGTTAAACTTCTTACCACTTTCAGAGCCTATCAGGGCAGACAATGCCGCCCATTTATGAAGTACTTTTTCCTGGATTTCAATTTCATTTTTTACAGATTGAATGCGTAGTTGCTTTGCATCATCTTCTTTAAGAATTTGTTTTAGCCGCCCAAGTTCGCGGTTCATTTCCTGTAAGTGTTCTTTAACGAGCTGAATATTTGCTGTTATCGAATCAATATCCTCAGTGGTTACCACCAAAGATCGCTGCAGCCCCAATTGATTTTCACAGGCGGCTGCATGAGCTTCAGCCAGGACCAGATTTTCATTAAGTGACTTATATAATTTTCCCAGGATCAATCGTTCATTGCTGTTAAGTAATTGTTGTTCTATCACCCTAATGTCTGCTGGTAACCCCCGTTCCACCAGGCCAGTTGTCAGGTTGGTCTTTAATGATTCAATTGTTCGCTCCAGCTCTGCAAGGTTAAGTGCCGCATAATCTTTTTCTCCCTGCATTTTACCATTTTCAAGCTGAAGCTTATTAAGTTGTTCACTTGTCTTCCTTGCCTGGTCATCAGCAAGTTTTTCATCTGTATTTAGTTGGTCCCTTGCAGCCTCCGGAGAGGCATAACCTGAATGTGCCGCATTGATTTCATCGGTATACTTTTTAATCACCAAGTTTTTATCGCCTATTTCCAGTTGAAGCTGAGACAAATCATTTTGTATTCCATTTCTTTGTGCTGTTAACATTTCAATGCTCGCCTGCATTCTAGGTGTAGCGCCTTTAAGCACTGAAGCTTCTTTTGATTTCCCGGTGTATTCATCCGAATACTTTCTAAGTGTCTCCGGCAATTTCGATGGATCTTTATCATCAAATTTCAGGTTGTACTGACCGGCAATTTCTTCCAGTTTTTTTATCTGCAAAGCAAGCGTTTCATTAACAAGCAATAGATTTTGTACTGTCTCTGCTTTTCTGCTTTCCCCATCTAGAATGTTGCCTGTAACGCTTTCTTTAAGCTGCCGCGCTGAAGCACCCAGCTGAGATGCATCACTTTGCTTTTGCGGAATAGATCGTTGCGTCTGCATCAACTCGTTAAACACTGCTTCAAAATTTTGCGGTAAGAGTTCAGGGTTAGCCATTTCTAATTCAGGGAAGCCATCCAGCCTAGCCAATAATCTGTCTATTGTTGTGTGAAGTGTTTTATTAATTTCGATTATGTGCTGAAGCTGCTTTAATTCAACCTCGATCAGGCTGATTTCTTTTTGTACTGTTGTTATGGAAAGTTTTTGGTTAGGATGTTCAATTGAACCACAAAGCGGACAAGATTCTCCCTCGTGCAATAGTGATAAATGTTCGGCAAGAAAATCCTGGCGGGAAAATTCATGCTTTTTTACTTCCAACAAACCGGTGTTTTTTTCAAGCAGCAAATTAATTTTTCCCGTATTAATCAATAACTGACTCTTTAGTTTGCTTAACTCCCGGGAGGTGGTATCATCCAGTTGTTCCAGCGATAGCAGCTCATCAGCAGCTTGCCGCTCCTTTTTTTCGGCTGTAAGAATTTGTTTGCTGGCAACGGAAATTTGTTTACCGGTATTTAAAATGCTTTTCTCATTCAATTCAATATCTTCCAGACTTCGTTTTAACTGGCTTACCAAAGTGCTGGCGTTAATGCAACTGTTCCCGGCATCTTTATATTGTAAATGCTTACCAATCCAGGCTTCCAGGTCAGCAAGCTTTTTTTGATCATTAGTCAAAGCGGCTTTGTCCTGAAGAATTTTGTTTTTACACTTCGATTCTTCCAGCATCTTAACACGTGACCTTTCCTGAATTATTTCGAGGTTATTGCTTTCCGCCTTTAGATCTACCTGCCTGGTGAGGGCGCCCAGTATAGCGGGCATCTTTTCTTCCCGATTTTTCACTGCATTTCCCAACTTTTTTTGAGCTAAATCTTGTAACAAGTTCACTTCTGTTAACTTTTGAGAAAGCAAGGAGAGATTGTCCTGAAGTTTTTTAATGTTCTGCTGTTGTACAATACGTTCTTCCTTCTTACTCTGGCGCTGCCGCCATTGCGATTCAAGTCCTTCGACCTTGAGGTGAGCTTCCCAGCGTTGAAGATTAGACTGCTCATCTAAAAGCTTTTGTTTGGAAATTTCTACTTCCATAGCTGCTTCCGATTGCTGCTGGGTAAGCTCGGCAATTTTCATCAGCCAGTTGGCCTTAACCTGTAATTGCGACAAATTTATTTGAAGCTTTTGCTCCTCTTCTTTAAGATTACCGGTATCATTATCAAGGACAAGTCTTTCTTCTTTAGTCAGCAATACTACATTGCCAACGGAAGCTAACAGGATCGCTAACGCCTGCTCTTCTTTCCTCTTTCGTTCAAAGGCTCTTTTTGAAAGTTTGGTATACAGCGATGTATCAGAAATTTTCTCCAGCATTTCTCCCCGTTCGCCTTCTCTAGCTTCGAGGAAAGCCTGGAAGGCACCCTGTGCCAGCAGCACAGACTTAAGAAACTGATCGTATTCCAGTTTAATCAGTTCTTTAACTTTATCTTGGGCTTCCCGTTTTTTTTGGGTAAGAATTTTCCCTTCGGGATAAGTACTCACTTCCATGGTGGATTGCTGTAAAACGCCATCATGTTTATTTCTGGCCCGGCGTACTTTCCATTCACTTTTAAAACATCCCTGGGAGGTTTGAAAAACTACTTCCGCCCAGGCTTCACCGGCGCCATAACTTATAATGTCATCATCGGTAGCGGAGCGGGGCGTTTTACCGTAAAGTGCAAGCGTTATAGCATCTAATAAAGTGGTTTTGCCGGCGCCTGTCGGTCCGGTTATAGCAAAAATGCCGCAATCTTTTAATGCTCCCGTAGTAAAATCTATTTTAAAATCAAGCCGGAGCGAGTTTAAATTACGACCGGCAATGGATAGAATTTTCATTGTGTCAGGTGGTCATGTTGTATTAACTGTTGATTGATGTTTGCTTTTTGCTATCAGCTATCAGAAGAAAACAGGGCATTCAGTGATTTGCTTATTGCTCCCATCTGACACGCATCTGGAAAATTGGGGCGTTTACTTTTGCCCGCCCGATTATTTAAAGGTTAGCGGTAGGCGGTATAACTCAGGATATCTCTGTAATTTTTTGCAAGTTGCCTTCTATTATCTTACCCTTTATTTTCTCAACAAGTGCTTGTAGTGTCTTTCTTCGGTTATTAAAAGCTAATAGTAAAAAGATTTTTAATTCAATATGGTCAAGATTTTGTTGATGGCGAAGATTTTTGTCAATAGTAACAAAGTAGTCAAAGCCATTTAAAACAATTGGTGCTAAAAGTTCACCATTCTTTTTTCCAAGCCATCCCATGTCACGGACAGTTTGTACTTTATACTTGGGTTCAAAAAATCTGCTTTAAGTTGTTTGGGTAAGTTTTCATCAAGCAAAATTTTCATAAAGCATCTTTTCAGTCATCAATGATTTTTTTGCCATTTCCAATACTTGAATAGCAGTTTCTTTTAAAACGGTGGGATAATCATCTAGAAATTCATTAAGGTCATCTCCACCTTCCAGGTAGTCAAAAAGCGTTTGAATGGGAACGCGTGTTCCAGTGAAAACTGGCATACCTCCCATTGTTTCCGGGTCAATGTTAATAGCACCGTAGTTCATTTTCGGGTATATTTAGTTATGCCGAAGTTACAATATATATTGTTTGTTGTAGTTGAGGTGATGAGGTAACGGAAGCAGCATACCGCTAAAACCTTCTCAGTCGTTAGAGTTATTAAAAGACCGCCGGAAGTAACCCTAATTCTGCTTACCTGCCATAGCTTTCGCGCATGCTGAATAACTAAAAGCTGATAGCAAAAAGGCTTCTTAAATATCCAACATAACGCTAATCTTCCTGAGATAACAATTCAGTAAACGCTTCTATCAGCGCTTCCCTTTCTTCTGCAATATGGTAAGCATCCAGCAGGCGGTTAAAAACATCAGTGGGATGGAGGTCTTCCAATGCTTCTTCAGGCTTTATTTCAGGTTTGTGTGAAGATTGCTCGGAGGCGCTTGTCTGCCGGAAGTCTATAATCCGAACTGCTTCTTTAATTTCTTCTGCCAGCTTACGCACTTTTTCAGCCATCATCACTGGGCTTTCATCGCTTTTTATCCGCAGTTCCGCCCAGGTAGTTAACTGCCCTGGTGCCGGCAGCATTGCTTTTAATTTATCGGTTACTTCAGGCCAGGTGCCTTCCACTCTTTTCAACTGGCGTAATACAGGTATTTGGAGACTGGTAATTTTCTGCCCGGTACCCTTGTGTATTTCCAGTAAAACAACCTGGTGTTTATAGTCTCTCTCCGAAAAAGAAAGCGGGATAGGTGAGCCGCAGTAGCGGATATGATTATTACCGGCAACGATCTGGGGACGGTGCAGGTGACCCAAAGCAATATAGTCGAATGAGTCAGGAAATTCCGCTGCACTAATCTGCCCAAGCGTTCCTATATGAATAACTCTTTCAGAATCCGGCGAAGCTTCACAACCATGCACAAAAAGATGGCCGGTAGCTATTACCGGGATGCCCTTGTCTTTATAATGGCTTACTGTTTCGGAGGCTTTGAGGTAATGCGCCACGATACCCAGCTTTAACCGGTTTTCTCTTGCCGACATCGTTTCTTTATCCTGGTTACGAAGGATGTCCTGGTCGCGTAGAAAAGGCACGGGCACTATTATTACTGCCGGTTCGTCCGCTCCGCCAGGAAGCGCAATATGAAATGAGTCTCCTTCTTCGGGCAAGGCGCCGACTACATGTACATTAAGCACCTTTAATAATTCTTTCGGCGCATTGATTCTGTCGGGCGAATCATGGTTACCACCGGTAACCACAACATCTTTACAAATACCCTGTGCATAAAGCTTTGCAAGAAAAGAATAATATTGTTGCTGGGCATAGGAGGGAGGATTGGCTGAATCAAAAATATCTCCGGCAATCACCAGTATTTCAACTTTATTTATTTCGATGCTTTGCAGCAGCCAGGTAAGAAAGTGTTCGTGTTCCTCCCGCCTGTCCATATTATCTTTGAACCGCTGGCCAAGATGCCAGTCAGCGGTATGTATTAATCGCATGGTCGTAATGTATGGATTTCAAAGCAAATATGGGAATGCTTCGCAGAGAAAAAATTGAATTTTTGATTATATGGTGCGCTTGCCGCCAGCTACAAAGAAGATGCACCGCGCGACATAGGGTTCTTTTGCCACCAAGTCACGAAGTCTTTGCAGCAAAGCAATTTATCAGTCACAGTATAACGCGGAGTTTATGTTTCGTTCCAAATAACCGATACTGTACTTGCCGGATCTCTAACTCTAGGTATGTTTTAACCCCAATCCTTTCAGATATTAATCTTCTGTGATCAGGATCCTGACTTCATGTGGCGCGGTTTCATCGCCACCAAAATAGGGGAAGAGCTTATAGCGGTTACCCTCATAATCCGCGCAAAATCGGGAAACTGAATCCGTAATATTCCCGGCTTTGAAATAGTAATATTTATTTTCGGCTTTGATTGAACAGGCAATAGGTATGTTTAAACTAAAATTTCCCAGGGTTTTGATTATCCGTTTTCTGTCAAAATATGAATAGGCATATAAAACCAGGTTTTCTCCCGACCATGACCAGCCAATCCTTGCACTGTTTTGCTGGTGATCAGTCCCGCAGTCAGAAAATCCCATAAGTTTATTTATATCACCCTGATTAGTGGCATCAACAGAAGTATAAATTGCCGAGCTGTCAAAGGTTACAACGGCAGACATACTGCTTCTATGCATAACCTGCAGCTGATTTTGCTCACTATGATGATTGCCTGCTTTTATAACATATAAAACGGAGGTTCTTCTATCAGGAAAAGGTTCAGTATTGTCAAATACGGGCTGTATATTCTGTTTGCTGCAAAAGGCGGCAACAAAAGACAATAACAATATATATAGCGTTGTTTTCATAGGAAGATATCCTATAGAACGAATCAAAAGGACTTTCATTTTATCAGGATTTAAAAATTAAATTGGAATCAACGTATCCACGTGAGAAACTTTAAATTTGCTTCAAAAGAATACAGTTTGCCTGACATCATTCAATTATTACCCGATAATATCGCAAACCAGATAGCTGCCGGCGAGGTTATACAAAGGCCCGCCAGTGCTGTTAAAGAATTAATGGAGAACGCCGTTGACGCCGGCGCCACAGAAATAAAGCTGATTGTTAACGATGCTGGAAAGGCGTTGATACAAGTGGTAGATAATGGAAAAGGGATGAGTGAAACGGATGCCCGTATGTCTTTCGAGCGCCATGCCACTTCAAAAATTAAAAAAATCGACGACCTTTTTCATATTAGGACAATGGGATTCAGGGGAGAGGCGCTTGCTTCCATTGCAGCCGTTGCACAGGTAGAACTAAAAACAAAAAGGGTGGAAGATGAAGCAGGCACCTGTATTGAAATAGAAAACAGCATGGTGCTGAGGCAGGAACCTTTTGCGGCTTCTATAGGAACAACCATCGCGATGAAGAACCTCTTCTTTAATGTTCCCGCCCGCCGGAATTTCCTTAAAAGCAATGCTGCGGAAATGCGTCATATCATCGATGAGTTTATCAGGGTATCACTGGCCTTTCCTTCCTTATTCTTTTCTTTAACCAGCAACGGACAGGAAGTTTTTCATTTGGAAAAAGGCACTTTAAAACAACGCATCGTTCAGCTGCTAGGCAACCAGTACACTTCAAAACTGGTGGCGGTAAATGAAAATACCGATTACCTGAACATTTACGGCTTTGTGGGCAAACCGGAAACAGCTAAGAGAACCCGTGGCGACCAGTATTTGTTTGTGAACAACCGCTTTATAAAAAGCGCTTATCTTAACCATGCGCTGATGAGCGCTTACCAGCAGCTGCTGCCTTCAGACAGCTTCCCACTGTATGTATTGTTTATTGATCTTGATCCTACACAGATAGATGTCAATGTTCATCCCACCAAGCAGGAGATCAAATTCGAAGACGAAAAAATTATTTATGCTTTCGTACAGGCAGCAGTAAAACATGCGCTCGCCCAATTCAGCATAGCACCCACGCTGGAATTTGACCTTGACGTAAATATCCAGCAACTAGAATCGGTAAGCAAACCGTTTACAGAAGAAAACCAGGCCGCGGCCATGTCTTCAAGTCTTTTCCAAACATTTTCACAGAAAAACCAGGCACATTTTATTGAATCGGATAAAAGTGAATTAAAACACTGGAAGGATTTTTATGAGAGTCCGAAACAAGAACTTACCGCTGATGCAGACGTTTCCCAGCCGGCAATTCAACAGGCTGCTTCTTTCAATTCTTTATTATCAGGTTCTTATAAAAGCCATAGCGGTAAAATTGCCGAGAATGCTGTTCTAACGCAGCTTTTGAATACTTATATTATTGCATCTTCCGATTCAGGTTACCTGCTTATTCATCAGCAGGCCGCCCATGAAAGAATATTGTATGAAAGATATGCCGCGGCTATCCGGGGCCATTCAATGGCAGCGCAAAGAAGTCTGTTCCCGGCAACTTTACAGCTTTCCGCACAGGATGCGTTATTGCTAACGGAACTTGTTACCGACCTCAACCATCTTGGTTACCTGGTAGAGCCTTTTGGAAACAACAGTTTCGTGATCCAGGGAACACCGGCCGACCTGGTACAGGGCAATGAGAAGCTGGCTATAGAAAATCTGCTTGAACAATACAAACATTTCAGCAACGATATAAAATTTTCAAAACGCGAAAAACTTATACGTTCGGTGGCATCGCAGAACGCAGTCAGACCTGGCAAAATGCTTGCGCAGAAAGAAATGAAATTACTGGTAGATGAATTATTCGGGTGCGCTACTCCTAATGTTACTGCTGCCGGCCATCCCACTTATATTGAATTTAAAAAAGATTACCTGGAAAAATTATTCAGGGTGGTTACGTAAGGCCGGCATGGTATTAATTTTTCCTTCTCATATCACTTAAAAAAGCTGCAACAGCCTGTCTTACGGCTGCGGCGCTGCCTTCATGGTTATTTACCAGCACTGAAAATATGAGCACTTTGTTTTTAGGGGTGATAAGAAAACCACTAAGCGCTATCTGCCCGGTAAGTGATCCGGATTTTGCAAACACATAACCTTTATCTTTCTCAAAATAATTAAGAAGTGTTCCTGCGGCACCGGGAAAGATCGCTTTTATTCTTTCCATTCCAAATTCCTTTCTCATTCTATTTAATACCCAAACAAAATCCTGCGGCGTAAAAAGATTGTACCGGCTTAACCCGCTACCATCTACCCAGACCGGCTTTTGAGGCAGGTCTTTCAATATTGATTTAAGCAGTGTATCAATGATCACGGCATCTTTCATGTAACCGAGCTTTTCATTAGAAACCATCAACAAAGTTTGCTCTGCATAAAAGTTATCACTCCGGTACATCATTATTTTATACAGCGAATCCGATGGCTGGGAATAAATTGTTTTCAGCGTAGCGCCAGCGCTGCCTGGCATAACAATAATCTGCTTATGAACCGTATCTTTCAATAATTCAAGCGCCGATAAAACACCGTTGGTAATAAAAGGGACCTGTTGCTCTTTAAACGCTTCGTTACCCTGGTTTAATTCAAAGTAATTTGAATCTCTTCTTCTCATTACAAAAAAAGTCTTATTAAGTGTATCGTCATTGAATCTGGCTTTCCAGTTAATCTCAGGTTCGGAATATACGAATGTCTGCATACTGTCTAATACTTCGGCTTGTGTGTTTTTTTGTGATGCCTGTATCCATTTTATTAAGTTTCCATAAACGGGGAGTGAGCTTCTTTCTGACTGGTAGTCTTCATTATAATCATCCCAGGCCCAACCCGATCCTAAGGCTTCTTCCTTCCAGGCATCATTTATCAACACCAGTTGTTTCGTTGTCTTTCGAAGTGTTTCAATAACCGGTTGCTTTTCAAAATCGGAATGTAACAAACTGGGATCACCGGTAGGATAAATAAAGAAAGTATCCGCGTTCTCCCGGTAATGAATACCCGGCAGGGAATCTTTTAGGAATTTCATACCGGCATAAAGGGTGAATATTTTTGTATTGGAAGCAGGGACAAAATATTTATCATCCTGGTAATTGTATAAATACTTTGCATCGTCAGTATTGTAAATTGAGATTCCGACATGAGCGTTTTTAAATTCAGGCTGCTCCCAAAACTCTTTTTTAAAATTTCTTATCGGATGATCAGTTGTAACGGTTGTGTCTCGGTTTATAGTGCCGCTAATTTTTGCAGGTGCAGCACAACCGGCAGGTAGAAAGATAAGTAGTATTATAAAACGTGCAATGTAATTCAATGGTTATCGTTTACGTTTTGAAGTCAGTTTGAAAGTGTTGAGTTAGCCGACTTTATACTAACTGCGCTCCTGCGCCCTTAGCCACCGTTCCGGAATCTCGTTACTGCTGGCCAGCAGATAATCTTTATAAGAACAGGCAATGAATTTTTTATCCGGGAGTTGCATCCACCACCGGCCTGTTTTTTTACTTTGCAGGAAGATGCTCTGAACTTCATTAAAAATAGTATGGTATTCATTAAATGAATTCCTGTCTTCTATCGCAGCTTCCTGTTTGCCTTTACTTCTTCCATCAATCACGTACCATAACATTTGACTGATCTGCTTTGCCGTTAAATGCTCCCTGTCTTTTTCAGGATCAAAACCATAGATACCTATAGTATTGATATTAGGACTTAACCCGGCATAACGCAACAGGGTACACGCTTGTTCCCCGTCAAAACCATTTGGTGTAAGTGCATTAGCAGGAGCAAAAGCATTGGCGACCGATGACATATCAAAACTCAATAAATGACAATTACGGATCACCGGTTCCATTTCTTCAATACTGTCTTTTACTTTTCCAACACGAAAGCAATCGAACCGTAACTTATCCATCGTTTCTAAAATGCCGGGGTGCACGAAATAGCTTTGAAAACCAATATGATTATAATGGCGGATATAATTGGGTTCACCAGTAAGCATTTCCATCAAAAACTTTTCACTTGGCTGTGGCATTTCAATACTAAGATTAATCTTCGCATCTATGCAAACAGCTTCGATAATTTGTTTACGATCCCTGTATGCGGAGTACTGCGCCAATGTAAGGTCGTGAGAGCCACCGAGGACAATAATCATTTTTCCCAGGTCAGTCATTTCTCTGACAACCATTTTCAATGCAGCATAAGTATCCGCCAGTGTAGCCCCTTGTTTTACATTACCGATATCTGCAATCTTTACATCAGGATGCCAGAAAAAAAGCTGGTAAAATTGCTGACGGATAGCATCTGGTGCATGACCTTTCTTTTTCCGGCCATCATTTCCTCTCTCTTCATTACAACCTACCAGTACGATATCAACCTGTGCCATATCAGGGAATTTATCTTCGTAAACGGTAATAAGCCTGCCCAGCTGTCCTTCTTTGTATGCTTCATCATCCGCCAGCATAGCGATGTTCAGGGGGTCAAGGAAATCAGTGATCGGCATCTTTAATTTAAAGTTTAAAGTTTAAAGTTGGTTACGAACTTCCAAACTTCCAAACTAACTTTAATTCTGAACGTAAACTTTAAACTATCATCTTCTTATATTTGCTTTATGGAACAGTTGTTACAGCAAATTGAAACGCATAAAGAAGATATAAGTTCTTTTGTGGCATCAGATCAGGAAGCGGTAGAAATTTTTCGTATTAAATACCTTGGGACGAAAGGGCTGGTGAAACAGGTTATGGGTGAGATGAAAAATGTACCTGATGAAAACAAAAAAGCATTTGGCAAACTTTTAAATGAGTTCAAACAGTTTACTGAAAATAAATTTGAAACATTAAAAGAGGCCGTCGCGTCGAACGTGCAACTTTCACACGTTACTAAAATTGATATTACACTTCCCGGAGATGCGCTGCCTGTTGGCACGCGCCATCCGGTGAGCCTTATTAGTAACAGGATAGTTTCCATTTTTCAAAGACTTGGTTTTGCTGTAGCGGAAGGTCCTGAAATAGAAGATGACTGGCACAACTTTACCGCTCTTAACCTGCCCGAAAATCACCCTGCCCGCGATATGCAGGACACATTTTATCTTAATCAAAATCCGGATTGGATGCTCCGTACGCATACTTCGAGTGTGCAGGTAAGGGAAATGGAGAAAGGCAAACTGCCAATACGCATCGTTTGCCCGGGACGCGTATACCGTAATGAAACCGTTAGCGCCCGGTCGCATTGTTTCTTTCACCAGGTAGAAGGTTTATATATTGATGAAAACGTTTCTTTCGCCGATCTCAAACAAACGCTTTACTTTTTTGTGCAGGAAATGTTTGGTAATGATGTGAAGATCCGCTTCCGTCCCTCCTATTTTCCATTTACCGAGCCGAGTGCTGAGATGGATATCAGTTGCTTAATCTGTGGTGGCAAAGGTTGCAATATTTGTAAACACACCGGCTGGGTTGAAATACTTGGTTGCGGGATGGCACATCCAAAACTTTTAGAGAACTGTGGTATCGATAGTAATAAATATACCGGCTATGCTTTTGGTATCGGCATCGAAAGGCCTGCAATGATGAAATACCAGATGAACGACCTCCGGCTTTTCAGTGAAAATGATTTGCGGTTTTTAAAACAGTTCACAACAGCTATATAGTAACACCAGGTCAATATGATTTTAGTTACAGGCGGCACCGGATTTCTAGGCGCTTACATTATAAAACATTTGGTGATTAAAGGATATGATGTAAGAGCTATAAGAAGAGAAAACAGTAAGCTTCCTTTTTTTATTTCTCCTGATTTATTAACGAACGTTGATTGGGTGGATGGTGATATCCTGGATATTATCAGCCTTGAAGAAGCTATGAATGGAGTTGACATGGTTGTACATGCCGCCGCTAAAGTTTCCTTTACCGGTAATGACAGAGATGAACTGTTTAAAATAAATATTGAAGGCACTGCCAATGTAGTAAATGCCGCGCTTGATAAAAATATAAAACGCCTGATCTATATAAGTTCAGTAGCGGCGCTGGGAAGAACTTCAAATGGCGAAACAGTAGACGAAAAAAGAGAGTGGCAGGATTCAAAAATCAACACAAACTACGCTGTAAGCAAATATAAAGCTGAACTGGAAGTCTGGCGTGCAATGGGTGAAGGGCTTCAGGGTTGCATACTTAATCCAGGTACTATACTTGGTTATGGCGACTGGAACACATCGTCGTGTGCGATCTTTAAAACTGTTTATGATGAATTTCCATATTATACCAATGGCGTCAATGGCTTTGTATATGTTGAAGATGTAGCGATGGCCACTGTTCAATTAATTGAAAGTGACATTAATTTTGAACGCTTTATTGTTAATGGTGACAACTGGTCTTTCAGGCATCTTTTTAACAGCATAGCCGATGGCTTTAATAAACGACATGCTACCATAAATGCTACTCCTTCGCTCGCTGCTATCGCATGGCGTTTTGAAAAATTAAAATCATTGGTAACAGGTAAGACCCCCCTTTTTTCAAAAGAAAGCGCCAGGGTTGCGCAATCAGCAACCTGCTTCGATAACAGCAAGCTGTTAAAATTTTTTCCAGGCTTTACCTATACTCCACTCGAAGAAGCCGTGCAAAAAATTTGTGCCGCGTATAATAAAAATGCTGCCGGTTAGTTAAATAGTTTATCCGCCTGCTCATGCGCAAGGCAAAATGATTAGTTTGCACAAACTGACTTTTGATAACACATGGACAGGCATCACCATTGCTAATTAATGCACCATTTTATGAAGAAGCTTCTAACAGTATTGCTACTATTAATTTTTCAGACAGGCTTTACCCAGATGGAAACTTTCGTTACTTCAGGTAAGGTGATCGATGCAGATAGTAAACAACCTATGTCGGGTACCTCTGTTTTTTGTCAGAATACCACGATAGGGAGCATTACTAATAACGAAGGGGGCTTTGCTATAAGATTGCCAAAAGGCGGATATGACCTCATCATCTCATATACCGGTTATGAAACACAGAGTGTGCATATCAATAATACCAATGCTGCCGACTTAACCGTAGCGCTTAAAGCAAAGGATAAACTATTGACAGAAGTCACCGTCTCTGGTAGCAATGAAGATGCAGACGGACTGGCAAAGTATGGGCAGTTTTTTAAAGACAATTTTATCGGCACTACTCCCAACGCCGCAAAATGTGTTATTCAAAACCCCGGGGCGTTGCGGTTTTTTTTTAATAAGAAAAGAAACCGTTTGAAGATAAAAGAAAAAGAAGATCTTATCATTATCAATAACGCCCTTGGTTATAAAATTAAATACCAGTTAGATTCTTTTTCGCACGAATATGCAACAGACATAAGTGTTTACAGCGGCTATCCTTTTTTTGAAGAACTCGATGGCACTCCTGAACAAAAAGCAACCTGGAAACAAAATCGTATTAAAGCTTACAATGGATCACGCCTGCATTTTGTAAGATCATGGTATGACAGCACCTTACAGGATGAAGGCTTCTCTTTGGAATGGATTGACTCCACTAAAAAAACGCTTTCGGGAAAGTTAATAGAAAACCC
>Ga0123337_10002090_pt1 | contig 23499 bp, 34 predicted proteins | sample frozenSSSSmetaG_FD_89792 | JGI IMG/M metagenome (GOLD analysis project Ga0123337, IMG submission 89792) | Glacier valley bacterial and archeal communities from Borup Fiord, Nunavut, Canada, to study Microbial Dark Matter (Phase II) -... | ecosystem: Environmental > Aquatic > Freshwater > Ice >...
AGGTGTTGGCGTGGTGGCGCCGTGAGACGTGGGTGGCTTGGGGTCTCGTGGTGATATTCCCCCCCCCCCCCCCCCCCCCCCCCCCCCCCCCCTCTCTCCCTCCTCTCTCTCTCTCTAAAACTATCCACAGAACTAAGTCCCCCAATTCCATTCCACCGTCCCACAAATTTCGTCGTCACATTCATCATCATCGATCTCCCATCCCTCGCCTCCCCACCAACCCCCGCCATTCCAGCCGGAGCATATACGCGGCCTCAAAACTCCCTCGGCCGCGAACGACGGGCACCTAGAAGAAGGCCGTCGCAGTGCTGTCCCCGAGCCCCAGATTCCCCAAGCCCCAGTTGTCCTCGACGGTCTTCATGAAGCTGTAGTGGTTGTAGGCAGTGGACCTGGTGGTGCCCTCGCTGGCGGCCGGGATGGCGTCGCCCAGCAGGAGGCTCCAGACAGTGTTCGGGGTGGCGCCGGCGTTCTCGTCGAAGCCTGTGCGTGGGTGGATGCGTTAGCAGGGGGTGTGCAGGTGCGTGTGAGGGAGGGGGGAGGGGAGGGAAGGAAGAGGGGGATTTACTGAGGACGACGAGCGTGTTGTTCAGGAAGTTGGCGTTGCTGAGGAGGGGGGTGAGGAAGGACTTGGCCCACTTTCCGGCGAAGGTGACGGAGGTGTCGTGGCCGTCGTTGGCTAAGGGGTAGGTCAGCGGGTGTGCTCTGAGATGCCGAGCACCAGGAGAGGGACGCACTCATGTTGGGGGTGATGAACATCCATTGTGGGAGTTGGTTGTTCCTCAGGTCCGTGTCGAACATGGTGAAGTTCTTGATCTTGGCAAGACGGTCGGTCACGGAGGTGACGGAATCATAGGAGATGAGCGGGCTGTGCATCAGAGGTGGTTGGTTAGTCATGATTGCCAGCAGCATTGTCTCCTGATAGCGAACGAATCTCTCCCTGGAGATAGAGACGAGGCAGGAGAGGAGGCTGTGAAACTTGACAGACGTACTTATGCTTGCGCACGTAATCAGAAGCCCCTGTCTGCTGGTTTTTCCAGTCACCCTCGAAACCAGAGTATGGCAGATGCTCCTGGTACTCGCCCCAGCTCACACCTTTCGCCTCTAACAGGTCGACAATGGTTTTTTTAGAGCTGCTAATGCGCTGGAAAGTATCATCGGTAATGCCATTCGTGGAGCCTCCAACAGCGGCAACGTAGTTTGGTTGCGAGGGGTGAGTAATGGCGAGGAAGTTGGTCAGAAGTATGCCCTGAGCGGCGAGGGATTGGAGATTTGCTTAGAGGAGTTAGCTCTTGTTGTCTTATCTGTTGCAGAATGGGGAAAAGGGGGTATTCGAACGGTCAGCTGCGGCGCTAGCGTAGTTGGTGTTCTCGAGCCAGATTGTCACGAAGCGGTCGAAAGTCTTGCCACGAACGTAGCTAGTAGGACTCAGGGTTTTGGCTGTAGCGGCGGCTTTGGCGACAGCAGAAGTGGCAGTAGAGGTGTATTGAGTTTGAGCGGCGGCGGTAGAGACGAGGCCAAGAGCCACCACGAGAGAGGAAGCTGAGAAATGCATTGTGGAGGAGGTGAAGTTTAGAGTTTTTTGAGGATGAAGATGTGGATAGAACCCGGGCTTGCTTGAGAAGACTTGAGAAGACTTGAGAACATGAGGGGTGAGGGATGAGGGTTTATATATGAAAGTGATAACTTAGATGCGGAGAAAACAGAGAGAATGGCCCTGGATAGTGCCGGGAACAAGACGGGATGTAATAAGGAAGACATCTACTTGGTAGCCTACTTACCAATCATCAACCGCGAAACAAACACTCCCAAGCACTCTCCTGTGACATCTCACGTTGAGAATACTCTACCTCGCTCTCCACTGCTTGAAGCCTTCCCTGCAGTCTTAATGATCCGTGATAAGACGGTACGTATATTGTTCACGTACCGAAGCTAGACTCCATGCATGGTTGATATGCACATACTAGAGCCTGACCAGTGACCGTTTCTCGAGGTATTGCAGGTCTCTCAGGTCTCTCAGGTATCTCAGGTGCCAATCATTTATGAACGCGGCCATCGGCGACAGCGCCCGACGCGGGGGCTTTCAGCCTCGTTCTTCAACTGCCGTCGGCTTGTCCTCCTGTGGGCGAATGAGGTGACTTGTATTGATATCGTGGGGCGGGCAGCCACGGGCAATGGAAGCTTAGTGTTGAAGCTTGTTATTTGTTTAGATTATAGCTTGCGATGCTTAACCCTTACAAGCCATTGATCGTCCTTGCTTGCTAGTCGGCATTAGGAAGGAAGGTAAGGTAAGTTCTGCAGCGCGTTGCGACGCTGCGATCGATGCCGAGGTACATACAGTCCATGCATGACCTGCATAGGAAAGACATAAGAAGGAAAGAAGAGAAGAAGAGAAGAAGAGAAGAAGAGAAGAAAGGAAAAAACGAAGAAAAGAAGAAAAGAAGAAAAGAAGACGGAGCTTGAGGTCTTTGAGCGCAACAGCGGAAATGGAAATGAAGGGCTAATGAGGAGATGAAGGGCTAATGAGTAGATAACCCCTCAGCCTCGGCCTCGGCCTCAGCCTCGCGGGGACTTCAACAGTTTAACTGGGGAGCGAGGCTGGCAAGTAGTTTAAAAGATTTAAAAGATTCCCATATCCCATATCCCATGGTCTTCTCGTTCGACGCTGTAATGAGTCCGTCAAAATGCACGGAATATTCGAGGACACGGTGAGAACATCTCCCCACCACCAACCTGCCCAGCCTTCGATCGCTCTCAGTATTGACGGTATGCTCGAAACGTCTGCATCGCAGAATTATCCTTCAGCTGGCTGCTTTCCGTCACACTGATCGAAATCTCAATCAACGCACTGGAACACGGCTTCTGTCCGTCAAATGCGCATGAGACTCTGAGTAGGTAATCATCATTGTCTTGGCTCTTAATGTTGGTTTTCTCCGTGGGAAATTAGATCCCTAGTGATCCTTGCTCCGACCCTGAACCAGGCACATGAGCCTAATGTTAACAGGACGCGATCCAGCACAAGGTAAAAGGAACTCTCTTTGTTCTGCTTCATCGTCCATTCATTTCCCGCTCTTTCAGACTTCTATTCGACGGACCGCATCCTTAGCACTTCAACATGCCGCCGCCGCGCATCGCCTCACTCCTCGGCCTCGCGACCCTCGCGACCCTCGTCCTTTCATCCCTCGACGACACCCGCCGTACCTCATGGAAACTTGCTACCCCAACTACTCGAACAGAACCCGCGCATACGACCTCAAACTGGGCGAAAACGACCTCGAGGCCTCGCTCTCCCAATCCCCGTTCCCCTGCGAACTCGTCCTGTACATCTCCGCCGTCTGTCGCGCGAACGGCACCACGTCCCTCGACTACCAGGCCGAGCAGCAATGCCTCTGCAACGGCGCCTACGCGACCGTTTTCGACGGCTGCATTGCATGCTATAAGGTCCACGGCCTGCTGGCGCCATCAATCAGCAGCATGGCGAGCGTGAACAGCATGGCGCTGACCGCCGTGTGCAGCGCCACCCCCGTGACAAGGGCCTTTACGGATGTCCAGCAGAGCTTATATGATGCGGAGCAGGAGACGCAGACAGGGAACAGCGACGACTATATCACGCTTGAGAGCGACTTATTCCCGAGGGATACGGCGGTGAGCAATTATTTCACGCCGACGGGGGCGATGACGCCGGGCTCGATCACTGGCGCTGCGACGGCGAGGAGGTCGACATCCACGATGTGGGAGAGCGATCGCGGCTATGCGACGACGAGCACCGTAGCTGCGGCGCTGGAGACGACGAAGTCGGGCACAGCTAGTGGAGACGCGGGGAGTAGCCAGCTCACGAGTGCACCGGTGAGAGCTAGTGTGAGCTCGGTGGCGCCGTCCGCGGCGGCGGTTTCCACGACGTCGACTGCTGGAGCGGCCGGGATGAAGGCTGCGGGAGGTTTTGTTGCGGCTGTTTTGGGTGCGATAATAATGCTTTGAGACGTTTTCGAGCGCGTTGTTGCTATTGCCAACTTATAATGTTTAAATCCTTGAAGGGCGTTGACTATTAAGGCGTTGCTAATGATTATAATTGGCAGTCTTTCTCTCGCGAATCCATTCTCATTCTGAAGCCTGATGTAAACTTCACGCTGTAGCCCCCAGATATCTATCACTCGAACAGCATAGCCATCAGGCTAAATATACTGCGTGGCCTTGCTAGTGTGCCATCTTATGGCTCTTTCGCTACTTCATCCATTGAGATTCTGGGACGGGAAACTGTCATTGTGCACGGAGAGTAGTTCTTGTTGAATAGAGAGGATGGTGCCTAGGAGGCACCGGAGGATTCTCAGGAATATGAGAATCCGGAGGAATCTTCGTATTATGCATGGATGGTTCCATGCATATATCCATCGGCTCTTTGAGCCTTTGCCACGGCCACCTATATCAAGAGAGGGATGGTCCATAGCATAGATAGTCAATCAATTACTTTTCATTCATCTATTTACTGCGTATGCTCTACTTTTCACAGTTCTCATTCTGCCAAAGCCTGCCACGGAAAGTGACCCCCCCAAAGTCGCTTCGATGCCAATTCAGTACACCCATAAGCTCTAACACAAGCATTCATCACATAAGATCACATGCGTTGCCATCCACTCCTTCCATTCAAATGGTCGAAATTCCTCAGTATTCCTCATCATCGAGCACGCTCTCATGGGCGGAGTCAAGATTGAAAAGCCTAACGCTGAAATCCTCCCCTCCTCGACCTTACACCGTAACTGGCCGGCTCTTTCTGCGCTCCATTCATACATAGCCCGAAGCAGCCACACATTCCCACCAGTTGATGGACAATTGCCAACTTCCCAAGCATTAATCCCCACACGATTATCCGGTCCCCCCCCTGTTTCGCCATCAAGAACAAGTCCAACTTTGTCGTCTCTCACTTTACCTGTCCGAAAAATCGTTGCCTGCTTTAAAAGCTCGGATGCCTTGGGCTTCGCAGTGGCACTGGTCTCTGGTGGGGTGGAACCAGAAGTTGTATAAGCCTATATCAACATCATTCCGCCGAGGCCGAACAGATCATTTTCTTAAGTAAAGCTCCTATTTCGATCGCAAGCCTAGACATGGCCGGGAGTTTGTCTTACTTAAACATAAGCTGCCGTCCTAAGAACATTGTCACCAGCGTACACTAACGATTGCATGCTAAGTGAGCAGCGGCTTCAAGACCATCACTTTCTCGAATTGCGCCTATCTGCATCTGAAGTCCTAGCAGGAGCTGGAATCTAACGGCAGCCAAAAATGCATCCAATCCCGTTCCCGCGGCACAGCTCGAGCAACGTCCCCTTCTCTCGAGGCATCAACGGTGCAACACTCCAAGTATATTCTCCCAGCTGTGAAGCGAAGGACTCGCCTCGCAAGTAGCGGGCGGCATCCCAACATCTTGGAACCAACCACCCTGCGCGTCCATCTCCGCGTTTGTGTCGAGTACGATATTGCCCGAGCGCGGAGCCGTCTGCAGGACTACCATCGGCTTTTTGGAGGGCTTAAACTTTACTTCGAGGCTGAAACTGATTCTCCAAACAAATATACGATTAAGTCTACGAAACCCTGGTACTTGCCAAATTTACCAGTCACTCAAACACTATTTGTCACTTCTAATCACAATATCGAGTCTCCGATGCCTCGCCTACTCGCAATTCACCGAGCATGCTGCCTAATCTTGCACCTAAGCGGTGCTGGAGAGTATCTCGATCCGGTCCTCCGGGACATGGAAGAAGGTACTCTTAGAAACGATGGAACGACAAAGCTTACTAGCATACTAAGCTTGAAGTTGCAGCAGCTACAAGTATTTTAGAGAGCTTAATAAGACATGATGCACAACCACCGTTTAGCTGTCTACCCCCTTAATTTGTTCAGCAAATGACTAGAATGCCACTGTTTGTTTTAGAAATGAGAAAACTGCCACTAATCAATTTCAAAATCCAAAAATGCTAATCACTGTATAAGTAGCATTATTTTATGTAATAAGGTATAATGGCAAATGCCTAGCAATGCCACTGTTTGTTTCTAGGCAAATGTCTGCAGCGGCATTTGGACTGATGCCTTGACTTCGCGCGCGCGAGAGACCCTGCGCGGCTGGAGGACGACGAGGTGGCGGCAATGACCAGATGAACTGTGCGGTATCTACTACCCATTTTTCGAATCTCCGTTTCCCAGTCACCTCTGCGATATTGGATGATGCGAATGGAACCAATCCACAAGTACCTTAGACCTAGTAGTCGCATGACGGCTATTGCGTCTCAGAAATTTGGCGGTAGCTTAGACATTGGCGTTCGTTCTAACCTGTGCTCTATACTGTACAAAAATATATTATATTGATCCTCTGTCCTCTGATGCAGATCTCCAACAATGGCTAAACGCTATGTAAACCCCAGCGATACCATTGCTGATGTGCAAGCGTGGATCACATGATCCATCGGGCGGTCCAACTGTCAATAGCACGAGTGGGCAGGTGTGGGGGGTCTTTCTCTTTCTCCAGGTGGCCTCTCTCAGGCGGTTCTTTGTATTCTTGTATCCAGCTAGTGATGCGCTTCGAGTTTCGAGGATCAAGGGCCGTAGGAAGGGGCGCAGGCGGCTGCTTTATCTGACTATTATTTGCGGGGCTATCTAGAAGAAGCGGTCAAAAAATAAATCCTAAAAATGCGCGGTAGGTAAGAAGATTGGCCATACCATTGTAGAAATAAAGGTCGAAGTAGATCATGGCAAGATATGAGGAGGAATCGTAAGCGCTGCCACAGATATCTGTTAGGCGGGTTGTAAATTGCAGCGTCGTCATTCACCTTCCATCTCCCCCATAGAGGTAACTTTGGCTTTGTACATCTGAACGTTTCCTTCAAATGGCTTCTCGCCATCAGCAGAGCAGTGCGATTGGCGCGAGACTCGCAGAATTCCACAGAAGGTGCAGCCGGCTTTGGCCGAGGTGTCAAGCTGAGGGAAATCATGGGATGTGCCAAACCGCCCGTAGTCGAGAAGACCATGAACGTTTTTAAGGAAAGCCTTGGAGTGATCAATTGTGAGGAATACACAGTACGACTTGCATGGTTTATTGAAGCCAAAAGAGGTCGCCATCTTCTTTAGTCCAAAATGTTCTGCGCAATTTCCCCGGTAGGAGTGAAAAGACAATTAGATGGAATGGATAGAACCTGTGAGTCCAGCGGATTTGACAAGGTTACCAGGTAAATGTGGGATACGCGTAAAGCGTAACCCTACACTCTAGATACCAGTAAAGCACGGACTCAGCATGCCCCTGAAACCCAATCGGAAAGCTGAGCAGTTAGACCATCAAAGATGTTGTTCCCAGGATCGGAGCAGGGATTGAAACAGCAGCGATATTCGCTCTAAAAAGGCCATAGGGCGGTTTGGCCATAGATATATAAATAAGGGCAATGCCGAATCGCATTACGACGACTTAGTCGTGCTGACGCGTACATCTAAACTCGATTTTCGAAAGCGCCATCTGTTCGACTCAGAAATCTTTGGGTTCTCCAATACGCGAGGAGTCGACAGACAGGCAGTCCTTGATGGAAATCTATATTCTTTCTTTCTATTGGCAGGAGAAAGTAAAAGCGTCTAGCTTCTTGAACTTGGCGTAGATGAATTCTGCGCTGTGGGCGCGTATTCCATATCAAGGACAGTGTTAGGCCATGCCAACCACTTCTCCCAATATCTACCCAGATACTGAGTGATTGACTCTATTAGATGTCGACCGGCATTGTTAAAAATCCATATTTCGCGGTGATAATGCAGCAGCACGGCGTAATGCGCGAGAACCGCCAACGCTTCCGGTCTTCGCTGTTTCAGCAGGTCTAGGAAGTCTGCTGAGATAATCACCGGCCATGCGAAAATCACACCTGTGGTCACCTTGCCGCTTTTTTGACCGTCGAAGGTCCACTGTAACTGATTGACGGCTTCTTGGCATGTGTTGATCGATGCTGGGCTCAGATCTGCGTTCTCGAGGAGCCTGCGCAGCCCGTCGCATTCTTGCCCGACTGATTCGCCAATTGGTGGAAGCTCGTAGTCTTCCTCAAGAATCAGGAACTTAAGTGCTGTTGTACTAAGAAGATCCCATGAATGGTTCGTGACCACACGAACTCCACGGTGGACTTGGAGATAGCCCATGAAGTCGTCTAATAAACTGTTGAAATCGTTATGGTGGCGGGCAAACGTGGTAAAAAGCAGATTTTTGCCGAGAAAGGCGGAGAAGAGGAACATTGGCAGGCAATTCTCGGCCGTCAAGTCCTGCTGCGCTTGATTGTATAGCGAGAGCGCAACTGTTTGGAGTTCGACGGCCTGATGCTCGTAAAATTCTCGTTGATTTGGACGCAGTGTGCTTATATGTAATGCGGAGATGGCAAGGAGCTCATGCATGAAATACGGGGATGCGAAAGCCGTGGGCATGATGACGTCGTATAGGGATTCGGGATGTCCTCTGCCACCACCAAAGCCCGGGAAAGTCTTGCTCAAGACATGATAGAACAATTCCAAGTGGATCACATTCACGTTGCCTTGATTGATCGGCTGTTGAACAACTCCCTCCTCAAATGGCGAGTTGCCGACAACTGAAGGCGTCAAGGAATGCACGGAGTGATTTAAAGCTTGCGAAGGCGCAGGAGATGCAGCAGAAGAACTCATGGATCCGCGTGCAGTATCTGAAACGACTGCATGTGCCACTGACGGCACTGAGAGGCTCGAAGAAGTAGAGGGAATCGAGGAGCTGCGAACGACATCAGGGTAGGAGCAGGTGCGCTCAGATGTGGTGCAGTTCACACATGATGGCCGATGCTCATCACACTGATATGAGATTAGAAAGGAGCAAAAGCGAGAGGTACGAGAAGAAACGTATTGAAAACCACTGTAGGAAAAAGGGCATGAAGAGAGAAGAAAAAAGATGCCAGATCCACGACATACCTTCATATGACGCCGTTTACACTCAAGACAGCCATTCTTCGACTTTCTGTGAGTTCTGCGACGCATTCAGGAAGCAGATCGATGCCACGAGGTGGGCTGCAAGAGGAAGATGATGGTCTCTGCCTGCAGTGTCTAAGGCGATTGATGGATTGATTGATGGACATTTGTAGATACGAATGGGATGAAGATTGCCATTCAAGTGCTGTTAGGAGGAATGCCAAAGGGGGATGAAGAAAATGATGAAGAAGAAGAAGAAGAAGAAGAAGAAGAAGCGGCAAATCGAAGGATGCGGGCTATGTTGTTAACATCATGCACTTTGATATTTTGATGTTTTGATGTTGCTTGGACGACAGCTGTGAATGAAGAATGACACACGGCTTGGAGCGCTCGCTCTACATGGCTGATTTGGGGCTCTTTCCCAGTCACGTGGTAGATGTTGAAAATTTCAAGGTCACGTGCATATCAAACTGTCAAAATTGGAACCAGTCCGGATTTGGCAAAGGATGCGGCGAATCTTCGGTTGGATCTGGATCTGGTCTGGATCTAGCTCCCGTGTCTTACTCCTATGTTCTGCACATCTCCCATCTCCTTTGAATGTGGAAATAAAAACCCTCGGCCTCAACGGTTAACCATTCAAGGCCGTCGTTCATCTGTCATTCTCGAGGACATACATAACAGTAGTACTTTTACTGTTGATGGCTTCCAGATGAGCATGAGCTTACACCTCAATCTCCGTGGATGCGGTGTTGTGTAGGCGCATAGGTACATACTCCGTACGCTTGTTTTCTTATTTTGCCGGCATGGTGGAGATGACCTTATGTACCTCGGGTGTGGCACAGCACCAGAACAGCCCTACGGCGTATGGATATGGATAATGGCGTACGGATATGGATGGACGGATGGACTGCGGACATATGTACATCTCCATTCCAAGGCCTGCAGTGCAATCAAGCTCTGACTTGACGAAAGAAGAAATTCAAAATTGCAAGATGTTGGAATCTGACTCCTTTACAGGGCCAGGGCCAGGGTAAATGCACAGTGCAAGTCGCAATCACGGCCTTGGCGATCGCTTCGGGATATTTACCTATCTATTCATCCTCTACTCCGCAGGCAACAGGAGGAGAATCTATCCCTACTCTGTACTCCGTATAGCTTCATTTCATTTCGTAAGGGGCAGCGGCGAACTATCCATGTAGGTACACTGCCTAACATACAGCACCCATAAAGCACATAAGGTGAGGCTTTCTCATTCATTCATCTTTTCCCTCTTCGTCCCTTCTCTCTCTTCCATCTTCGACCAGACTTCAATCCCCTCACCTCGCCTCATCTTACCTCATCTCAAACACCACCACCGTCACCATGGTCGCCATGCCTCAACTCTCCTCCCTCATCTTCCTCTCCACCCTTCTCCTCTCCGCCCTTCCCTCCACCAGCGCCAACGAGGCCCGCGCCTCCTCCATCCTCAAGCGCTATATCTCCGGCCGCAGCACGACCGACATCCCATACGTCGCGCAAATGTGCTTCCCCCTACTGTTCGACAAGACGCGCGCCCGCACCCTCGGCCTCACCTTGGAAACCCTCATCCCGTCGCTCGCCAACTCGCCCTTCCCCTGCGAACAGGTCCTTTACATCGCCAACGCCTGCATCTCCAACGGCACCACGGCCATCGACTTCCTCGCCGAGTAGGAATGCCTCTGCGGCGGCTCCTGGTTCGACGCCGACGTCGGCTGCAGCTTCTGCGCGATCGCGCACGGCCTTCGGGGCTTCACGCCCGCCCAAATCGTCGCCTCCGTCTCGAGCCTCAGCAGCGCCGAGTGCGCGACCTCGCCGCCGCGGGGCCCCTTCACGAACCTGGAGCCGGCCCTGGACGTCTACGCGACGCTGAACGCCGGGGACAGTATCACATTGGGCACCGATCTCTACCCGAACAAGACGGCCGTCTCGAACTACTTCACCGCGACGGCGCCGATGACGCCTGGGCAGATCACGGGCGAGGCGACGAAGAGGCTGCAGACCTTCACGAATATCGGGAATGTGCGGTTCACGGGCACGCCCACGCCGACCAATGCGGCTGCGCCTCGGGATATGCATGCTGCAGGCGGCCTTCTGGCGGCGGTTTTCGCTGCCATTATGGCGCTATGAGGGGGCCTCCCCGAGCAGAATATTGTTAGGGCTTTGAGGACGATGCATGCCGTGAGCCAATTGGCGGTAATTTGAAACCATGAGCGGGGTTTTCGAATATTCTTTAGATACCCTTTTGTCAGATTACAACTCCTGGAACATAATATTCGTTAGCGAGCAGTGATACCAATGGAAGTACATGACTTATCACGATTTAGCAGTCTATAAAAATGGATATTATCCGTCCATGTGCTAACAACCTGGCAATTGGCGGCGAATCATACCAACTCTATGGAATCCTCTAAAACCAACAATGTCCCTAGCTGCAATAGCAACCTGGAGTCACCACCGAGCTCGTCCGCTAAATCCTACCTGACAAAGGAAAATAGCCGCCCTTGAGTGACGCCTGAAGTCTCGGTTTTCCATATATTCAACACCACGCGTCTATTCCTTCTCCGATCCCTCGCCCCTATCCCCGCTCCTCCCATCCCATGACCACATCAGCCTTTCGAGCCCATACTTCTCAACTGCACATGCTCGATATCACTGTCCTTCGACTTATTAATATCACTCGGATACCTCCAGAAGAAGATAACCGTCACCAGCCACATCAAAAGGCCATCGAACACATAGAGCGTCCACTCGTTCCTCAACAAATACCCGTCCTGACCCATGGCATACTCGATCACCCTGAAAACACTGCGCACCATGACCAGCGCACTCACCACATAGAGCATATACAGATACTGCTGCCACCTCGCCTCGACCTCATAGCTCTCCCTGGTCGGCGACCTGCGAATGCGCACGTGGAACACCAGAGCCGTGACGCCAAACAGGCCAAACATGATGATCTGGATGAGCAGGCCGGCGACAACCATGTGCTCGCCCGTCTCCATGTTCGCGCCGTTGCCGGCGGCCATCAGGCCCGCGGAGCCGCCCTGCACGAGGAACGACAGCACGTCGCCCGTGATGAAGAGCTTCGTGAGCCAGGAGGGCCGGATCGGGGAGAGCGCGGCGCCGCGGACGGAGAGGATGATGCGCGAGAGGGTCATGTAGATGGAGGCGGCGAAGAGGGCGGGGGCGATGAGGATGAAGGTGTTTTGGATGACGTAGGGCATGAGCTTGTCGGTTTTGTCGTGGGCGCTGGCGCGGGCGGCGTAGCCTATTATTTCGACTGGGGAGGGGGTGTTAGTGGAGAAAAAGGCACGGGTGGTCGGGAGGGGGGGAGGTGGAGGGGAGAGAAGGCGGGACGTACAGAGGCATCCGATGGTGAAGGAGATGCAGAACCAGGCTCGGGTCTTGTAGATTTTCCACATGTGAAGGAAGGTGGAGATGATGAAGAGGATGGCGAAGATGACGGCGGCGGGGACGGATGGGAGGTAGAGCCAGAGCTGGTAGCCGTGCAGGGATTTGAGCTCAGCCATCGCGACGTGACGATGCCGTGAGGTCAAAGAACGTATTCTTGTTGTGCAGAGGTTGAAGGACGGCGACAAGCAGAATGGGCGATGTTCTTCAACCACTGATGCGCAGGACTTGAGAGCTGGAGATCGACGAGGAAATTTGAAGAGAAGGATAAATGAAGAAGTGGACAATCTCTTGGACAATGTAAATAGAAGGGCGAGGGCAACAGAAGCGTGCTGAGGAATTGCTGTCTAATACTGACACGAGATGGGAGATGTAGATACTTATCCCACGAAGCTCCTTACCTCCGCAACAACATGACCGCAGTTGTTTGACAGTGGCGGGCATACTCAATCTTACCTGGTTCAGACGCGTAAGCAAAACCATAGCAACAACTGCATTTAGAGCGTTTAGCATTTGGCATTTGTTTATCTATACGAGATGAAGGGCGTAAACGGACTCCGTCATGAAGTTGAAGTCAATCATGGGTGAAAAGGGAGAGTTGAGGGCAGAGCCGTGCTCCGGTGCGCGTATCCTTTACGGCAATACGCGTATACGGAGCATGTACCTATGTACTTCTTTATATACGCGGATCGAGCCAGAAGCCACCCGTGCGTTATGTGGGATTGGCAGGCGCCAAGACACTTAAGCTGTTGTCTTTCGCGCTTAAATGGACACATCTAATTAAATTCTTAATATTAAGCTTAGGGCATTTGCCGTCAGGCTTTTGCATTCCTAATTCCACTTATAACTAACTTAATCATAGAATGTCTCGATTAAGTCGCCCAACTGCCTAGAAGGATGGGATAGTCCCGTCATATGTGCACCATATGTGCACACTAGTACAAAAAGCGCCGAGATCCATGTTCTGCGACTCCCCGACCTCTGCATCAGCATTCCCAAAATAGACACTTATCCAGAGATGCTGAGTCCTTCCAAAATCTTGCCATTTCATTCATCAATTTCACTTCAGATTTCAAATCCCCTGACCTGGTGCGTGCAGCATACCATGCATCGAATGCGCGGGCAGGGCTGATAGTGGAGGGGCTCAGCACCGCTGTTTTTATGCCATCAACAGCCTCATAACTGTCAATCCTCTGCGTGTTTCTTCCTCTCTCTTAATGTATTTAATTCTTCTCAATTCCTCAAAAGTTGTCGTAAATCTCCGTTGTGTACCTTTTTGAATCTTTTGGTGGCAGTTTGTTTTCCTGTCGCATTCTCCCATTGTTTTTGGCGTCATGGCAAACAACCATGATTCTTTGCCGTCATACGGGTCAGTTCCAAACAATGCATTTCTTGAAGACATGGAGACTGTCCAGGACATTGCTCAGATCCGAGGTAATCCTCATATGTCCCACACACCAACGATCTGAAATGAAGTACAATTGACTTGCTTGTAGATAATGGTCGTGTCGAGGTCGACCTCGACTCCAAGCTGGGCAGAGCACTGTCTAGATTCTTTCCCAAGCCGCCAGAATACAGTCTTTTCCCGTCAATTTACGAGACCATCCAGCCGTCGTCTTTCAACATCAAACTCAACATCGTTATCCAAGTAGTTGGCAGCCGCGGCGACGTCCAACCCTTCATCGCCCTCGGCAACGCCCTCCAAAAGGCCGGCCATCGCGTCCGCCTCGCAACCCATAATGTCTTCTCATCCTTCGTCCAGCAATCCGGCCTCCAATTCTACCCTATCGGCGGCGACCCTAGCGAGCTCATGTCCTACATGGTCAAAAACCCGGGCCTAATCCCCAGCATCAAGAGCCTCCGCGCCGGCGAGATCCAGCGCAAGCGCGCCATGGTGAGCGAGATGCTCGAGGGCTGCTGGAAATCCTGCATAGAGCCTGATCCAGAGTCAGGCGCGCCGTTCGTGGCAGAAGCGATTATTGCGAATCCGCCGAGCTTTGCGCATGTGCATTGTGCGCAGGCGCTGGGGGTGCCGCTACATATGGTTTTTACGATGCCCTGGAGTAGCACCAAGGCGTTTCCGCATCCGTTGGCGAATTTGAAGAATTCGACAGTTGATCCGCAGCTCGCTAATTATATTTCTTATGGCATTGTTGAGTGGATGACTTGGCAAGGGTGAGATTAGAGATCTACAGTGGAAATACAACAACTGATAATTTCGAACAGATTAGGGGATGTGATTAATAAATGGCGAAAGGGAATCGATCTGGAACCAATACCAGTGACAGAAGGGCCAAATTTGGCCGAGAACCTCAAAGTACCTTTCACATACTGTTGGTCTCCGGCTTTGGTTCCAAAGCCCGCCGACTGGGCTCCTCATATTGGTTGGTTTTCAAAAAATTTCCTGTGACATCAAAAGGCTGAAGCGTCCAGATATCTGCGGTTTCTTCTTCCGTGAGCCAGGACCCTATACACCTGACCCCGATCTCGACGCCTTTCTCCGAGCTGGTCCACCGCCGATATACATTGGCTTCGGCAGTATCGTCATGGATGATCCAGAGCGAATAAGCAGAATGCTATTGGACGCCATCACCATGTGCGGAGTGCGAGCCATCATTTCCCGTGGCTGGAGCAAGCTAGATGGCCCGCCCATGAATAACGTCTTCTACGTCGGGGATTGTCCCCACGAATGGCTATTCCAGCACGTTGCAGCGGTGGTGCACCATGGAGGGGCAGGCACCACATCCTGCGGTCTGCTGAACAGTCGGCCAACAATTATTGTGCCATTTTTCGGAGAGTCTGTTACCTCTCCTTTCCTATACCATTAATAATTGCTGACACAAAATAGCCAGCAGTTCTGGGGCGATATGGTCGCGACAGCAGGTGCCGGGCCGAAACCGATACCTCAGAAATCCCTCAATGGCTATAATCTTGCAGAAGCTATCAAATATTGCCTTACGCCGCAGGCCTTGAATGCAGCTGATAAAATTGCCTCGAAGATGAGGACGGAGTCTGGAATTAAAGCCGCTGTGGACTCTTTCCATAGACATCTCCCCTCTGAGAAACTAGCTTGTGATGTCTTACCTGATCATCCCGCCTCGTGGATATACAGGAAGGGCAAAAAGCAGATGAAGCTTTCAAAATTGGCAGCTGAGGTCTTAATTGAGCAGTGGAGAATAGAGCGGAAAGATTTGAAACAGTAAGAATGCCCACTCTCGCGGAAAGCTCAAACATTTTGACATGAGCACTCACCATGTTTAGCTACGAATCAAATGCCATAATCATCGAGACCACCCGCTGGGACCCCGTAACCGGCACCTCCTCCGCCCTCATCGGTGCCGGCGTCGACGCCCTCGACACCTCCCTCGGTATCATTGCCAAGCCCTACCAAGAATGGCGAAAGGCCCAAACTCCCTATCGCCCTGCGCAAGTCGGCGAATCCTCCTCCTGCTCCTCCTCATCTCACGCATCAAGCTCCATCCTAGCGCCTCAGGATTCCAACACCACCTCCGTCGCCGAGAAAAAGAGCGGCCTAACCACCGCCGGAGCGATGGCAGCCGCGTCCGCAAAATCTCTCGGCATGTTCTACGCCCTCGGTTTACGGGGCATAATGATCGATGTCCCCCTTGCGGCCACTGAGGGCCTGCGCGCCGTGCCGGGGATGTATGGGGAGCAGGTAAGGGACATTGGGACGGTGACGGATTGGAAGACCGGGGCGGTTGCTGCGGGGAAGAATTTTGCGTATGGTATGGGGGAGGGGCTGTCGGATATCTTTGTGCTGCCGTATAAGGGTGGGAAGGAAGAGGGGGGCTTGGGCGTGGCGAAGGGGCTTGGCAAGGGGGGGTTGTCGATTGTTACGAAGCCGTTCTCGGGTAAGTCCCTCCGTCACTGTTATTAGTATTGGGACGCAAAGTTGCTGATGATGGAATAATAGCAGTGCTAGGCCTTGTGGCGTATCCGGGACAGGGTATCTATAAGAGTACGCGTGCGGCGATAAAATCGAGGACGAGGAAGGAGATTATGAAGGCGATACATACCGAGGGAATATATCTCTTCGAGCAGCTTAGCAAGGAAGACGAGAGCATCGTGGTGGGAAAGGTTCTTAGCGGATTTGATACGTTCGGCAGATCATCATAACAAGGATAGCCCCTTTTTTTTCCCTATCAATTCTTCAAAACCGCGCAACGCTCGTTCCCTGCTTCAACCCCGAAATCGTCGTGAAGCAACATATACCCCATCTCCACCACAACAGGCACAAACACCATCACCGCCACGACCTGCTCAAACGTCGTCTGATTATCGCCATAGCTCTTGCCCACGGCGCCGGCGAGTAAGTAGTGTAGCGCGTAATGGGCTGCTCCTACTGGGTACAGCAAGCATAGTTCAACACGACTTTCTGAATAAGGAATGATTGCACAATACTCTGTTTTCTACCTTCAGAACGTGGGGTACATACGCCGACTTTCGTACATATCCGGAAGGCAGGAAGCCTACAAATAGAGCTTGCGGGCCAGCCCGAGACGAGCCGTTTGAAAGCGGGGTTCTGCGTCAGGTGATCTGACGGATCAACATGAACTTTGTGCAGGATACTACAGAGCAGCGCAGGCGGTACTTCATTTCTGAACTCCGTTATGTACGTATACAGATCTTTATCCTAATTGTAGATATCAATCGAGAGGCCTTATCCTGAGACGGCCCAACATGGAAGACGGTAGATCGAGATACCGTGTCCCCCGTCCTCCAATTCGTCAGCTCAGCATTGGAAAGCCTTTCGATGGCTTGTCACAACAAGAGAAGCTCTATGCTCATCATATGGCACGGTACATATTCTCATTTAGTCGATTCCTATGCTTTCCTTACGCGGGTCTAGTCTTCCTTTATCTCCTAGTGCGGCATGGCATGGTACGCGAATAATACTCCGACAAGTATCTCCAGACTCGACTGCGATATTTGACTTTATCATGGAACTCTATGCTTCCTGCTCTGGCGATTGGAAGACAGTCATTGCGGATGATGGAATTACATCGCAGGAGTGTGCCGCGTTTCTCGAGTTCGCAGCTACTTTTCTGTCAAATGTTGGGAATTATTATGTGCGTCTCTCTTGCCGCATCCATGCGACGTATACCCATGCTGAGTTTTGATAGGGATCAGGAGATCAGAAGTTTGTGCCAGACTTTAGTACTCCAGAGCCGTTGAAAAAGCTCGCTGCAAGATCCTCCAGACTTCAAGAATTATATGAAGAATTCTCTAAAGATATATTTTCCGTACCCCCTTTTAATCTAGGGTTTCCTAGCGATACAGCATAGAGTGCCTACTATCCTAGTCCTTGCGACTTCACGAGTGAAGAGGCTGAGATGATATCTCAAGTGCTTCAAGAGAACTCGATATTCCCAGAGAACACGCGCATCCGCAAGAGCATGGAAAGCACGGAAACCGGAACACATACGTATGATATACTTCTAGCATCAGCCGAAGACAGCATACCGATTAATGAACTGCCTTTGAAAGACTCAGCCGCTGTTGTTCGGCTCGTATGCGGCGATCATTGCACTGAGCTAGAACAGATCAGCTCCTCACTTTCTACAGCATTGAAATATGCAGCGAATGATACACAGAAAGCTTTCTTATCACAATACATTGAAAGCTTCCGTACCGGCAGTCTACATGCTTATCGCGACTCGCAACGCAGTTGGGTTAAAGATAAGGCGCCGCGCGTCGAGAATATCTTTGGCGTAGAGCCGTACCGCGATCCGCATGGTACGAGAGCAGAGTTTGAAGGCTTAGTCGCCATTTCCGACTCGGAAGAGACTAAAGCTTTAACAAGGTTGGTTGAGAATTCTGCTAAGTTCATTCGTCAACTTCCGTGGGCAGCTTCTCAGTCCTCGGAAAATGACGGCAAGGGCCCTTTTGAAAAGGAGTTGTTCGAGCCGCCAGACTTTGCAAGCATTCATGGTATGTAATAAATATCTTTACTTATACGAAGCAATAACTAATGACACCAAAGCATTAGCGTATTGTTCTAGCATTATCTTCCCTGGAATCAATCTTCCGAATGTGAGTCTTCTTGGTCGATTCGTAAGCTGAAGTCTGCTGATTGAGATAGTACAACGACATACGACAAGAATGCGGCTTTAAAAATGTGATCATTGCCAATCGCATGACAGCAGAGAGCAGCATAATTGAACTCTGTCCCTTTATTGATGTGTCGGAAGCAGAGACGTTCCAGAAGCACAAGTTTGCTGCATATTACTGGTGGGTTGTCCTTCACGAGCTGTTAGGTCACGGCACTGGCAAAATGATGATACAGGAGGGTGAGAATCAGTATAATTTTGATTCGTCAAATAAGCCAATCAACCCGCTCACCGAAAAGCCTATTACCTCCTGGTATAAGCCTGGTCAGACCTGGACAGGTCAATTTGCGGACCTAGCAACTACGGTTGATGAGTGCAGGGCAGAACTTGTCGGCGCATATCTCATGGACGATCCAGAATTACTTGCCTTGTTCGGCTTCACGCCTGATTCAGAGATCACTAACGAAGACTGTGAGTTCCTCTTTAAATTATGGATGAAGTATACTATTCTCATCTACAACTAGTAACATATAATCTCTATCTTCAGCTCGGTGTTGATGGCCTTAGAGGGCTGCGAAATTTCAATACAGACAGCAATGTTAGAATATACCCCTCAGAATCCCTAGATAACAGTTAGCTAACGTTTGAAATTTCAGAAATGGGGCCAAGCACATTCTAGAGTAGGATTACCTTGTATTATTACGATATGGATGCGGATGTGATCTTGCAGGCTCATTTCGCGATGTTGAAATGTCTTGTTACTGATGGTGGCGGATGTATCGCTATTAAATGCATCCCATCAGAGCAAAGAATAACTGTGCAGATCGATCGTTCCAAGATCCAGACACACGGCAAAGCGGTCCTTGGAAGGATGCGCCTGCGACTCCATATGTATCGTTGCACTGCTGATGTTAAGACTTTCCGCTCATATTACGAAGATCTCTCTCGAGTCGATGGGGAATATCTGGAATGGCGAAATATAGTCGTTGCGACAAAAGAGCCGAGAAAGGTGTTCGTCCAGGCAAATACCTTCCTTGATGGAGACCAAGTAACTCTTAAAGAGTATAGTACGACGGTGGAAGGAGTTGTCCAGAGCTGGGCTGAGAGGGCAGTATAAGGTCTCGAGACTTTTCAGCAAAAATATCAAAGCTGAACAATTTGCACGATTTTATCGTTCTAACCGGAAAAGCTTGAAGAGAGTGACGACGACAAGGATATAATCGAAGTTGGATCGCTTGAAGATCTACTCTACGAAAGAAAGAATCTCGAATCCCTCCTTCCTACTGAGAGGACCGGTCTCTCCTCGTTCGACCGTCTCGGACCAAAGCTGAAATTTGTCGACGACTTTTCCGCAATTATAGCTCTCTACTTTGGTGCTGATGCGACAGTCACGGCTTTGGTATGGGGCAGTATTCATCTCATGCTAAGACTCTCATCTTCTGCGCAAGACTCTCTTTTAGATGTTTTAGATATGCTCGAAGAGCTTAGCCTTACGCTTCCTAGATTTAAAGCCTATGAGAAGACACTTCCATTAGATGGAGCTCTCGAAACCGCTTCACTTGATGTGTACACTGAAGTTGTATGCTTTACGCACGATCGATACATTTCTTTCGATCACATCCGCATGTCTTGTTGCGTCGAGGTGCTTGTGAAGAGTTTCGAACCGACTTCAGCCACACAATTCGACGCATCAAAAAACTGTCCTCGATAGTTGAAAGTGAAGCTGATCTGGCACGGATGAGAAGCGAGATGTCAAATACCAAGAGGTGTTGGAGCTTGTGGAAGACGTAGAGAAGAGCAAAATATGCGAAGAAGATGATATCCGGTGCTATCACCTTCCCTCTGAACTCAACGCAAGGTTTTGAGGCCGTGAAGAAGTCTTAAAGCCATTGATGCAGTCTTGAACTCAAGTGTTGAGTTACTTGTCTGAATTCACCTGCTCTTCACGGAATGGGTGGTATTGGTAAGACCAAAATTCGTTGCAATATACAAATAAAAGCCGTGACCGTTTCAATGTTGTTCTGTGGGTTGCAGCCAAGAGCAGTATTGTGTTAGACAGAGTTTTCTCCGCATAGCAAGAGACTTAGGTCTTATTAAGAGTGCTGAAGAGATAGAAGATCCCGCTGCTGCGATTCTAAGGGTAAAAAGCTGGCTTCTATCTTATTGTATGTTGCTTTCCCACTAGTCGTTGGATCCAACTGGGAGCGAAGCGACCAGTTGGATCCCACGATTAATGTCTTCAGAATCATTTTCATTTTCCCTTTCGGAACAATGAGGAATACGCGTAGACTAATATTGACTGTTATAGAACACCCATTGAAAGACTTCCTCGCGCTTTATGAGCGCAATGCGGCAAAGATCGATTCGAGAAATACTAGGCTAAGCGGTTATGAACACACGTTAAGCACGGTGTAGGATATGTCGTTCAACAAGTTTTCAGGCGATTCTTGCACGTTGCTTAATTTGTTAGCGTTCTTTACGCCTAACATCATTTCCAATTAATGCTTGTTGAAGGGTCCGAGTTGCCTAGCTTAGGTAAAGAATTTAAATTCCTTTTAGACGAAATGGAGTGAGTATTTTTGTTCCGCTAACTTTCTTATAGTAAGCTAATACAAATAGCCTCGGTCTAGAAAGGATGGAGGCCTACCACTCTCCTATTTACGATCTACCCGTGGGACGATGGATGTTGAGCAGCAAAAAGCTTTATTCCGTATTTTGCGCGGCGACTGCCATTTTTAGGGCCACCACTCAAGTAGTCTCATCCTCACGTTGGCTAGTCTACTGTGGTATTGGATAAAATGATAAAAGAGTGTAGGTCATCGAAATAATTGCGGGACGAAATCGCGATATGTGGCGTGACAAAACCTCCCGTCATGGGCCGGCCCATGGCCAAGACTAGCACCCGCCCGCGCGCCCGCCCGCCCGCCCGCCGTGCCGCAACGCAAATGGAATGAGGGTGTACCTGTATCATTTGTTGTAACCTGGGGTTGAGACGAGGTGCTGTACAATGTACATCATGAACGTTTGGGGACTTGGCACGGCGCACAGGCAAAGCCACCCAATCTAACGGGTCGATCGATGGATCTACCTATTCTCACTACTCCGGGCGCTTACCAGCGCCACTTCTAAAATGCACCACGCGTGCAAAAGAAAAAAAAAATCACGAAGACGTAGCCATCCTATGCTGCAACCAGCACACTGTTGAGTATCTAGGCTCTCGACTGCCACAGCCAGACTATCCATTATATGGAGTACTCCGTCATCGCATATAGCAGGTATAACTCACTACTCCCAATGAGGAGCTAGTTCAAGGCCGAGGTTATTAAGGGTGGAGGTAAAGGGGAAAATGATCAACTTTGGAGCTCTGTGGAGTCTGTGGGATGACCTGAAGTGCCACAGTAGTTTTAGAACGGCGGTGCCAGCAACGGAAGGCGGGCGTGAAGACAGGAGAAAGCAGAAAGCAGATGTCAATGACGACGATTGCGACAGCGACACTTGCATGAGTGCTTAGCATAGCATGAGCTTCGGCTTCGCAGATGGCAATGACGACGATTACGACACCGATAGTTGCATGAGTGCTTAGCATAGCATGAGCTTCGGCTTCGCAGATGGCAATGACGACGATTACGACACCGATAGTTGCATGAGCGCTTAGCATAGCATGAGCTTCAGCTTCGCCAATGGGCTAAGAAAATATTAACATTAACATGGCACCAGTGTCTTATCTGTTGAATAAAGAGGTGGGTGCCTGTCTGTAGGCACCCGGGGATTCTCAGTTTGGAGAATTCATGAGAATCTCAATGCGCATGCATGGAAGATTCTATGCATTCACACAGGCCTTTGAGCCTTTGTTTTAGGCCCTCTATATTATGAGAGGCCTGCTCTAGATTAGATAGTTTTACAATCAAGCATTTTACATCATTCATTTCTACATTATCTCCTCCGACTTCCACCTCTTCTATATAAGAGGCCACACATCCTACACAAAAGACATGATAAATCACCATTGTACTTCCACTAGCAAAACCGACTCTGAACAGAATATATTCACTTCCTAAATTGTGCAGACTGTTTAAAACGCAAACGGTTAAAGACGAAAATGAATTTCCAGAAAGTGTTTCATGTCCTCCTTGGGGCCATCTTTGCCATCACCTCTGTCCAAGCTTCACCCTACTTCGGCGGCCTCAGACCTCGAGACGCCTCTATTCAAACAGTATGCACTAACCTCACCCTAGGGGGAACCGTAGAGGGAACCGGGATACCGACTGTTGGCAGAGTATGCCTCAATATCTCCGCTGGCACTGCAGCCGTTACGTACCCGACCCTAACGGCCCCTGACGCATACACCGATATTCATGTCTACATTGGCACAGCTCCACCTACGGATCACGTGGCTAGCAACTTTCTGTACACACTCGGCAATGGAAAGTGCATTATCTCTGACGCTGGGACCAAAGCTACATGCAGCATGCCAGTCGATAGCTCATGGCGACAGTGTGACTCGCTGCTCTACCTTGCTACCCACGCTGAGGTAAGCTATGCAGGACAGTCGCAGACAGGGTGGGGATCCGGTCACTGCTTTGACAGCCCAGACCCGGCCAATTGTGCGAACTACTGGACCGTCAGGATTCGGTGCCAGTGCCCAGTAGTAACCACCTACGAAGCAATCACCTCTACCGTATGTGAAAAGGCCTGGGGCTGAATCTTCCCACAAGAAAGCAGTCTCACTGATGAATCTCATAGAGGGCCTGTCTCACTACAATTACAAACATAATTACATCTATTGTCACGCCTCCACCGCTTACTACAACGACCGCATGCAATGATCCACAATCTGCCACAGGTACTCCCACAGTTGCTGGTACGACGAGTACTTTATTTGCCGTAACCTGCCCGACGGCGACGATGAATACTTAAGCAGGGTTCTCAACTCGAGTTATGTTGGATGATTCATGTTGGTGATGATTCACCGTATGCATGAGTTCTCACTTCATGCATGTCTGTCTCACATCATAGAACATTCACCATCATTCTGTTCCAATAGCCGACTGTTGCCTACTGC
>Ga0123337_10002094_pt1 | contig 23474 bp, 18 predicted proteins | sample frozenSSSSmetaG_FD_89792 | JGI IMG/M metagenome (GOLD analysis project Ga0123337, IMG submission 89792) | Glacier valley bacterial and archeal communities from Borup Fiord, Nunavut, Canada, to study Microbial Dark Matter (Phase II) -... | ecosystem: Environmental > Aquatic > Freshwater > Ice >...
CCGCAATGGCGACGCGCAGTTCCGCGATAATCGAGGCCCCGCTCCGGGATCCACGCCTCGTCCATGTTCCCCTCCCGCAAGACCCTGGCCGTCGTCGTCGCGCTCGCCGCGCTGCCGCTCGTTACCCATGCCGCCGAGATCAGTGAAGCCTGGGCCCGATCCACGGTGAACGGGCAGACGGCGTCGGTCGTGTACCTGACGGTGACCAGTGCGAGGCCCGCGCGGCTGGTCGGGGCGAGCTCCCCCGTCGCCGCCGTCGTGCAGGTCCACGAGATGGCGATGCAGGGCACGACGATGAAGATGCGGGCGGTCGAGGCGCTGGAGTTGCCCGCCGGCAAGGCCGTGGAACTCAAGCCGGGTGGCCCGCACGTGATGCTGATGGACCTGCGCCAGTCGCTGTCCAGCGGCGACAAGCTGCCGCTGATCCTGCGCATCGAAGGCGCGGATCACCGGATCGTCGAGCAGGCCGTGTCCGTCGATGTGCGCGACGCGCCGCCGATGATGAAGTCGCGTTGATCGCCGCGGCGCGCTTCGACATGGCCGACCGTGCGCACAAGACGCGCCAGAAGATGAATTTCAGGCTCGCGCCGATCAAGCCGCGCAATCCGCTGGTCGCGCCCGCGATCAAGCGCGTCGCCGGCCCGCATCGCAAGACCCGCGGCGCGCAGCGGCTGGCCGAACGCCAGGCGCTGATGCAGGCGCTCAAGAAGAAGGACGACGAGGCGTGAGACGCGTCGTCCTGCAACGCGCGGGACCGCAGCACTGCGCATTCCTCGACTGCTAGAATTTTTCCGCCCCACCCTCCCGAAGGACCTGCATGCCCACGTCGTCCGCCGCAACGCCGGTCTCGTCCCCAGAGCCCACCAGTGCCAACTCGCCGCAGTCGCTCAAGGCCGAGATCCTGTCGGAGGCGCTGCCTTACCTGCGGCGCTTCCACGGCAAGACGATCGTCGTGAAGTACGGCGGCAACGCCATGGTCGACAAGAGCCTGCAGGCGGCCTTCGCGCACGACGTCGTGATGCTCAAGCTGGTCGGCATGAACCCGATCGTGGTCCACGGCGGCGGCCCGCAGATCGACGACGCACTCAAGAAAGTCGGCAAGAGCGGCACCTTCATCCAGGGCATGCGCGTGACCGACGAGGACACGATGGAAGTCGTCGAGTGGGTGCTCGCCGGCGAGGTGCAGCAGGACATCGTCGGGTTGATCAACCACGCAGGCGGCCAGGCGGTCGGGCTGACGGGCCGCGACGGCGGCCTGATCCGCGCGCGCAAGATCAAGATGCAGGACATCAAGGACCCGAGCATCTACTACGACATGGGTCACGTCGGCGAGATCGAGTCGATCAACCCGGCCGTGGTCAAGGCACTGCAGGACGACGCGTTCATCCCCGTCATCAGCCCGATCGGCTTCGGCGCCGACAACGAGAGCTACAACATCAACGCCGACCTCGTGGCCGGCAAGCTGGCCGAGATCCTCAAGGCCGAGAAGCTGGTGATGCTGACCAACACGCCCGGCGTGCTCGACAAGCAGGGCAGGCTGCTGACCGGGCTGACGGCCAAGTCCATCGACGAGCTGTTCGCCGACGGCACCATCTCGGGCGGGATGCTGCCGAAGCTCTCGTCGGCGCTCGAGGCCGCCAAGAGCGGCGTCAACGCGGTCCACATCATCGACGGCCGCGTGCCGCACTGCCTGCTGCTCGAGATCCTGACCGACAAGGGCGTGGGGACGATGATCCGCAGTCACTGAGCGACTGTCGACGGACCTTACACAGCGACCTGTCGCGCGTCGCTGTCATGCACGGAACACCTTGCAGATCAATGCCCCCTGCGTCGTGGCATGCATCCTGCGTCGTCTTGCGAAGCCCTGGGTCCATGGCAAACAACGACAAGCGCGACCAGTCGCGCAGAAGGAGACACGATGGGATTTGCACGCTGGTTCTCAGCCGCCGGAGTCGCACTCGCACTGACCGTATCGACGGCAGCACACGCGGGTCCGTACACCGCGCTGTACGTGTTCGGTGACAGCCTGTCCGACAACGGCAACCTCGCGGAAGCCTTCTATCGCCGAAACTTCCCGAACCCGCCGAGCTACCACGACAGCTTCACCAACGGCCCCGTCGCCGCCGAAGTGCTGGCCGGCCGTCTTGGGCTGACGCTCACGCCGTCGCTGTTCCTGACGGGGTTCCAGGACGTCTTCGGCCTGTTCGGCGGTGCGTCGTACGTCGCGGGAACGAACTATGCGGTCGCCGGTGCGACGTCCGCGTCGGGCCCTTTCGGCATTCCCGGCGGAAACCTGCTCCAGCAGGTCGGCGCTTATGGCGCTCGCGCCGGCGGCATCGCCGATCCGAACGCGCTTTACTTCGTGCTGTCGGGCGGCAACGATGTTCGCAACGCGGCCCTCAACAACCTGGGCACGGCGGGGATCACCAACGGCGTGATCAGCGAGGTCAGCGCCATCCAGTTGCTGATCAACGAAGGCGCCCGCAACATCCTGGTCGTCAACGTGCCGAACGTCGGCGTGATCCCGGAGTTCGCGCAGGACCACCCGACGATGGCCGCGGCCGCGACGTCGCTCAGCCAGCAGTACGACGCGGCGCTCGTCGGCGGTGTCGCGGGCCTGACCCGGCCCACCGGCACGACGGTGAACCTGTTCGATCTCTACGCGTTCAACAGCGCGATCATCGCGAACGCCGGAGCCTACGGGATCACCGACACCACCGACCGGTGCTTTACGAACACGCCGCTGACGCCGCAGGCGACGGCCGCGTGCGGGATCAACGGCGCGAACATCGGGCAGTACTTCTACTGGGATTCGATCCATCCGACGGGCAAGGTCCAGGCCCTGGCCGGTGGCGCGCTCGCCGCTGCCCTGGGCGTCCCCGAGCCGTCGACGACGCTGCTGTTCGGCGCCGGCGTGATCGCCCTCGTCTACCGCAGTCGTCGCCGCAAGGCCGCCTGAACGCAGGCGACCGCACGCCGGTCGGTCGGCACGCGCCGGCTGGCGACCGGCGTGCCGGACAGCGGGTTTGACGTTACGATCGTTCACGATCGAATCGTCCAACCCGCCTCCTGGAAGTCCGCTTGTCCGAACTCGTCTGGTTCTTCGACCTCGACAACACGCTGCACGACGCGTCGCATCGCATCTTCGGCGAGATGAACCGCTCGATGAGCGACTGGCTGATCGCGAACCTCGCGGTCGACCAGGTCGAGGCCGATCGCATGCGCACCGACTACTGGCATCGCTACGGCACGACGCTGCTCGGGCTGATCCGCCATCACGCGGTCGAGCCGCACGCGTTCCTCAACGACACGCACGCGTTCGTGTCGGAGCCGCTGCTCGGCGAACTGATCCGCGCGGAACGCGGCCTGTCCGAACTGTTCCGCCGCCTGCCCGGCCGCAAGGTGCTGATCACCAATGCGCCGGCGATCTACACGGCCAAGATCCTGCGCGAGATCGGACTGTCGCGCGTCGTGCGCAAGCGTTATCACATCGAGCAGATGCGACTGCTGGGTCGCTTCCGGCCGAAGCCGTCGCCCAGCATGTTCCGCATGCTGCTGGCGAAGGAACGCGTGCATCCGGCCAACGCGGTCCTGGTCGAGGACAGCATCCTCAACCTGCGCGGCGCACGCTCGGTGGGCATGCGCGGGGTCTACGTGCGCGGCTACGACCAGCAGGCGAAGCGGGCGCGCGCTTCGCCGCTCTATCGCACGGTCGGCGGCCTGGCCCTTCGCGTAGAATCCGTCACCGATTTGATCCGGCGCCAGCGCTTCCTGCGCTGAACCGGTGTCCCCAGAAGGCGGCCCGCGACGATGGACCACACCCCGGCAGCAGACGAATCGTCGTCCACCGAAGACATCGCCGCACCAGCACCGCGACGCAAGATCGCCAAACCCGGGGAACGCAAGCTGCAGATCCTGCAGACGCTCGCGACCATGCTCGAGCATCCGAAGGGCGAGCGCATCACCACCGCCGCGCTGGCCAAGAAGCTCGACGTCTCCGAAGCCGCGCTCTACCGCCACTTCGCCAGCAAGGCGCAGATGTTCGAAGGGCTGATCGGCTTCATCGAGGAGACCGTGTTCGGGCTCATCAACCAGATCACCAGCAGCGAGGAGGACGGCCTGAAGCAGGCGCGTCGGATCATCCTCATGCTGCTCAACTTCGCGGAGACCAACCGCGGCATGACGCGCGTGCTGATCGGCGACGCGCTGGTGATCGAGGACGAACGGCTCACGGTGCGGATGAACCAGATGATGGACCGCATCGAGGCGTCGCTGAAGCAGTGCCTGAAGGTCGCCGCGGCGCAGGCCGCGGGCGACCGGCCGGCCCACGAGGCGGCCACCGAGCGCTACGTCAACGAGCGCGCGAACCTGATCGTCGCGGCCGTCATCGGCCGCTGGTCGCGCTTCGCCAAGAGCGGCTTCAAGAAGCTGCCGAAGGAATACGCCGAGACGCAGGCGATGCTGCTGCTCGTCTGACGCTCGCGACCGTCGGCTTCGACGGTGCGACATCCACCCTCACCTCATCGCGCGGGCTCCTTCGCGAGCGCTGCGCGCGCCATGCGATCGACCAGCGCCGGCGCGACGAGTCGCAGCCACAGGCCGAGCTTTCCGCGGCCGGTCATCACGAGCTCGCGACGCCTCGAGACCATGGCGTCGACGATCTGCCGCGCGCAGACATCCACCGGCATCGCGCCCCGCTCGTCGAGCCCGGAGACGCCTGCCGCGCGGCCGTCCGCGCGGTAACCGCGGCGCCGCGTCTCGGTCGCGACCACGCCCGGATACACCACGGTGACGGCGACGCCGGTGTCGACGAGCTCGCTGCGCAGCGCCTCGAAGAACCCGGCGACCGCGAACTTCGACGCCGAGTAGGCGGTGCGTCCCGGCACGCCGATCTTGCCGGCGAGGCTGGAGACGGCGACGACGAGGCCGCGCGACGCCTTCAGCGCCGGGAGCGCGTGATGCGTGCACCACAGCGCGCCGAAGTAGTTGACGCGCATCATGTCGGCATACCAGCCGAAGTCGGTGACTTCCTCGAACAGCGCGTGACCGGACACGCCGGCATTGTTGACGAGGACGTCGAGCGCGCCGAAGCGCTCGAGGGTGGCGGCGATCAGTTTCGCGCAGTCGCTTTCGATCCCGACGTCCGTTTCAAAGACCAGCGTCTCGGCGCCCAGCACCTCGCACGCACGCGCGACATCGGCCAGCGCGTCGACCCGTCGCGCGGCCAGGACCAGCCGCGGCTTCGACGGGGCCAGTTGCCGCGCCAGCTCGGCGCCGATGCCGTCCGACGCACCGGTGATGACGACGACGCGCCGCGCGAACGCGGGATGAATCGTTGGGTGCACGGCGTTCGCTCCTCGGGTAGGCCCTTATGCGCCCGGCGGCATGAGCGCGGACATGTTCAGGGTTAGTTCGGATGGGAGTACACCGCACTCTCGGATAAGTTCCAACCGCTCGGTCGCCGTCTGTTCGCAGGCACGACCGATGAGGCGCCCAGACGCCGCTGGTCGATCGCCATCGCTCACGTGCACGCCCGATGATCCGACGACCCTCGTTATCCCTAAGGAGACCACCATGATCCACGGATTGAAACTACTCGCGTGCGCGGCTGCGCTCGCGGTCATCAGCTCCACGGCCGGCGCAGCCGACCCCATCAAGATCGGCGTGGCGGGCCCCTTCACGGGTGGCTCGTCGTCGATGGGCGTGTCGATGCGCGACGGCGTGCGCCTCGCGGTCGAGGAGATCAACAAGTCGGGCGGCGTGCTCGGCCGACCGCTGCTGGCCGTCGAACGCGACGACGAAGCGAAGAACGAGCGCGGCGTGCAGATCGCCGAGGAGCTGATCAACAAGGAGAAGGTCTCCGCCACCGTCGGCTACATCAACACCGGTGTCGCCCTCGCGTCGCAGCGCTTCTACCAGGAAGCCAAGATCCCGGTGATGAACAACGTCGCGACCGGCTCGATCGTGACGAAGCAGTTCCCCGACCAGCCCGACAACTACATCTTCCGCAACGCGGCGAACGACTCGATCCAGGCGCCGATGATCGTCGACGAGGTCGTCAAGCGCGGCTTCAAGAAGGTCGCGATCCTGGCCGACTCGACCAACTACGGCCAGCTCGGCAAGGCCGACCTCGAGAAGGCTCTCGAGAGCAAGGGCATGAAGGCCGTCGCGGTCGAGAAGTTCAACATCAAGGACGTCGACATGACGCCGCAGCTGCTCAAGGCCAAGGAAGCCGGCGCCGAAGCCGTGCTCACCTACGGTATCGGCCCGGAGCTCGCGCAGATCGCGAACGGCATGACCAAGCTCGGCTGGAAGGTCCCGATGATCGGCAGCTGGACGCTGTCGATGGCCAACTACATCGACAACGCCGGCCCCGGCGGCGAAGGCGCGCGCATGCCGCAGACCTTCATCCAGGAAGCCAACACGCCCAAGCGCAAGATCTTCATCGATGCGTACCTGAAGGAGTTCAAGCCAAAGAACAACCGCATCGACTCGCCGGTCTCGGCCGCGCAGGGCTACGACTCGGTCTACCTGCTCGCCGCGGCGATGAAGCAGGCCGGCAGCACCGACGGACCGAAGGTCAAGGCCGCTCTCGAGAACCTGACGACGAAGGTCGACGGCGTCGTGATGACCTACGACAAGCCGTTCACGAAGGACGACCACGAAGCCATCACCGCCAACATCCCGGTGTTCGGCGAGGTCAAGGGCAGCAAGGTCGTCTACGCGTACCAGGACGACATGAAGAAGGGTTCGGAAGTGCGGACCAAGGAAACGATGAAGAAGTAAGCACGTCGAAGCCTTCGCATCGCGAAGGCATCGGGGGCCGCGCCGAGGATCTCCGGCGCGGCCTTTTTGTCATAAGAGGTCATGATCCGTGACCCCGTTCACCAAGATTCGAGCCGTCCCATGACCACGCAATTACCGAGGAGTCCTCGATGACCATCCTGCTGCAGCTGATCTACAGCGGCATCGCGCTCGGGATGATCTACGCGGTCATCGCGTTCGGCTACCAGCTCACCTTCGCGACCTCCGGCACGCTGAACTTCGGCCAGGGCGAGGCGCTGATGCTCGGCGCGATGGTCGGCCTGACGCTCGTCAACATGGGCGTGAACTTCTGGCTGATGATCCCGCTGGTCATCCTGTTCGGGTTCGTGCAGGGCGCGTTCGTCGAGCGCATCGGCGTGCGGCCCGCGATCAAGATCAAGTCCGAGTTCGGCTGGATCATGTCGACCATCGCGCTCGGCATCATCTTCAAGAACGTCGCGGAGAACGTCTGGGGTCGCGACGACCTGCGCTTCCCGTCGCCGCTGCCCGAGTCCCCCCTGCACCTGCTGGGCGCCAACGTGCTGCCGATGGAACTGCTGGTCGTCGGAGGCGCCATCCTGATGATGCTGGCCGTCGAGTTCTTCAACCGTAAGTCGATCTACGGCAAGGCCGTCGTCGCCACCTCCAACGATCGGGACGCCGCCGGCCTGATGGGCATCAACACGGGCCTCGTGATCACGTTCTCGTATGCGCTGTCGTCGGCCACGGCGGCGTTCGCCGGCGTGCTGATCGCACCGCTGACGCTGACTGGCGCGACGATGGGCGCGGTGCTCGGCCTCAAGGCCTTCGCGGTCGCCATCATCGGCGGCCTGAACTCCGGCATGGGCGTGCTGGTCGGCGGCGTGATCCTCGGTGTGGCCGAGACCACCACCGGCTTCTACCTGTCCACCAGCTACAAGGACGTGCCCGGCCTCGTGCTGCTGCTGCTCGTGCTCGCCGTCAAACCCGCCGGCCTGTTCGGCAAGTCCGCGATCAAGAAGGTATGAGCCTCATCTCGACTGCACCCTCCCCGCTGGCGGTCACGAAGCCCAACATGGGTCTTCGCGTGGCGGGCATCGTCGCCGCGCTCGTCCTGCTCGCCGGCTTCCCGCTGCTGATCCCGAACACGTACTACATCCATCTGGCCGAGACGATCATGATCTACGCGATCCTGCTCTTCGGGCTGGATATCGTGGTCGGCTACACGGGCCAGGTGTCGCTGGGCCACGCGGGCCTGTTCGGCATCGGCGCGTACACGGCCGGCGTGCTGTTCTACAAGTTCGGCGTGCCGATCTACTTCACGGTGCCGGCCGCGATCGCCATCACGTCGGTGTTCGGCGCGATCCTCGCGCTGCCCGCGCTGCGCGTGACGGGTCCGTACCTCGCGATGGTCACGCTCGCGTTCGGCACGATCATCCAGATCCTGATCAACGAGATGACCTTCATGACCGAAGGTCCGATGGGCATCAAGATCCCGAAGCCGACCGTCGCGGGCTACAAGTTCGACGAGCGCGCCTACTACTGGCTGGTCGCCGCGATCCTGGTGCTGGCGCTGATCGCGGTCCATCGGATCCTCAAGTCGCATCTCGGGCGCGCGTTCGAGGCGCTGCGCGACAGTCCGGTCGCCTGCGACTGCATGGGCGTGTCCGTGTACCGCTACAAGGTGTACGCGTTCGTCATCAGCGCCGGCTTCGCGGGGCTGGCGGGGTCGCTCTACACGTATTCGGAGCAGTACATCTCGCCGAACACGTACAACTTCGAACTGACGATCCTGTTCCTGCTGGCGATCATCATGGGCGGCCGCAAGACCCGCACCGGCGCGCTGCTCGGCTCGCTGATCGTGGTGCTGCTGCCCAAGCTGCTCGACGACATCGACACGTTCCGCCTGGTCGCCGTCGGCCTCGCGGTGATCGTCGCGCTCGGCGCGGGCATCGCGATCGCGCGCGGCCAGACCAATGCCAAGCGCGTCGCGGTTCCGGTCGCCGGCACCATCGGCCTGGCCGCCTTCGCGTACTGGCAGACGTCGATCACCGACTGGCGGCTGACGATCTTCGGGCTGATGATCCTGCTCGTCGTCTACTACCTGCAGGACGGCATCGTCGGGTTCGTGCGGTCGTTCCTGAACATGGGCAAGCGCACGGTCAGCGCACAGGTCGACACGTCGCACGCGGACGACGCCGCGACCGCCGACGCCGTCCATGTCAGCGAAGCCGGCGCCGGCGACGTGATCCTCGACGTCAAGAACATGCTGATGCAGTTCGGCGGCCTGAAGGCGCTGAACGATGTCGATCTGTCGGTCCGCGGCGGCACCATCCACGGCCTGATCGGACCGAACGGTTCCGGCAAGAGCACGATGATGAACGTGCTCACCGGCATCTACACGCCGACCGGGGGAACGATCTCCTACGGCGGCACCGACATCGGCGGCCACGCACCGAGCCAGATCGCGCTGTCGGGCATCGCCCGCACGTTCCAGAACGTGCAGCTGTTCGGCGAGATGACAGCGCTCGAGAACGTGCTCGTCGGCCTGCACCACACCTTCCACGCCAACCTCGTCGACGTCGGGCTCAGGACGCCGCGCGCCAAGCGCGAGGAGACGGCGGCGCGCGAGCGTGCGTTCGGCCTGCTGCAGTTCGTGGGTCTCGCCTACGCGGCCAACGAGGAGGCGCGCAACCTGCCCTACGGCAAGCAGCGCCTGCTCGAGATCGCCCGCGCGCTGGCGCTCGATCCCAAGCTGCTGCTGCTCGACGAACCGGCTGCCGGCCTGACCGCGCCGGACATCAAGGAACTGGTCGCGATCATCCGCAAGATCCGCGACTTCGGCATCACGGTGATCCTGATCGAGCACCACATGGACGTCGTGATGGGCGTCTGCTCGACGGTGTCGGTGCTCGACTTCGGCCAGAAGATCGCCGAAGGCAAGCCGGCCGCCATCCAGGCCGATCCGAAGGTCATCGAGGCCTACCTGGGCGGCAGTGTCGGCGCCGATGCGGTCGAGGAGGCCCACTGATCATGTCGACGCTATCCATCCAGAACCTCGAGGCGGGGTACGGCAAGGTCAAGGTGCTGCACGGCATCTCGATGGACGTGCCGAAGGGCAAGGTCGTCACGCTGATCGGCTCCAACGGCGCCGGCAAGACCACGGCGATGCGGGCGATCTCCGGGATGATCCGGCCCACGGCCGGCTCCATCACGCTCGGCGACAAGCGTATCGACGGACTCGAGTCGCATCGCATCGCGCGCTACGGCATCGCGCATTCCCCCGAAGGCCGGCGCGTGTTCGCGACGATGAGCGTCACCGACAACCTCATCCTCGGCGCCTTCCCGCGGCTCACGCGGGCACGGCCGAAGGGCGATGTCGACGGCGACCTGGAACGCGCGCTCGAACTGTTCCCGCGACTGAAGGAGCGCCGCACGCAACTGGCCGGTACGTTGTCCGGCGGCGAGCAGCAGATGCTCGCGATGGCCCGCGCGGTGATGCTGGCTCCCGAGGTGGTGCTGCTCGACGAGCCGTCGATGGGCCTCGCGCCGATCCTGGTCGACGAGGTCTTCCGCATCATCGAACGCCTGAAGGGCGAAGGCGTCACGATGCTGCTGGTCGAACAGTTCGCGGCCGCAGCACTGGCCGTGGCCGACTACGGCTACGTGCTCGAGAACGGCCGCATCGCGACCCACGGTGAAGCGGGCAAGCTGAAGGACGATCCGAGCGTGAAGGCGGCCTATCTCGGCACGAGCCACTGACCGGCTCGCGCCCGAGGAAAAGGCCCGTCACGTTCGTCGCGTGACAGGCCTTTTTCTCGACGGCCGAGCGATCAGTAGCGGCTGATCTGGTTGCCGTCCACACGGACGCGGTCGCCGGTGCGCAAATCACCCGGCTCCGGCACGTCGATGTACTGGCTGCCGCCACCGTCGTACTGGATGGCGATCCGATAGCCGTCCGGCGACGAGCGCGTGCGCTGGCCGATCGCGTTGCCGGCGAGCGCGCCACCCGCCACGCCGGCGACCGTTGCCGCCGTTCGGCCACGACCTTCGCCGATCTGGTTGCCGATCACGCCGCCGACGACGGCGCCGAGGATCGCTCCGCCAGGCGACACGCCGCTGCTGGCCTGTCCGCGGATGAGCTCGATCGAACTGATCACGCCGGTATTGCGCGCGTAGCGCGGTTCGACGACCTGGCTGCGGCTGGCATAGGGCTCGGGACGGTCGGCGTACGAGGGAACGTTCGGCGACGGTTCCTGGACGGCGCAGGCCGAAAGCGCAGCAGCAGCGGCGAGCGCGACGGCGGTGAAGCGAATCGAATTCATGCGGATCTCCTCGAAGCGGCCTGTGCATCGATGCGATCGATGGTCCGACGATCGTTGTAAGGTCCGGACGTGCCGCGAGTCGAGATTGTCGGCATCGTGCTGCGCGCCGCGCATCGGTAGCCCTCTGATTCAGTCGACGGCGCATCGACCAACCGCGGATCGTCTCAGTGCTCCGCGATGACGCGGTTGCGTCCCCCGTGCTTGGCCGCATAGAGCCGTCGGTCCGCCAGGGTGAGGAGCGCCTTGCTGTCGCCGGTCTCGGCGACGCCGGCGATGCCGACGCTGATGGTGACCGCGAGTTCGGGCACGATCGCAGACCACCGGTGATTCTCCACCGAGGCCCGCAGGCGCTCGGCGACTTCGACGGCGCTCCGGTGGTCGATGTCGAGCATCGCCAGCAGGAATTCCTCGCCACCGTAACGCACCGCGAGGTCATCGGGTCGGCAATTCACCTGGATCAGTTGCGCGACCTGTTTCAGCACTTCGTCGCCGACGTCGTGCCCGAAGCGATCGTTGATCGACTTGAAGTTGTCGAGGTCGTGCAGCAGCACCATCAACGGTTCGCCACGCTCGATGCGCGGACGCGTCTCGGTGAACCATTGGTCCAGCGCGCGGCGGTTCGCCAGACCCGTGAGCGGATCGATCGACGCGAGCCGATGCCACTGGCTGCTCAGGCGCGCCAGTTCGATCCGCAGCTCGCGCTGCGACACGCGTCGATGGGCGGCCGCCTCGTCGAGGTCGGCTTCCAGCGAGCGGACCCGACGCAGCGCTTGCAGCGCCGCCCGATGATCGCCGCTGGCCTCTTCCACGTTCGCGAGCCCCTCGCAGGCGTCGCGCAGTTCTCCGATCGAGCCGCTGCGCTCGAAACGGTCGCTCGCCTCGCGGTAATGGAAGCGGGCCCAGTCGTGCTCGCCGAGCGACTCGTGAGCACGTCCCATCTCAAAGAGACAGATCGCCTCGTTGGGGACCATCGCGTGTTCGCGGTAGCGCGGCAGCAGCGCGGCGAGGCTGTCGAGAGCCTCCCGATGGCGTCCGAGATCATGCAGCGTGATCGCATGGTTGCCGAGCGCCATCAGCTCGTTGCGCGTCATGCCGCCGATCGCCGCATCGCGCGCGAGCGCGAGCCAGCGATCGAGGTGCCGGTTCAGGTCGTCCAGGCGCTCGGGAGAGCCGGCCGGCAGCGACGCGGCGTGACGATTGTGGGCGTTGTACAGCGACAGCAGCGTGCCCAGGTGATCGCGCTGGCGCGGCTCGTCGGCATGCAGCGCAGCGGCTTCCGTCAGGCTCGAGATCGCCTGCTGATGACGGCCGAGGATCGAGCAGCAGATGCCCACCGCGCGCAGCACGAGCCCGGTGCGGACCGCGTCGTTCAGTTCCCGTGCGATCGCTTCGGCGTCGTCGAGCGTGCGGATCGCGGCGTCATGGTCGCCGGCGGCGCGCATCACGCTGGCGATCGCGATCAGGGCGTCGAATTCTCCCGAGCGGCTGGCCGCCCGCCTGAAGCCTTCGAGCGCGGCCGCCGCCTCGCGCAGCGCGTCGACCAGCCGCCCCGCAACGGTGAGCGCCACGGCGTGAATGTGCTGCAGGACCGCGCGCGATTCGTCCGAGGCGCGCGACACCTCGCTTTCCACCCGCGTGCGGGCGTCGTCGATCGCGCCGGCGTCGATCAGCGACTGGACGTGCGCGGCGATGGCGCGTGCTTCGGGCAGGGTGAGAGTCGACAAGGGGCGCGGGGATCGGTTGGCTCGCGTCGGCCGGGCGCGCCGCGCGTCGCCGGGCATCCTACCAACGAATGTCGCCGCTGCATCGCGCTCCTCACCTCGCTGCGCGAGTGGAGCGCACCGGCAAAGCTAAGGAGACCGTTCGCAAGAACGCGAAGGGGGAACTTGTCGGAAAGGTTGACACCTCGACGAGGTCGAATGTTGCGGTGCCGCGTAACCGCTTGAACGCACGGTCGATTATTCGCTGGCATAGGTCTTGCGAATATGACGGAAACCCCTTTTCCCGAAGCGCGATCATGAAAACCAACTTCCTCAAGACCCTGTGCGCCACCGCGGTTCTCGGCTTCGCCGCCAGCAGCGCGCAAGCCGTGCCCAACCTCATCTCGAACGGCAGCTTCGAATCCGGCCTGACCGGCTGGACGCAGACCGGCTCGCCGATCGTCTCGTCGCCGTCGACCTTCCCGATCGTCGCGATCACCTATGGCTCCGCCACCCCCTACCCGACCGGCGCCTACGGCGAAGCCGTCCCGGCCCCGACGAACGCGACGCTGAGCCCCGATGCGGCCGGCACGCGCGGTGCCTATTTCGTCGACGACCACGCGGTGAACCAGGGCCTGTCGCAGTCCATCTTCCTGGCGGCCGGCAGCTATCGCATCGGCTTCGACGTCTACGCGCCGGCGAACGGCTACGCAAACTTCAACGACGCGTCGTTCAGCGCGCAGATCGCCGGCATCACGCTGGCGAACTACATGGTCTCGACGCGTACGTCGACCGTTTGGACGAATTTCTCCGGTCTGGCCACCATCGTCAACGCAGGCTTCTACTTGGCCTCGTTCGTCTTCAACACGCCGGGTCAGGGTGTCGCGAAAGATGTCGTGATCGATCGCGTGTTCGTCGTCGCGTCCGACGAAACCGGTGGCCGTGTCATCCCCGAGCCGGGCTCGCTCGCGCTCTTCGGGATCGCGCTGGTCGGTCTGGCCACGGCTCGCAAGCGCCGCAACGCCTGACCATCGCCCGCGTGAAAGAAAACCCGCGCAGTGCGGGTTTTTTTTCGTCCGGCGTGCGCGCGACCGCGGCTCAGCGCGGCAGCGACGAACTCCCCATCAGGTACTGGTCCACCGACCGCGCGCACTGGCGTCCTTCGCGGATCGCCCACACCACGAGCGACTGCCCGCGACGCATGTCGCCGGCCGCGAAGACCTGGGGATCAGACGTCCGATAGCTCGCGTCGCCCTCCGTGGGCGCCGCGACATTGCCGCGCTGGTCCTTGTCGACGCCGAGGCCGTCGACCAGCCCAGCCGTGACGGGGCCGGTGAAACCCATCGCGAACAGCACCAGGTCCGCGGGGATCTCGAACTCGCTGCCTTCGACCTCGACCATCTTCACGGCGCCGGTCGACGCGTCCTTCTTCCACTCGACACGCACCGCGACCACCGCCTTGACGCGATCCTTGTCCTTGCCGCTGCCGGCCTTGAAGGCCTTGGTGACGATCGACCAGTCGCGATCGACCCCTTCCTCGTGCGACGAAGAGGTCCGCAGCTTGAGCGGCCAGTAGGGCCAGGTCAGGGGCCGGTTCTCCTGCTCGGGCGGCTGCGGCAGCAGTTCGATCTGCGTGACCGACGTCGCACCCTGGCGGTTGCTCGTGCCGACGCAGTCGCTGCCGGTGTCGCCCCCGCCGATCACCAGCACGTGCTTGCCCTCGGCCGTGACCTGGCCCTTGATGCGATCGCCCGCGACCACCTTGTTCTGCGAAGGCAGGAAGTCCATCGCGAACATCACGCCCTTCAGGTCGCGCCCCGGTACCGGCAGGTTGCGCGGCGTCTCGGCGCCGCCGGCGAGCACGATCGCGTCGAAGTCCTTGCGAAGCTGCTCGACGGAAAAGCTGTCGTTGGTCGACGCGTCCGGCGCGCCGACGTGCACGCTCGTGAGGAACGTCACGCCCTCCTCGACCATCTGCTCGATCCGGCGGTCGATGTGCGACTTCTCCATCTTGAAGTCGGGAATGCCGTAGCGCAGCAGCCCGCCGATGCGGTCGCTCTTCTCGAACACCGTCACGGCGTGACCCGCGCGCGCGAGTTGCTGCGCGGCAGACAGCCCCGCGGGGCCCGAGCCCACCACGGCGACCTTCTTGCCGGTCTTGACCTCGGGCGGCTGCGGCGCGACCCAGCCTTCGGCCCAGGCCTTGTCGATGATCGCGTGCTCGATCGACTTGATGCCGACCGCGTCGTTGTTGATGTTGAGGACGCAGGCGGCCTCGCAGGGAGCAGGGCAGACGCGACCGGTGAACTCGGGGAAGTTGTTCGTCGAGTGCAGCACGTCGATCGCGTGCTTCCAGTCGCCGCGAAAGACCAGGTCGTTCCAGTCCGGAATGATGTTGTTGACCGGGCAGCCGCTCTGGCAGAACGGGATGCCGCAGTCCATGCAGCGCGCGCCCTGCTGCTTCGCCTCGGCATCGCTCAGGTGCCCGACGAATTCCTTGTAGTGGTGCAGACGCGCGGTCGGCGCTTCGGCCGCTTCGGAGAGGCGCTGGAATTCCAGGAAGCCGGTGATCTTGCCCATAGCGTTTCTACCTTCAGGTCTGTCCATGTCATCCCGGCGAAGGCCGGGATGACAACCAAGTGCTCAAGCCGCGATCTTCACCGGCTGCCTGTCCGCCGCGCTCGCATCGGCCGCGTTCATCGACATCAGCACCCGTCGATATTCGCTCGGCATCACGCGGACGAACTTCGCGCACGTCTCGTCCCACTTCGCGAGGATCTCGCGGGCGCGGAACGAACCGGTGTAGCGGAAGTGCTTCTCGACCAGATCGCGCAGCAGCTCCTCGTCGAGCCGACCCTGGTGACGCGCCACGCCCGCCGCCTTCGAGCCGATCCGCTCGATCTTCTCGAGGTCGACCATCGCGGTGTTGCAACGCTTGGCGAAGTCGCCATCGCCGTCGAGCACGTAGGCCACGCCTCCCGACATGCCGGCCGCGAAGTTGCGCCCGGTCTGCCCGAGGACGACGACGGTGCCGCCCGTCATGTATTCGCAGCCGTGGTCGCCCACGCCCTCGACCACCGCCGTGCCGCCAGAATTGCGCACCGCGAAGCGCTCGCCGGCCACGCCGTTGAAGTAGGCCTCGCCGGCGATCGCGCCGTACATCACGGTGTTACCCGCGATGATGTGGTCGGGACCGAAGCCGCGGAAATCGTTCGGCGACCGCACGATGATGCGACCCCCGGACAGCCCTTTGCCGACGTAGTCGTTGGCATCACCGACCAGGTCGAGCGTGATTCCCTTGGCGAGGAACGCACCGAAGCTCTGCCCCGCCACGCCGTTGCATTGCACATGGATGGTGTCGTCGGGCAGGCCCGCGTGCCCGTAGCGCCGCGCCACCTCGCCGGACAGCATCGCGCCGATCGTGCGGTTGACGTTGCGCACCGGCGTGATGAACGACACGCTCTCGCCGCGCTCGAGCGCCGGCTCGGCGCGCTTGATGAGCTTGCGGTCCAGCGCCTTGTCGAGGCCGTGGTCCTGGTTCTCGACGTGACGCCGCGCGACCTCGGCCGGCATCGCGGGCTGATGGAAGATGCGCGTGAAGTCGAGCTTCTTCGCCTTCCAGTGCTCCATGCCCTTCTTCATGTCGAGCAGCTCGGTGCGGCCGATCATCTCGTCGAAGGTGCGGATGCCGAGCTGCGCCATGATCTCGCGCGCTTCCTCGGCCACGAAGAAGAAGAAGTTGACGACGTGCTCGGGCTTGCCGGAGAACTTCGCGCGCAGCACCGGATCCTGCGTCGCGACGCCCACCGGGCACGTGTTGAGGTGGCACTTGCGCATCATGATGCAGCCCTCGGCCACCAGCGGCGCGGTGGCGAAGCCGAACTCGTCGGCACCGAGCATCGCGCCGATGACGACGTCGCGCCCGGTCTTCATCTGGCCGTCGACCTGCACCGTGATGCGACCGCGCAGGCGATTGATCACCAGCGTCTGCTGCGTCTCGGAGAGACCCAGCTCCCAGGGCGTGCCGGCATGCTTGATCGACGAGATCGGCGACGCGCCGGTGCCGCCGTCGTGGCCCGCGATCACGACGTGATCGGCCTTGGCCTTGGCGACACCGGCTGCGACCGTGCCGACGCCGACCTCGGAGACCAGCTTGACCGAGATCGACGCCCGAGCATTCACGTTCTTCAGGTCGTGGATCAGCTGCGCGAGATCCTCGATCGAGTAGATGTCGTGGTGCGGCGGCGGCGAGATCAGGCCCACGCCCGGCACCGAGAAGCGCAGCTTGGCGATGTACTCGCTGACCTTGTGGCCGGGAAGCTGGCCGCCCTCGCCGGGCTTCGCGCCCTGCGCCATCTTGATCTGGATCTGGTCGGCCGAAGTGAGGTACGCGGCGGTCACGCCGAAGCGGCCCGACGCGACCTGCTTGATCTTCGAACGCAGCGAGTCGCCTGCCTTGAGCGCGACGTCGGCCACGATCGTGTCCGGACCGAGCACCGACGCGAGCGTCGCGCCGGCCTTGATCGGGATGCCCTTGAGCTCGTTCTCGTAGCGCGCCGGATCCTCGCCGCCCTCGCCGGTGTTGGACTTGCCGCCGATGCGGTTCATCGCCACCGCCAGCGTCGCGTGCGCCTCGGTGGAGATGGAGCCGAGCGACATCGCACCGGTCGCGAAGCGCTTGACGATCTCGACGGCGGGTTCGACCTCGGAGAGCGGGATCGCCCTGGTCGGGTCGACCTTGAACTCGAACAGGCCGCGCAGCGTCATCAGCCGCTTGCTCTGGTCGTTGATCAGCGTCGCGTATTCCTTGTAGGTCGAGAAGCTGTCGCCGCGCGTCGCGTGCTGCAGCTTGGCGATCGTGTCCGGCGTCCACATGTGCGCCTCGCCGCGCGTGCGGAACGCGTACTCGCCGCCCGCGTCGAGCATCCCTTCGAGAACGGGGTCGTGGCCGAACGCGCGCGTGTGCAGGCGGATCGCCTCCTCGGCCACGTCGAACACGTTGATGCCCTCGATGCTCGATGCCGTGCCGGCGAAGTACTGGTCGACCAGCGAGCGCGACAGGCCGACGGCCTCGAAGATCTGCGCGCCGCAGTACGACATGTAGGTCGAGATGCCCATCTTGGACATCACCTTCATCAGGCCCTTGCCGATTGCCTTGGTGTAGTTGGCGATGGCCTTCTCGGCCGACAGGTCGCCGGGCAGGTCGGCATGCATCGCCGTGAGCGTCTCCATCGCGAGATACGGATGCACGGCCTCCGCGCCGTAGGCCGCGAGCACCGCGATGTGATGGACCTCGCGCGCGGAGCCGGTCTCGACCACCAGGCCGGTGGACGTGCGCAACCCGTGGCGGACGAGATGCTGGTGGATCGCCGCGGTCGCGAGCAGCGCGGGAATCGCGACATGGCTCGCGTCGATCTTGCGGTCCGACACGATCAGGATGTTGAAGCCCGACTTGACCGCATCGACGGCCTCGGCGCACAGCGACGCGAGGCGCGCCTCGATGCCGTCGCAGCCCCACGCGACCGGATAGCAGATGTCGAGCTCGTGGCTCTTGAACTTGTTCGACGTGTGGTTCTCGATGCCGCGCACGACGGCCATGTCGATCACGTCCAGCACCGGCTGCGACACTTCGAGACGCATCGGCGGGTTGATGTTGTTGACGTCGAGCAGGTTCGGCTTGGGGCCGACGAACGAGATCAGCGACATCACCAACTGCTCGCGGATCGGATCGATCGGCGGGTTGGTCACCTGCGCGAAGAGCTGGCGGAAATAGTTGAAGAGCGGCTTGTCGCGGTCGGACGTCACCGCGAGCGGCGAGTCGTTACCCATCGAGCCGGTGGCTTCCTCGCCGGCCGTAGCCATCGGCGCCATCAGCATGCGCAGGTCTTCCTGCGTGTAGCCGAAGGCCTGCTGACGGTCGAGCAGCGACGCCGCGCTCGACGTCTCGACGGCGGCTTCGGCGCTGGCGGTGGGGATGTCGACCGCGTCCTGCAGCTCGTCGAGCTTGACGCGGATGCGGCTGATCCACTCGCGGTAGGGCTTCGCGTTGGCCAGCGCGTTCTTGAGTTCGGCGTCGTCGATGATGCGGCCGGCCTCGGTGTCGATGAGGAACATCTTGCCCGGCTGCAGGCGCCATTTCTTGACGATGCGCGACTCGGGGATCGGCAGCACGCCGGCCTCGGACGCCATCACGACGAGGTCGTCGTCGGTGATCAGGTAGCGGGCGGGTCTCAGTCCGTTCCGGTCCAGCGTCGCGCCGATCTGACGCCCGTCGGTGAAGGCGATCGCGGCAGGTCCGTCCCACGGCTCCATCATCGCCGCGTGGAACTCGTAGAACGCGCGACGGTTCTCGTCCATCAGCGTGTGCTGCTCCCACGCCTCGGGGATCATCATCATCATCGCGTGGGCCAGCGAGTAGCCGCCCATGACCAGCATCTCGAGGCAGTTGTCGAACGACGCCGTGTCCGACTGGCCCGGGTAGATCAGCGGCCAGATCTTGTCGAGTTCGGGGCCCAGCACCGGCGACGAGATCGCCTTCTGCCGCGCGTTGATCCAGTTGACGTTGCCCTTGACCGTGTTGATCTCACCGCTGTGCGCGACCATCCGGTACGGATGCGCGAGCTCCCAGCTCGGGAACGTGTTGGTCGAGAAACGTTGATGCGCCAACGCGATCGCGGACACCGTGCGCGGGTCGGCCAGGTCCTCGTAATAGACGCCGACCTGATCGGCCAGCAGCAGGCCCTTGTAGACGATGGTGCGCGCCGACATCGACGGCACGAAGAACTCCTTGCCGTGCTTGAGCTTCAGCGCCTGGATCGCGTGGCCCGCCGACTTGCGGATGATGTAGAGCTTGCGTTCGAGCGCGTCGGTGACCATCACCTCGGGCCCGCGACCGATGAACACCTGGCGGATCACCGGCTCGCTCGCCTTGACCGCCGGCGACATCGGCATGTCGCGGTTGATCGGCACGTCGCGCCAGCCGAGCAGGACCTGGCCGCAGGCCCGGACCGCGCGATCGAGCTCCTGTTCGCAGGCCATGCGCGACGCGTGCTCCTTCGGCAGGAAGATCATGCCGACTCCGTACTCGCCGACCGGCGGCAGCGTCACGCCCTGCTGGCCCATCTCCTCGCGGAAGACCGCGTCGGGGATCTGGATCAGGACGCCTGCACCGTCTCCCATCAGCGGATCGGCGCCGACGGCGCCGCGATGGTCGAGGTTCTTCAGGATCAGCAAGCCCTGCTCGACGATCGAATGGCTCTTGTGGCCGCGGATGTGGGCCACGAAGCCGACGCCACAGGCGTCGTGCTCGCCGTCGCGACGATAGAGGCCGTTGCGTTCGGCGATCGAGCGCAGGTGCTCGATGTCGATGGAGTCCGGCGGGATTGGGGCAAGAGAAGTCATGGACGATTCGGCGGATGCGGGGCGAAGGCGCACTTTAATGCGCCGCACCACGCACGACAATAAAAACTTTCGGGGTCCGACCCCATTTATCTCGGCATCGAAAGATCTCGATATCAAAACGGGGACAGATCAAACGCTGGACGGCACCGGATGAGTGCGCTTGCGCCCGCGTCGCAGCGGTTGCGCCCTCCTGTTGACCGCGGTCTCCAGCGCGGCGACGAACGCCGTGCCGCCCAGCGCCCAGCCGCGTTCGACGGCGTTTTCCAGGCGGTTTGCCGTGGCTTCCGGCAGGCCCGTTGCCGCGAGGTCCCGATAAGCAGCCTGCCGCTCGAACGGGGTATCGCTCAGCGCCCAATAGCGTGCGTGGTCGCTGAGCAACGGTCGCTGTTCGCGCCCGACGTGATGGCCGTGGCTCGACCAGCGCCATGTGGCGGGTTCGACCACCAGCGAGGCGGCCACCGGCCGGCCTTCGATATGGCGCATCGACGGCAGCAGGAATTCGTCGGCATCGATCAGCGTCGAGCGATAGCGCCGATCCCACAGCGGGCCTTCGCGGTTGGTCCGGCGATTGAGGTGGGGCACGTAGCGCCGGCCGATGGCCTGCATCAGCCGGGCGATGGACTCGGGCTGCGCCGGCGTGGCGAGGAGGCGGATCTCGCCCGGCATCAGCACGAAGGCATGCAGGGCGACGCCATGGGTCCGGACCGCGTCCTGCAGCAGCTCGAGGAACAGCGTGTAGTCGGCTGCATCGACGAACAGTTCGCGCCCGGTGATCGGCCTTTGGACGACGTACTGAACGGTGGCGGGCGCGTAGAGACGCGGGAGACGGGCCATGAAGAGGGGCTGACAGGCGCGCGGCGCAATGAAGAACGTCGAGCGGACGAACGAGGCGGAAGGCGCCGGAGCGAGAGCCTTAACCGCGACTCCCAGAGCGGGCTAAGGATAACTTCCCGGAGGACGAGGCGCGCAAGCAACACAAGCGCGAAAAGCCGGCCATGCAATTGCCACACTCTGAAAGCTGGGCTCTAATTACGCGCGGCAAACACTTAATTTGACACGGTTTATCGCGTTAGATCGAACGATAAAACCAGGCAGTCGGCGCTACGATCGACACCCGTTCGTCACCCATCGGTAGCAGGAGCACAAGTTGAAAATCATTTCGTTGCACGCGACCACGTCTTTCTTTTTGATGGCGCTATTCGCGCTGCTGAGTGCTTGTGGCGGGGGTGGGTCGGGGAACTCGTCGACGCCCGTCACGCCGGTGACGCCGGTCCCGACCGCGGCTGCGATCAGTGTCAGTACCTCGGCTACCTCGGTCGCTTCGGACAACAGCAGCACCGCGACCATCACGGCAACGGTCGTCAATTCTTCCAACGCTGCCGTTTCCGGCGTGACCGTCACATTCTCCGCCGACAGTGGATTCCTGAGCGCATCGAGCGCGGTCAGCGACGCATCGGGCAAGGCCACCGTGACGTTCTCGTCGGGAGCGAATGCAACGAATCGCACCGCCACGATCGTCGCGACGGCGAGCGGTCAGTCTTCGCAGGTTCCAGTTCGAATCACGGGATCGACTCTGACTGTCACCGCGACCAGCAACTCGCTCGTCGTCGGCGCATCGACGTCTACGCTTACGGTCGTTGCCAAAAACTCGGCCGGCGCGGTCCTGCCAGGTCAGACCATTACGTTGACACCCTCGACGAGCGGTATCGTTTCGCTGAGCGCGGGGACCGGGGTAACGGACTCCTCCGGCACATTTACGGCCACCGTCACCCCCACCACAGGCGGGACCGTGACCATCACGGTCGCGGGGGTCGGGGAGACGCGCACGATCGCCTTGACCGTCACGGGAGCTTCGACCGCTTTCCAGATCACGTCTCCGGTTGCATCGACGACGGCCACGCCGGCGACACTCAATACGACCATCGCATTTTCGGTCCAGGCGCCGTCGCCCACGACCAGCGTCACCTTCGTCACCACGCTTGGCTCTTGGCAGAACGGATCGAGCGTCTACACCATCGCCCCGACTGGCGGCGTCGCAACGGCGACGCTGACCTCGTCATCTGCTGGCGTTGCCAACGTGCAGGTATTCGATACCGCGCGGCAGGCCTCCATCAGCGATACTAGGGTCGTCTCTTTCACTGCCGCGTGTACGGCAGCCGCCAAGGTCACCTTGCAGTCGTCGCCAAGCATCGTGGCACCGAGCGCCGGAGGGACGGTCAGCCTGTCCAGCCTGCTGGCCACGGTCACCGACATCTCGGGCAATCCGGTGGGTGGATGTCCGGTAGCCTTTCGCGTCGTAAACGCCACGGGCGGCGGCGAAACTGTTGCGCCCGCCGTCGTGTTGACTGCTGCCGTTCCAGGCGGAGCGAGCGGCCTCGGCCAAGCGACGACCACGTTCACTTCAGGATCGTTGCCTTCGGGCGCCGCCGGCGTGCAGATCCGCGCGACCGTCGTGCAGACCTCGGCGACCGTCGTCGCGACCGGCACGCTGCCTTCGGGCAACGACGCCACCGTCGTGATCGGTGGCACTGCGGGCTCGGTGACCATCGGTCGGTCCACGGTGGCGACGGACAGCGGAAGCGGCACGCTGTACATCCTTCCGATGTCAGTCCTGGTGGCCGACTCGAACGGCAACCCGGTCACTAACGCGGTCGTGAGCCTGAGCGCATGGCCCATCTCCTTCAACGTCGGCGGCAGCATCTGCGGCGGAATCAGCGGGACCTACTACTTCAACGAGGATGCGAACGAGAACCTCGTGCGAGATCCGACGGAAACCGGCGCCCGCCTGTTCTATCCGTCCGGAGCCGTCAGCACGTCGGTGCCGACGTTGTCCCAGCTGACGCCGCCCAACTCGGCAGCAGGCACGTTGCCTGCAACCGTGACGACCAATGCGAGCGGGGTCGCGACCTTTAACCTGACGTACACCAAGTCGAATGCCGGCTACATCATCGACCGGATCCGTGCTCGTACGCTGGTCCAGGGGACGGAGACTTTGAGCGAGATCCGTTTCGGCTTGCCTTACCTGGCGTCAGACGCGGCATCGCCATGCTCGCTTGCGAACTCGCCTTATCAATAGCCAGAGTGGCCTGAAGCGCAATGAGAAAAGGGCCGCAAGGCCCTTTTTTCATGAGTCGGTGAACTCGAACATCCGTCGGTGCTCGCGGATCGCATACCGATCCGTCATCCCCGCCACGTAGTCCGCGATCGCCCGCGCACCCAGCTCCTCATGCCGGCGCGCGTGCTCGGTCGGCAGCAGGTTCGGATC
>Ga0123337_10002096_pt1 | contig 23466 bp, 22 predicted proteins | sample frozenSSSSmetaG_FD_89792 | JGI IMG/M metagenome (GOLD analysis project Ga0123337, IMG submission 89792) | Glacier valley bacterial and archeal communities from Borup Fiord, Nunavut, Canada, to study Microbial Dark Matter (Phase II) -... | ecosystem: Environmental > Aquatic > Freshwater > Ice >...
GCTCTATCGGCGGTCAACGTGGCCAAAGTAGAATCTGGTTTGCGGGTTTGTTTTTGAGCGTAAAGCGTTCTCGATGGTTGACGTTAAAACGCGCTATCACAACGAGTTACTGCTGAATCGGTTCATAAGCATCTTACCGGCAGAGACGAAGTTGACTATAAATGACACCCACCTCAGGCAGCTTTACAATTTTGGCTGTATTGCTGCCTGACAGCTACCGAACCATTGAAAGTTAAGTAGTTCACGGAACTTAACCAATCTCGCCACCCAAAGAAGTTGTAAATTGGGGAAGCGGCCCGGTAAACCCGTTTTATTGGGTTATCAGGCCGCTTTTTGGGCGAAAAGGATATGACTACTACGCTAATTTCAGATCGTCAATCGCCCGTTGGGCCTTGGCTTTCAATTGCGCATAGGTGTCGTCAAAAGCTTCTTTGCTGGTCAGTGGTTCGTTGACTGAGACGTAAAACTTGATCTTCGGCTCCGTGCCCGATGGGCGGGCCGATACCTTGGTGCCGTCTTCGGTGAAGAACTGCAATACGTTTGACGATTCGATACCCATACTGCCCGCTTTGATTTGGGTCTTCTTTCCCGAGGTTGCGTCCGTCCGTTCCAGCGATTTGTAATCGTCGATACGTACCACCGGCGACCCGGCAATTTCTTTGGGCGGGTTAGCCCGGAAATCGGCCATCATCTGCTGAATCTCCTCGGCTCCGCTTTTGCCTTTTTTAGTGATCGACGCCAGCGACTCGTAGAAGAAACCGTTCTCAACGTACATCGCCATCAGCAGATCGAACAGACTTTGTCCCTTGTCTTTGGCGTAGGCGGTTAGTTCGGCAATCATGGCACAACTGGCCACGGCGTCTTTGTCGCGCACGAAATCGCCGATGAGGTAGCCATAGCTTTCTTCGCCCCCGGCAATGAACTGCTCTTTGCCCTCCAGTTCGCGGATGACTTCGGCAATGTATTTGAAGCCCGTCAGGGTATTATAGCAATTGACACCGTAGCGGGTGCAGATGCGGTCGATGAGGTCGGTGGTGACAATGGTTTTGGCCACGAACTCCTTACCCGTCAGCTTACCCGCGTCTTTCCAGGCATTGAGTAAGTAATAGATTATAAGACTGGCCATCTGATTGCCGTTCAGCAACTCAAACTCGCCGTGGTGATTTCTGGCACCTGCGCCCACGCGGTCAGCATCGGGGTCGGTGGCAATGATGAGGTCGGCGTCGATGTTCAGGGCCAGATCCAGCGCGAGCTGCATGGCCGCGCGTTCTTCAGGATTCGGCGATTTTACGGTTGGGAAGTTGCCGTCCGGCTCGGCCTGCTCCGGCACGATGTGTACGTTTTTGAAGCCCAGCGCGTCCAGCGCACGCGGAACGAGCGTGATGCCGGTGCCGTGGATAGGGGTATAGACAATGTTCAGGTCGGCCTGCCGCGCAATAACGTCGGGATTCACGGCATTCTCTTTGATACGTTCGATATAGGGCGCGTCGATTTCTTCGTCAATCATCTGAATACGCTCCGGCACCCCATCAAACTTAATCTGATCGACGGATGTGATCTTGGCTACTTCGGCAATGATGGCTTTGTCGTGCGGGGCCACAACCTGCGCTCCGTCGTCCCAGTACACTTTGTAGCCGTTGTATTCGGGCGGATTGTGCGACGCCGTCACGACAATGCCGCTCTGACAACCCAGCTGCCGGATGGCGAAAGAGAGTTCGGGTGTGGGCCGTAAATCGCTGAAGAGATACACTTTTATGCCATTGGCCGAGAAAATGTCAGCCACGAGTCGCGCAAATTCAGGACTCATCCGGCGGCTGTCGTGTGCAATGGCCACGCTGATGTCCTGGGTCGGGAAAGCCGCCAGAATATAGTTGGAAAGTCCCTGCGTAGCGGCCCCAACGGTGTAGCGGTTCATGCGGTTGCTGCCCACGCCGAGTACCCCGCGCAAACCGCCGGTCCCAAACTCAAGATCACGGTAAAACGAATCGGTCAGTTCGGTGGTGTTACCTTCATCAAGAAGGTTCTGGATAGTGGCTTTGGTGTCGGCGTCGTAGGGGCCGCTGAGCCAATGGTCAACATTGTGCTGCGTAGTGGCGTCGAGAGTTTGGGTTGTCATAGATGTAAAGGGTTTTATTGAGGGTAATTTATATGGTCAATATGGTTCAGCTTGGCTTACTAACTGCTGCCATTGCTCCTGTAGGTTCAATTGAGTTGTCCAATGGTGAATGTACGCCATGTCGAGTTGGTCGAACTGCATTTCAAATACGCGCACGGCATCCGTGACCTGCTTTTCACTGCCACCTGCCAGTTTAGCCCACCGTAGTTTACTCAGGATTGTGTCTTCAGGGCTTGTCACGTAGAAATCAGTCAGGCCAAGCACGTTTACCTTTTGGCGTCGCGCAAACCGGGACAGATCGAACGGTTCTTTGGTCAACATCCAGAAATCGACTTTGTTGCCGGTACTGCCATCAATCACGTTGAACATACTTTTCCGGTCGATTGCTTCCTGCACACTCGCTTCACTGATGTAGAACGTACCGACGAATGATTCACTGAAGCGGTGTACGGACGCTTGTTCCAGGACGATCACTATGTCGATGTCGTTCGTAGCGCGTGGTTCTCCCTGTAAACTCGACACCACCGACCCGGTTATCATGTACGGAATGTTGAGCGTAGAGAGCTGAGCGAGAACAAACGCTAATAGTTCCGATTGTGACACTTTTCCAGTCGTTTCAAGAATAATTCGTGCAATTCTTCTTCTGTTTTGTCGGGAAACCGTTCACGCAAACCGGCCTTGAAAAGCTGCTTGCTAAAGTCTGACAGCTCAAACGCTTTCAGCAGCCGCTGTTCCGGTGTCATATTGCGCAAGGCCTGAAGGTATAGCTGGTGGTTGGGGCGGGCTTTCGGGTCCATATTACGTAGTCGCTACGCCAAAATTACGATTACCCCATCACGAGCCAAATCTAAGGCACAGATTCTAAGTTGGATTATTACCGTGTTTAGCTATCTGCCGCGCCCTCGGCTGCCAGCCCGGCGACCTGCTCGAATACGCCCCCGCCGAAACTACTGACCAGAAGACACCGGTCTAAACCCCTATAAATACCGCTCTGTGATGTGCGCGGCCCGTTCGTTGGTTTCCAGAATCAGCGGGTGGCGGGGTTCGTTCAGGGCGGCTTCCAGTTCTTCGATGGTATCTTTAAACAGGCAAAAGACCGGGACTTCGTGCGTCTCGGTTTTACTTTTTATGTACTGCAACGCGGGCCGTACCGTGCCGGATGCGGCTAACTGATGATACTGCTGTTTGGCAGCGGCAAAACTCTCGTCGCTCTCGCCAAATGATACGACCCGCTCCGGCAGGGGGGTGGCTTTGCGGCTGGCCAGTTGTGCGTCGAGGTCAGCGAGCAGGGTTTTAAGACGGTATGTGTCTTTGCCCGTGCGGATGCGTTCGCGCAGGGATTGCCGGATCAGGTACGTTAGCGAGTTGGCTAAGTTCATGCCAATTTCAGCCATCTGCTTGAATATAAGCGACGACGGCGACATGCCGGGAATGGTGTTGGGGTCGTGCAGCAAGACCTCGCCAGCGGGCGTCAGAAACCCGTCGATGCGGGCATATACATTGATGCCGAGTTTGGTAAAGGCTTCGGCCACGGCCATCTGAATTTTGCGATTATTCTCCAGGCTCGTGCCGACAGGAATCCGCTTTTTAGCGACGTTGGTTTTGTACTTCGTCTGGAAATCGAACGCCTGCGCATTGTAAATCTCCGTGGGGGGCAGTGCGATGGCCACCTGATCGTCGTCCTGAATAACCCCGCATGAGAACTCCTGCCCACTGATAAACTCCTCGAACAGTACCTCATCTTCGGCGTTTACTGACGCCAGCGATATGGGCTTACCCAATTGTTTGTCAAGCATTTCCACAAACTGCGCCGGGTGGGTGATGACTTCGCCGGTTTGCTCGACTACCACCGGAAAGCTAATGCCTGAGTCCAGACTGACCATTGCCTGGGCGAGTCCGTGTTTTTCGTTGGCGGTCAGGTCAGTCCATTCGCTTAGTTTGCTCCAGCCGTCCGGCTGCACGGTCATCGTGAAAAAACACTGCTCTACGGCCCGGCAAAAGGCCGTCAGGTCGGCTTCGCGCACAATCACTACGCCAATACTCGACCCCTGATGCGGAGCTTTGACCACGATGGGCCGACCGAGGTGTTCGATCAGCGAGCGAAAGAACTGCGCTTTGTCGGCGCGTTCGTAGGCATCGCGGCTGATGGTAGCGGTTTTTTTCTCCTGACCAATGGCCAGCGCAATCAGATCGTTTTGCAGGATTTTGTTGATCCCCACCGCCGAACCGACCAACCCCGGCCCGGTGTAGGGCATGTTGTACCATTCCAGCAGTCCCTGAATGGCCCCGTCTTCGCAGTTGGGTCCGTGCATGGCCAGAAACGCCAGATCAAAATAGGCGTGAAACTGATCGGGCCGGAGTTGCGGTAGGGTAGCGTCGAGCGCGTTGATGGGTAATGATTCGTCATAGACCGAGAAGCCCGAACCATCGTCTGGCAGCGCGTCAAGCAGCGAATCGTGTTGCAGGAAGTCGGGCTGTACGAGTCGGAAGCGCCCGCGTCCGTCTACAAACACCAGCACCGGCTCAAATAAGCCTTTATCCAAATTAGCCAACGCCGTGCGGCCACCCGCAAACGATACCTCGCGCTCCCGCGCCGGGCCACCAAAAAATATGCCTATTTTCACTACGTTAGGGAAAGAATCTGAACTGCAAAGAAACGAAAAAACGCCCTGATTGGGGCGTTTGTGCCTACTGGTAATGAACCTCTTTCTCTCGTCAGGATTCAATGATTATCAGCTTGCTTTCGGGTCGTTCGAGAATCGACGTGTATAAATTACCCAGCACGGGCTGAATGTCTTCATATTTATTTGATTTCACCCGTAACAAGACTACCGTAACAGAAAACTTGTCTAAATTTTGCTGTTTGTACAGACCCTTGTCCAGGGTAATCAAAACATCAAAGTTATTTTCGGTCATCAGTTCGAGTAGAACGCCGTTTTTCTTACCGCTCCATCCCATTTCGTTCACGGTCTTCACGTCGGTAATACCAGGTCTTCCTTGAATTCTGAATCGCAAACGCTTCGGAATATTCTCGTCGAGCAATATATTCATGCCGACGCTTTTTCAAGAGCGGAATCTAAAGCGACTCTAAGCAGTTCGATGGCCTGTGCCTTAGAAACAGAAGGAAAATCTTCTAAAAACTCCTCCAGAGAGATGTTGCTTTGCAAGTGATCGATCAATGATTCAACCGGTACCCTCGTTCCACGAAAAACGGGTGTGCCGCTCATCAGTTCAGGGTCGATGTTGATTAATTCTTTGGCTGTCATATCCGTATCAGGTTAAAACGCCGGGGTGATATTAACGGCTTCGACGCGGCTAATTTCGGGGACGGCGCGCATCACTGCTTCTTCCAGCCCGCCCTTGAACGTCATAGCCGACATGGGACAGCTACCGCACGATCCCAGCAGTTCAAGCCGTACTACTTTGTCATCGCTGATATCCAGCACCCGCACGTTGCCGCCGTCAGCGGCCAGATACGGGCGCATACTGTCTAAGGAGCGTTCTATTTTTTCGATCAACTGATCGTTGGTGACTGCCGTTTCCATTGTCTCGTTCATTTAAGGTAAAATTACACGTTTTCGGGGCATTATGAAACCTCCACGCGCTTTGTCTGGTCGACGGTGGCATTGCGGATGGCTACCTGCTGCGCCAGAGCCTCGGCCACTGACTGGAACGCTTCCGATGCCACCGGCTCGCCCACGCTAATGGCGGGCCGACCTTCATCGCCCGCTTCGCGGATACTCTGCACCAGTGGAATCTGCCCCAGTAGCGGCACATTGAACTGATTGGCCAGCAACTGACCACCGCCTTTGCCGAAGATGAAGTACTGGTGGTCGGGTAGTTCGGCGGGGGTGAAGTACGACATATTTTCGATGACGCCCAATACCGGTACGTTGATCTGCGGCTGTAGGAACATCGACAAACCCTTCGTAGCATCGGCGAGGGCCACTTTTTGGGGCGTAGTCACGATGATGGCTCCGGTAACGGGAACGGTCTGCACCAGCGTCAGGTGGATGTCGCCCGTACCGGGTGGCATATCAATGAGCAGATAATCCAGCTCTCCCCAGTCGGCGTCGGAAAAGAACTGCTGCAACGCCCTACCTGCCATTGTACCGCGCCAGATCACGGCCTGACCCGGTGCCACAAGCAGACCCATCGACAGAAATTTGATGCCAAACTGCTGCACCGGCTCCATGCGCGTTTGCCCGTCGGCGGTCTGGAAAATGCGTGGCTGCATGTCTTCCGCGCCAAACATCGTCGGCATCGACGGGCCGTAAATATCGGCGTCGATGATCCCCACTTTTGCGCCCGATTTATGCAGCGCAATGGCCAGATTTGCCGTTACGGTCGACTTGCCCACGCCCCCTTTACCGGACGATACAGCAATGATGTTTTTCACCCCCGGCAGCGTCGGTGCGTTGGCCCGCGTAGAGGTTACGTCCGACGTCATGTCGATGGTAACGGTAACGTCGGGGCCTATGTGTTGATGGATGGCGTCTTCACAGCGTTTGCGAATCACTTCTTTGAGCGGGCAGGCGGGTGTAGTCAGCACCACTGTAAACCGCACTGACCCAATCCCGAGCGTAATATCTTTGACCATATTCAGCGACACCAGGTCGCGTTTGAGGTCAGGTTCTTCGACGGTAGAGAGGGCGCGGAGTACAGCTTCTTTATTCAGACGATAATCAGACATAGTTCAGTGAAAAGAGAAGAATGAAAAGTGAAGAATACCTCCGGCTCTGTATTCGACACCGGAATCTATGCTTCACTTCTCACTCATCATTGCATATTGATTCAAACGGCCCCTGACATCAGCCAGTTCCGCCGATACGTTGATGCGGGCTGGCAGGCTTTCCAACTGCGTCAGGAGTTTGGTCAGGAATTGCCGATGGGCGGTACCGTTACCATACAGTGGCCGGTGCGCCAGCGATTTGCTGATCTGCGACCACTCAGTTACGAAACGGCAAAGGTCGCTGTCAAACGCACTTTGGACAAACTTTCCGAAGATATAATCGTGCGCCTGTGCATTGGGGTGAATCATATCGGCTTCGTAAAAGCGGTAATCGCGCAGATCGTCGGTCATGAGTTCAAAGGCCGGAAAGTAATGGATGCGCCTGTTCCAGACGGTTAGCTCATGCGCTACGGTCCGCAGTGTGGCTTTGCTGACCGAGTTTGTGGGTAACGTATCGCGGGTGTGGCGCACGGGGCTGACGGTCAGTATGGTGTTCAGTGTCGGATTAGCTTTGTGCAGCATTTTCAGTAACCGCTGCATATCATCGAGCAGATAGTTGTAATTGTACAGGTATTTTTCAAACAATACGCCGGGCATCTTATGACAATTGGCCACGACCTTACCAGTCTCCACGTGTCGATACACCACTGCTGTACCTGGCGTGAGCAGTAAAAAATCAGCCTGACGAATGGCAGCAGCGGTTTGAGACAGCGTTTGCGTGAGTAGGATGCGCAGGTCAGCGTGACTATGGGCGTAGAGCGACGAATGGAAATCGTAGTGAAACCAGATACCATCGCGTTCAATGTATCGGTTCTCGTCGGGCGCATTGCCATTGAGGGCCATCGTCAGCAGTTTAGCCAGCGAGACGGGGTTGAATATGGTTCCGAACGGGTTGGTGAGTACGTCGAGTTTGTGGTCAGCCAAACGTTGGCCCATCACCTCGGCAAAGCACGAGCCGAGCGTTACGATACGGCTCTGTAAACCAATGCGATAGGGGAGTGGTTCGGGCGTAAATTCGGTGTGAAACAGCATACCTTATCAACAAAAAACGAACCCGTTTAGGTCCGTTTTTTGCAACGCTTTTGAGGGGGAAGGGTTGGTAATCAACGCCATTAGCTGCGTAGTTGGCGGGTCGTGTTCCTCAAGGTTTTGGGAACACGACCGCGTACCGCACAAACAGCCTATGTAAGTGCCTGACCAACCTGGTCAGGCACTTACATAGGCTGTTTGTATACCAGAAAAGTTGAAAACTACGGGCGCACTAACCGAACGTCAATGGCAATGTCTTTGCCCTCGGCGTTCTGGCCCACCGTGAACTCTATCTCGTCGTCCACCTGTAGTTCGTTAAAATCGGTGTCAACCAGGCTCGTATAGTGAAAAAACAGGTTGTTGGGCGGGTAATTGACGAATCCATAACCGGTTTTCAGGCTGCGGATGGTACTGATTTTACGCCCGTCCGGGTCGTCGTCCACCTCAGCTATGTTGTAGTTAGGTTCGTCGTCCTGCTCGTTGCCGTAGCTGTTATAGCCATCATTATATGAACTACCATTCGCATAATTGCCGTTTCCGTTGCTTGTATTGACTGCGGGTGCAAAAACGGGGCGGGGCTGCTGCTTCACAAACAGATTCTGGATAACAAGGTCGTTGCGATTGCTGCGGTCGTCGATCAGCGAGTGCATAGCAACGGGATAGGATACCTCCTCGAGTAAATCCTGTGAGGTGCGTGTTACCTGCTTCTCACCCTGTTCGTTCAGAAATTCAAAATCCCAGCTCAACACCATAATCCGCGAACCGAGCGTGTTGAGTTTCCGAATCAGCGGCACGTAGTCACCGTCGGACGTAATCAGCACCACTACGTCGAATTTCTTGTATTGCGCCAATTCAAACGCTTCGAGCGCGAGCCAAACGTCGATACCTTTTTCCTGCCGGTAGCCCTGATACGTTTTTACGGGCAGGTAGTGCGTTACAACGCCTTCGGACATCAGAATATCGTCGAACAGGCGGTCGTAGAAAAGCTGGTTACCGCGCTGATTGGCTTCATGGGCATTGAGCCGACCCCGAAAATAGTGGGCATCCACAATCTGGCAGAGCCGATCATTCACCCCCTCCTCTTTGGCTACCTGCCGCCGAATGAACGAGTGCAGACCTGAAATGCTGATGCGGCTGCGCCGTTCGTGTGAGTAGTTGTAATAGTTGCTTACGTGTAAAAAGTAATTACCGTCATAAAAAACCCCGATGCGGGTCAGGCCGGATTGTGCTGGCATGTAAACTGATAGTTAGAAACGTTATGAATTGTATGAAAATGCCGGGTAATGAGTTCGTGTGTTTATGGAGTATGACTGGCTATCCCTACGATCACTATGCTATTGAAACACGCTATAAAATATAGAAACGAACTCATCTGCAAAAATAGCCTTTTTTTAGATTCAACCAGCCGCAGAACTATCTTTGCGCCTTTCGCAGCCCCATTCTCATGCAAAAAATTCTGTTCATCGACCGCGACGGGACGCTCATCCGCGAGCCGAAATCCGATCAGCAGGTCGATTCGCTGGCCAAGCTCGATTATATTCCTAAAGCCATTTCAGGACTGCGCCGGATTGCCGAAGAAACGGACTACGCCCTGGTGATGGTCACTAATCAGGACGGCCTCGGTACGGATTCCTTTCCCGAAGATACGTTCTGGCCCGCCCATAACAAGATGATGGACACGTTCATCGGTGAAAATATCAGCTTTGCTGCCGTTCACATCGATCGCCATTTTCCTGCCGACAACGCCCCTACCCGCAAACCCGGCACCGGAATGTTAACGGAATACATCTCAGGAGCATACGACCTGAAAAATAGCTACGTCATCGGCGACCGGCTTACCGATGTGCAACTGGCCGTGAACCTCGGCGCAAAGGCGATTCTGTTTTTACCAGATAGCGGACAAGCATCGCCGGTGCAAACTGCCGACGTTTCAGGCGTGACCGATGCCATGAGCGATGCCATTGTGCTGACGACCGGCAACTGGGACGCTATTTACGAGTTTCTGCGCCTGCCCGCCCGCACCGCCGTAGTGGAACGTAACACCCGGGAGACGCAAATTCGGGTGGCGTTAAACCTCGACGGTACCGGTCAGGCCGATATGCACACCGGGCTGGGCTTTTTCGACCATATGCTCGATCAGGTGGCTAAGCACTCTGGGGCCGACCTCAGTATTCACGTAAAAGGCGACCTCCATATCGACGAACACCATACCATCGAAGATACTGGCCTGGCCCTCGGTGAGGCTTTCCGGCAGGCTCTCGGTGACAAGCGGGGAATTTCGCGCTACGGATTTCTCTTGCCGATGGATGAGGCTCTGGCGCAGGCAGCCATTGACTTTTCGGGACGGCCCTGGCTGGTGTGGGAAGCCGAATTTCGGCGCGAGAAAATCGGCGATATGCCTACCGAGATGTTCTTCCACTTCTTTAAATCTTTCGCCGATACGGCCCTGTGCAACCTGAACATCAAGGTAGAAGGCGATAACGAACATCACAAAATAGAAGCTATTTTTAAAGCTTTTGCTAAAGCTATCAAGATGGCCGTCCGGCGCGATATACGCGAATTAGACAACATGCCCAGTACGAAAGGTGTACTGTAACACTTTAGGTTTACGACCATTTACCCGTTAATTTTGCATTTGAATTCAACCGACTACTATCATGGATTTATCGACCCCGTTAACGCTTCTGTTTTATGCTGTTCTGCTTGGTTCTGCTTTTATGACGGGCAAATGGCTGGAGCGAAAAGACCGAAAATACTAATACAGTAAATAGTTATCAGTAAGCAGTTACCACCAGAACTATTCACTGTTAACTGCTTACTGATAACTATTTACTGTTAACTGAAAATGTTGTCTGCATTAGCCCGCTGGCTGTTTAAACTGTGGGGCTGGCGTATTGCCGGTCCCGTACCTACCGTGCCGAAGGGCATTTGGGTGGTGGCCCCGCATACAACCAACTGGGACTTCCCAATTGGTCTGGGCATTCGCCCTACCATTCATATCTGGATTCAGTTTTTGGCCAAGAGTTCGCTCTTTACCTGGTACAACGGCTGGCTGTTTCGGGCGTTGGGTGGCAAACCCGTTTACCGTGATAAATCGCGCAATCTGGTCGATGCCACAGTCGATGTATTCAACCAGAGCGATCAACTGCACATCAGCATCGCGCCCGAAGGCACCCGAGGCAATGTAACCAGGCTGAAAACGGGTTTCTACTATATAGCTCTGAAATCGGGCGTTCCCCTTATTCTGACGGGTTTCGACTGGCCCCGCAAGCTGGTGTTGCTGAGCGAGCCGCTATATGTTACCGGCGACTATGCCCGTGATATGGAGTTTATCTACGCCTTTTTCTCGCAGGTTCACGGGGTTAAAAAAGACTGGCTCAAAAACTGGGAAGAAACTGGCGTTATTGCCCAGCCATAATACTGTATTCACATCCTGATTAACAGACCGGTGCGTGTTTGACTTTGCCTGTTCATTCTTGTCTGGCTTCTGACTCAGGCCGGGTTGGCGATTGCCCAAATCGACACGGTCAGCATTCGCAGCGATACGATTAGTCCGGTTAAGATTGATCCTGATAAACTGCCCAAAGCGCCGGCCCTGCGTAAAATCCTTGAGCAGGGCAACACGGTCGATAGTGCGGCCTATCAGCCTGATTCTACGTATTGGCGTCATAAAGTCGAAGCGGGACTGAACTTAAATCAGGGGTCGTTTAGTGGCAACTGGAAATGTGGGGGCGTCAACTCCATTGCATTGGGGCTAAAATTCAGCGGACTACTAAGCTACCGGCGTAACCGCTTCAACTGGATAGCCCGCACACAACTGCAATACGGTATCGTGAAAAACGCACAGCAGAGTCTGCGCAAAAGTACCGACCGGCTCTTTACCGATTTCAAAGCGGGACTTCGCATCAGTAAACGATGGCAGTGGTTTGGGTCGCTGAACCTGACGACGCAGTTTGCCCCTGGCTATAACTACGTTACGCTGCCCTCCGGTGAGGAACGGGCCGATCAGATTTCCAATTTCTTTGCCCCCGCTTACCTGACCGAATCACTGGGGCTGGTTTATGAACCCAACGACTATTTTGACCTGCGACTGGGTGTACTGACTCTGCGGCAAACATTCGTGACTGACCCCACTGTGCGGCTGTACGTACCTATGAACTACGGCGTTCTCCTTGATCGTACCATACGCAATGAACGCGCGTTTCAGGCCGTAGCCAGTTATGACCAGGATATTGCCAGGAACATAAACCTCAACTTCCGGTATCAATTGTTTGCTGATTATACTAATATTGCCGCCACCGACCACCGGCTCGATCTGACGCTGACGGGTAAAATTAACGACTTTCTGAACGCTAATCTGAGTGGTGTTCTGCTTTACGATCAGGATCAGGATTTAAAAATTCAGTACAGTCAGGCTTTATCTATTGGGCTGTTGCTCACGCTGTAGCAGCCCGTAGCAACTCAACCATTTGCTGACCCGCCCGCTCTGACGCGCCTGCTTCGCCCATTTTCTGCTGCACCTCGGCATAGCCCGCCAGCACTTCGTTCCGGCGTGGTCCGCCCACTAAAACCAGCCGCAGTTCATCCGCTGCCCGGGTGGGTGTGCAGTCGTGGATGAGTTCACGCACCAGTTCACGGTCTGCAATCAGGTTTACGAGCGAGATAAACGGTACGGTCATGATCCGTCGGCCAATCTCATAAAACACCCGCGTTGTTTTGTAAAGCACCACCTCCGGTACGTTGAGCAGGGCCGTTTCGAGGGTAGCGGTACCGGAAGTAACGAGCGCAGCCTCTGAGACGTGCAGCAAGTCGTAGGCCGCATCGGTAACGCGCCGGACCTCCGGGTAATCAGCCATATACCTATCGTACAGCACATCGGGCAGGTTACTGACGGCACTGACTACGAACTGATAGGCCGGAAACTGCCGTGTTGTTTCCAGCATGACGGGCAGCATACTGGCAATCTCCTGCCGTCGGCTGCCCGGCAGCAGCGCTACAATCGGTTTAGAGTCCGGCGTCAGCTGCGCCCGAAAGGCCGGGTCAGGTACATGGTCGGCGAGGGCGTCCAGGAGCGGATTACCTACGTACTTGACGGGGTAATCGTACTTCGCAAAAAATTCGGTCTCGAAGGGAAAAATCGTGAATAGCGTATCAACGGCGGCTTTGATAGTCCACGCCCGGCCCGGATTCCAGGCCCATACTTTCGGTGAGATGTAATAAAACACCCGAATGCCGTGCTTTTTAGCAAAGCGGGCCATGCGCAGGTTAAAACCGGCATAGTCAATCAGAATCAAAACATCGGGGCGGTGGGCCAGTAAATCGGCCTGGCATTCGCGCATAATCCGGCGGATGGTGCCGAGATTTTTGGCCACTTCCACAAAACCCATAAACGCCATTTCGCGGTAGTGCCGCACAATGATGGCTCCGGCGGCTTCCATCTGTTCGCCCCCGTAGGCCCGGCAATGCGCATCGGTGTCGTGCGCCCGGATGCCCCGAATGAGGTTGGCCCCGTGCAAATCGCCGGAGCGTTCGCCCGCTATCAGATAATAGGTCATGGAGGAGGAATCAGAGCCGGTCTACCTCAAAGCGAAGTTCGTCGGCCAGCTGGCGCAGGCGGGTCGTGTCGGGGCGGGGCGGGGGCAGTTGCTCACTCACGAACGCCCGGATTTCCCAGACTTCCAGCACATCGTTAAGGGGCACTTCGCGGTTGGGCATGTCGGCGCGGTCGGCGGTGAGGAGCAGGGTACCCTTGGCTTTCACCTGGTTGTAAACGCGCCGACATCCAACTCCGTCGTGGTGGATCAGCAGGGCGTAGAGCTTACCATCCACAATGTCGAACCAGTTACGGATAAACTGACCCACGAGCAGTGCGCCGGGAAATATAAAATCGTCGCCCGCTTCGAAGGCACGGTAGTGGCCCTCGGGCAGGGTGGGCAGGTGCATGGCGGGCAGATGACGCACAAAATCGGGCTGCTGATACCGCTGGACGTACTCGCCAAACTGCCGTTGCATGACCACACCAATCATAGGAGCTACTGGCTGGGTCGGTACATTGGGCCGACTGTTTCCCCCCGGACCGTCATATACATTGTTGAACGTCAGCACCTGAGCCGGATTAGCCTGCATGGAAACGCCCCGGTTAAACAACTGGTCGGCAGACGATGGCACGGGTACCGCCTGGTACGGCGTTGCCTGCTGGGTAGTGGGTATGCTGGGCCGAACGGGGGGCGTAATGACGGGGGGAGCCGGAGCGGGCCTGACTGGTTCGTGACTTTCGCTGGGGCGGTAGTATTTGTTGAGCACTTCCGACAGTGGCTTTGGTTCGGGCGTTTTGGAGACGGTATCGCTGAAAATATCGGGAAAGTCGGGATGCGCGAACGGGTCGTTGGCGGTGGCGTTAATTTTACCGTCTGAGCGGATGGGTTCGGTACGGGGGCGGAGCTGCTCGGCGCGGGTGCCCTGACCAAGCGGGATGCTCAGGCTGGGCGTCTCGCGGAGTTTGCGCAGGTCCTGCCGGGTCAGCAGTTCGACGGTAGTGTTGAAGGCTTTGGCTATTGCCTGAATATTTTGCTGATTGGGGTTGGCGCGGCCTTCTTCATACGCCCCCAGTAGTGAGCGTTTGATGTTTATTTTTCGGGAAAACTGCTCCTGCGTCAGACCATTCAGTTTGCGCAGGTACCGGATATTTTCGCTGACGAGTGACATCGGTTCGGGTTTGCTAACGATTTTGCTAAGATAGTGGGTTTTCAAGCCGATTTACTAAAGACAGTTATTTGCTTTATTTTTTGTACTTTTTGAAGTAATTCTTTGACTGAATTCGTTGTATTTTTGACCGAATAATCTGAAAAACAGATATAATGAACGCAACACTTCCCCAAACTGACCTCCGCGACGATCTGCGGGCGGCTTTTGACCGGCAACGCCGGTTTGCCCCGCAGATGGCCCTCACCACAGCCGCCGAACGCATCGAACGTATCAAACGCGTTCAGCAGTGGATGTTTGCCCATCAGTCCGAACTGGAGAAAGCCATGTACGATGACTTTCGCAAGCCGAGTGCCGAGGTGGGGCTGGCCGAACTGATGACGGTGAACGGAGAGATTAAGCATACCGTCAAGAATCTGAAGCGGTGGATGCGCCCGCAGCGGGTACCTACCCCCCTAAGTCTGATTGGAACCAAAAGCCATGTTTACCACGAGCCAAAGGGTAACGTCTTGATTATTGCGCCCTGGAATTATCCTTTTTCGCTGATCGTCAAGCCGCTGGTATCGGCCATTGGGGCCGGGAACGTGTGTATCCTGAAACCGTCGGAGATGACGCCCCACACAGCCGCCCTGCTGACCCGGATGGTAGGCGAGCTATTCCCGCCTGAGGAGGTTGCTATCTTTGAGGGCGACGCCAGCGTATCGCAGGCCCTGCTCGAACTGCCTTTCAACCATATTTTCTTTACTGGCTCTCCCGCCGTAGGGCGCGTGGTAATGGCCGCTGCCGCCAAACATCTGACCTCGGTTACGCTCGAACTCGGTGGTAAATCGCCCGCCATTGTCGATGAGTCGGCGAATGTGAAACAGGCGGCAGAGCAACTGGCCTGGGGTAAGTGCCTCAACAATGGCCAAACCTGCATCGCGCCCGACTACCTCCTCATCCACGAATCCATTAAACAGCCGTTTATGGACGCTATGCGTAGTACCCTGACGGGTATGTACGGTGCCGACGGACAAGCCGTGGAAGCGTCGGACAGTTACGCTCGTATCGTGAACCGGAAGCATTTTGAGCGGGTGCGTTCGCTCGTGGAAGATGCCGTCAGTAAGGGCGCGAACGTAACGGTGGGCGGACGTATGAACGAAGCCGACAACTTCATAGAACCCACCGTACTTGAAAACGTAACGGACGATATGCGGGTGATGCAGGACGAGATTTTTGGCCCGGTGCTGCCTGTCCTTACCTATAAAACACTGGACGAGGCCCTGCGTATCGTGAATAGCCGTGAGAAGCCGCTGGCCCTGTATATCCACAGCCGTAACCGTAAAAACACGCAGTATATTCTGGATCGCAGCACGGCGGGCGACACCGTCGTGAACGATACGCTGCTTCAGTTTGGCAACGTCGAACTGCCGTTTGGGGGCGTCAACAACAGTGGACTGGGTAAATCGAACGGGTTTTTTAGCTTCGTAGAGTTTTCCAATCAGCGGGGCGTGATGCAGCGCGACTTTGGTACCATGAAGTTCATTTATCCACCCTACACCGACCGGGTTAAGAAGCTGATCAATTTCTTTGCCAAGTACACGTAAAACACCGCGCTGTAAAGAAGTTACCTGTTCGTTTGGCCAGGAAGCTATTCGAGGTATTCCGGAAATACAAAAGTGCCAGCATGTATATTCCATGCTGGCACTTTTCGGATAAACAGTCCTGACCCGGCAGGTTGCCGGTGCCGGATTGTAAAGACCAAAGCCCTGATGAATTTAGAAGAAAAACAATTTCTTTCGACGGTATAGACGAGGCAAATCGACTTCAAACAGCGTGTAGGGGTCGTTATAAAAACGAATAAAATCGGGAACACTGGCCTGGCTTGGGTAGGGAGCGTAGAAATGGGTGGCACTACGGGCGTCATTCCGCCATACCAGTACGTAGGCGAGCCTTACTTTCTGTGCTTTTAATGCTTTAAGTAACGATCCTGTCCACCAGGTTGTATCGGGTATCGACTCCAGACCCGTTTCGGTGAAGGCCGCCAGCTTCCTGTTCTTCCGGGCAAAGTCCGACACAATTTTCAGTTTGGCAATACCCGCGGGTAGATTGTACCGGCCATCGCGACCGAAATCGGCGTAGTCGTCGAAACCAACCATATCGACCCAGTCATTTCCGGGATACCGGTCCACATACTCCGCTTCGGTTTTGAACAGGCAGTCGGGTGAGAAGACGTACACGAAATTATGCACCTGCAAACTGTCACGCAGGTACGAGACCGTAAACCGCCAGAGAGTCTTAAAGTCCTCGGGGCTACAGTGCGGTTTACCCCACCAGAACCAGCCCCCGTCAAACTCGTGATAGGGCCGAAACAGCATGGGGACCAGCTTACCGTCTTTGCCCTTCACCGACCCCGCAAAGCTGGCTACCGTTTGCAAAATCGCTTTATACGGCTCGTGATGCGATCCGCCTGGAATCAGGTTTGGTACGGCAGCTGCCGACACCGAATCTTTCCAGTAAAAACCCGTTTGTGGGGTCACGGGGTTGGTAAAATGCCAGGCTACGGTCGTTACACCCCCCCGGTTATAGGTGTCTGCAATGAGTGTACGTAGCGATTGCTTGGCCCGTTCGATAGCCTCCGGCGGCCGACCCGACAATCCGCTGAAATCGACACCAATTACGGCGGGATGCGTGCCGGTAACGGATTTTACGTCGGACCGGCACGCATCCCGATTCCAGCCGTGTCCTGTTTCGGTGGCGTTCTGATGGCCGAACAAAACGTATTTCTTTGCCAGTTTATGCAGGTTTCGGCGTAGTGCCTTGGTTTCGGCGGTGGCGTTAGGGTCGGTTAATTTGGGACGGGGAGCTGCCTGAACCCCAAAAGTAACCGCCAATAAACTCAGCGTCAGCAGAAATGATAAGAGGAAATTCATTGTATCTACGCAGTGAATCACAAGTTAGGGGTAAGCTCACTTTATTTCCGGGTAGTAGTAGTGCTTAGTTTCTCTTGCAGGGCTTCCAGCGCGGTGGCCAGATAGACCAGCGGAGCGTTCCAGTTGATAGCGATTTCGTTAGAGGCATATGAACAGTCGCTGTCCAGATATACCTCGTCGGCTATTGTTGTGGTATACCCTGCACACTTGTCCTGCCGGGCTGCGTTGGCATTGGTACCACCCGATAGCAGGCCAGGAACCGGCTGGATTATTCCATCGGAAACAGACGGGCGGTGGTGGGGGTGCATGGGTGTTTTATGGCCAAACCCCGTCACGAAGGAGTACCCAACGGCGTTGCGTCCCAGTAGATAATCCAGGTTGGCCAGCGCTGCATCCAGATACGATTTCTCGCCTGTGAGCCGGTATGCCTGAATGAGTGCGATACCCTGATTGGCGGCTACGGCGCTACTCCCCCAGATATAATCACTGGTCGACTTGCCCATCGATGTCTGGAATGCCTGCCTGCTCACATTCTGCCGAAGCTGGTTGGCCTGTTGTGTGATATGCGCTTTTATTTTGGGGAGATCCCGTTTACCGCGGGGCGTTAGCTGATGGGTCAGGCGAGCCAGTGAATAATAGGCCAGTGTTCGTACCTGGGGCCACGAAGGCAGGGGTGTTTTATCATCGGGAAACAGGTCAATAGCGGTGTAATAGGCATCGTCTTTCGTGGTCAGGTACAGTTCCGCAGCCGCCCATATCCATTCGTCGCTGGCGTCGCGGTCGCCGTATGTACCCGTGCTGACATCGGGGTCGAACGCTGTATTCATCGCGGCCTGGTCATACAGGGTGTTCGGGTTTTGTTTGGCCCACTGCCAGGCGTTGATGGCGGCTGTGCGGCAGGAGTCAGACAGGCCGGGTAGTTCGCGGTTATACGACCTGAAAATCCGGCTGGCCTGCGCCATCACAGCGGCAAAGTCGAGCGCGGCTGTCACACTTTTTTGCACTACGTAGCGATCAGTATTGCGTTCTGGCGGTCCGGCTTTGTGGGGCATGACCATGCCGTCAAACTTTGGATTGGTCAGTTTGTGGTAAACGCCCCCGTCGGTGGGGTCCTGCATGGTCAGCATCCAGCGCAGGTTCCAGAGCGATTCGTCGAGTAAGTCGGGTAGCCGGTTACCGCTCTCCGGAATGTTATTGGTTAGCTCCCTGCAGAAATCGGGAAAATCTTCGTAGAGAGACAGTAGCGTTCCCGTCGTGATACCTGAATTGACAATGTATTTATTGTAGTCCCCCGCATCGTACCAGCCACCGGGCGATGCGGTGGTAGTACTCGCCGGGCGCGTTACCGAAGCCGCCGACGGATGAATAACTACGTGGTTGTCGGGGTGACCCGCCGGGCGGTGCCATTGCCCGGCAAATTTTTCGGGCAAATCAGTCGATGCCCGCTGGTAATAAAATCCCTTCAGGGCAGCGGAGGCCAGATCCCGATGAACGTTCCGTTTTATTGTAAATGAGTAGGAATGGCCCAGACCCGGCACGTTTATGACGTACGTGCCTACCCTGCGAAACGCCGAAAAGTCAGCAGTGCGGACTGTCTTTCCTGAGATGTTGTTCTGCCGGGCTTCACCGAGAGTACCGGAGAACAGCACTTCTCTGCCATCGGGCGTAGTGACCTGAAACGGGCCTTTCTGATCCGTAAGCACAATGGCTATTTTAGGTGCATCGGGATAAAATCCAAGCTGGTTCAGCCGTACAGGCTGGTCACCGGCTGGTTGTCCATGCAGAAGAAGCGTGGCTGAGGACAGTACTAAAAGGGTAGAGAATAGGCATTTAGCAAAAATCATACATGCAGGCTGGGCGCATACGGGCTACTTTTTTATCGAGTAACCACGTATGTTAAACAGTGAGAAAAGATTGTACTCAGAATGACTTTTTGGATAAATAACCTGTAATTTATTGGAGAGTATCCCCTAAATTCTGGGCCGGTTCTGGATCAATTTAAGGAGGTGGGGTTCAGAAGTAAAGCCACTCAACTACTCTACCATTTCGGTATCGGCCAGAATGTAGTTCATCTCGTAGATGTTGTCGGCATTGAGTTTAAGTATCCCACGAAAGGTACGGCGTTCGTCGGTTTTAAATTTTTTGCTGTTCTTCTTAAACTTTAGGGCAGCCACGGACTCCGGCCCGGCTCCGCCACAGAAAAAACACGCGCTGAACGGAAACGCCGAGAGTACGTAGGTATTCTCTTCCAGGTCAACAGGCAGGACGTAGCCAGTCAGTTCAACCACTTTGCCGTTGAGTTTCTGAATGCCCGGCCCAAACGTAGGATACAGCATATAGATCGACTCTGCGGCATACCACTTCTTTTTGAACGTTACGTCGCGCAGGGTTTCCCAGGACAGTTTAACCGGCTCGGCAACCAAAACTGGCTTTACGGACACGGTCAACGCAGGCCGAAAGGCCGTAGCTATAAACGAAAGAATGCAGAGGGTAATAAGGATACGGCGCATAGGTCAGATATTTGTCAGGAAGTACTATTGTTGGTAAAATTACGAAAAAGCTTATTTTTACTAATCCGATCAACTCATAAACAAGCTGCCGTGTCGTTCAAACATACTAATAACTCTGAAAATACTGCTGCAATTCCCGCTCGCTTCACACGGCTTTATACCACCATGCTCATTGTGGTAGCGTTGCTGCTGACGCTGGCGCAGGGTCTTACGCAGTGGCGGATGCGGTCTTTGCAGGACGAACTATGGCTTATTCGCTATACGGCACTGCAACGACATCAGAGTCAGCAGATTGTGAAGCAGGTGTTGCAACTGACCGACGGTAAGGACCTGCCGGAGTTTGACCGAAATGTGCGCGATTTGCGGCAGGTATTCAGCAAGTTTGAACGGTACCATCTGGAAAGTCGCGCGGGCCGCGTTACCGACTATGCCGTTTATATTCCCAACTCTGATACCGTTCAGCGGATGTATGTTGGTATTCTGTCGGAGTTCAGGGCCTATCAGCGCAGTGTACGGCAGTTGATGACTATACGGACACCTTCCGATGTTACGCGACCCGACGTACAGGCGGCTGTTGTTCTGTTACTGGCTAATGAAAAGCCGTTTCTGGAAAAAATTGACGGAATTGTTCGGGAATACACTGCCGAACTGCGGGCAAAAATCAACATACTCCGGGATATTGAGTTGTCTCTGTATGCCTTTACGATGCTTGTATTGGCGGGTATCGGTTGGCTAATTCTGCGCCCGGCAGCCCGGCGGCTCAAGCAAACCTTTGCCCAGTTGTTAGAAGCCAGGAACCAGACATCGGCGGCCAACCGCAAACTGCTTAACGTAAACAAGTCGCTGACAGAGACGCGGCAGAAACTTGCGGAAGCAACCCGGCAGCAATACCAGCAGCAAATTGATGAGCAGCAGATTCGCACGTCGGCCCTGCTGGCCGGACAGGAAGAGGAACGTAAACGACTCTCGCGCGATCTGCACGATGGGCTTGGGCAAATGCTGACGGCCATTAAACTACAGCTGGAGGGGCTGGAAACGATTCTGAACCGTACGCAGCCCGACAGTCTGGCCTATTCTAAAAACCTGCGTACCCTCAAAACGCTGGTGACACAGACTATTCAGGAGACCCGTACGATCTCCAATAATTTGATGCCGAGTGTATTGAGTGATTTTGGCATTGTACCCGCGCTGAAGATGATAGCTGATACGGATCGGACCGGAGCCGTTGAGATGACTTTTTCTACAAACATGAAGGCCAGTCAGAATCGGCTAAACCGGAATACCGAAATTATGCTGTACCGTGTTACGCAGGAGGCAGTTAGCAATGCTATTCGACACGGTAGCCCGTCGCACATACATATCGAGCTTACCAGGCAAAATAACGTACTTGACCTGACTGTCACGGACGATGGTCGTGGGTTTCGGCTGAATAAAAAGCGCGACTCCTTTGATGAATATCACCCTGTGAATGCCGAAGCAGACGTGGTAACTTCTACCCAAACGAAACAACGGACGCCCTCGCAGGGTATTCATAACATGCGGCAACGGGTGAAACTGCTGAATGGTAAGTTTCGGCTACATTCAGCTCCGGGCGAAGGCACAACGGTGCAGATCACTATTTCAGAAAAACCTACTACGCAATCATGACACTAACCCGGCTTATGCTGGTGGACGATCATTCAATCGTTCGCGACGGAATACGGCTTTTACTTGAACAAGCTGATGGGCTCCAGATTATCGACGAGGCTAACGATGGCGAAGAAGCTCTCGGGAAACTTAAAAGCATGATGGCTGAAGGTAAAGAAAGTTTGCCTGACGTAGTACTAATGGATATTTCGCTACCGGGTATGTCGGGTATTCAGACCACTCAGCTTATCAGCAAACAATATAAATCCGTGCGGGTGCTGATGCTATCCATGCATAACAACGAAGACTACATACTGCGCTCGGTAGAAGCCGGGGCATTCGGCTATATCCTCAAAGACTCTTCGTCAGACGAGATGATTAAGGCGATCCGGGCCATCGCCACGGGCGATAAATACTATAGCTCGCCCGTAGCGTCGATCATTCTGAGTGGCTATATGCAACAGTTGAAGAAAGATCCTAAGACCCGCCGTGGCGACCGGACATCCAAACTTTCAAACAAAGAGAAAGAGATACTGGGATATCTGGTTGACGGGATGAGTAGCCGCGAAATTGCCGGTAAACTACAGCTCAGCGTCCGCACGGTTGATAACCACCGGGCCAATATGATGCGCCGGCTGCAGGTGCGTAACGCTGCCGAATTAGTGAGAATGGCCATCGAAGAGAAACTCCTGTGAACTTCAGTATCCATTCTCCCGTTACTTTGAAAGACCGGCCCAAAGCCGGTTTCGATGTTTCAAGACAGTATAGTAAGTAGATAGAGTTTTCTCATTAAAAACAACCCTAATTATGTCACTTCGCTTAGGAGACATTGCCCCTGATTTTTCGGCCGATACCACCCAGGGACCGATTAATTTTCACGAATGGCTCGGCACGTCGTGGGGAATGCTGTTCTCGCACCCTGCCGATTTTACACCCGTCTGCACCACCGAACTGGGCCGTACGGCCCTGCTGAAAGATGAGTTTGGCAAGCGTAACGTAAAGGTTATTGCTGTGTCGGTCGATGACCTGGACTCGCACAACCGCTGGACGCCCGATATTAAAGACGTAACCGGTACCGAGGTAAACTTCCCAATCATTGCCGATGCCGACCGGAACGTAGCCATGCTGTACGATATGATTCACCCCAACGCCAGCGAAAAAGCTACGGTGCGTTCGGTGTTCATCATTGGCCCCGACAAGAAAATCAAGCTGACGCTGACCTATCCGGCATCGACAGGACGGAATTTCAACGAACTGATTCGCGTGATCGACTCGCTGCAACTCACTGCTGATTACCAGGTTGCCACCCCTGCCGACTGGCAGGATGGCGACGATGTGATTGTGACGCCCGCCGTACCGAACGACCAGCTGGAAGCTAAATTTCCAAAGGGTGTTACGTTTGTGAAGCCATACCTGCGCACCACGCCACAGCCGAATAAATAAGAGGAGAAGAGGGCAAGGAGTAGAAAGAGAGGGTAAGGTATGGGGGAGTAAAGTCGTTTCCTCTTTACTCCCTCATACCTTGCTACCGATAAAAACAATCCCCCTGACAAACGGTTAGGTCTTCGTCAAATAAACCAATCCGTTTAGCGTCATGGCAAAGCATAAAAACGACAACCCCGAACACAAAGAAGGACCAGTGGCCAGGGCTATTGAACAGCAAACCGCCAAACTTCCTTCAGATATATTCCTGTGGGCTGCCCTCGGTTCGATGGGTATCTCGCTCTACTTGCAGTCACAGGGCGAGCGTGACCGCAGCCTGTTTGTAGGTCAGTGGGCCGCACCATTCCTGTTGCTCGGCGTGTACAACAAACTTGTGAAACTGGAAGGCAGCGATTA
>Ga0123337_10002100_pt1 | contig 23418 bp, 19 predicted proteins | sample frozenSSSSmetaG_FD_89792 | JGI IMG/M metagenome (GOLD analysis project Ga0123337, IMG submission 89792) | Glacier valley bacterial and archeal communities from Borup Fiord, Nunavut, Canada, to study Microbial Dark Matter (Phase II) -... | ecosystem: Environmental > Aquatic > Freshwater > Ice >...
CGCCTGCTCGTCGAGGTAGCGCGAGCGCAGGCGAAAGTCGATGCGCGACTGCTGGCACTCGATCGTCAGCGACGACGCGCCGGCGAAGGTCGCGGCGAGCGGCTGCGCGCCGCCCATGCCGCCGAGGCCCGCGGTGAGGATCCAGCGCCCCGCGAGGCTGCCGCCGAAATGCTGCCGGCCTGCCTCGACGAAGGTCTCGTAGGTGCCTTGCACGATGCCCTGGCTGCCGATGTAGATCCACGAGCCGGCCGTCATCTGGCCGTACATCATCAGGCCCTTGCGATCGAGCTCGTGGAAGTGCTCCCATGTCGCCCATTTGGGAACGAGATTCGAGTTGGCGATCAGGACGCGCGGCGAGTCGACCGTCGTGCGGAACACGCCGACCGGCTTGCCGGATTGCACGAGCAGCGTCTCGTCCTCGCCGAGCGCGCGCAGCGCCTTCAGGATCGCCTCGAAGCTCGGCCAGTCGCGCGCCGCCTTGCCGATGCCGCCGTAGACGACGAGCGCGTCGGGGTTCTCGGCGACCTCGGGGTCGAGGTTGTTCTGGATCATCCGGTAGGCGGCCTCGATCAGCCAGTTGCGGCAGCTGATCGCGGTGCCACGCGGCGCGCGCACCGGTCGCGGCCCGACGGTGGCGGGCGGAGTCGAAAGATCGGACATGGCGGGCTCCGGCAACGGCGAATCGGACTCGACTTTAGGGCCTCGGGATGCGATCGGTCACAGCCCGGAGAGCGCGGCGTTGGTATAACGACCGCAGTGCATCCCAGCTCGACAGTTCACAGCGACGACGTGACGCCCCAGCCGTGGCGCAACGGCGGCGGCTCGACGCGCGAGCTGCTGGCGCAGCCCGCGGGCGAGTCCTGGCGCGTGCGCGTGAGCGTCGCCGACGTCGTCGCCGACGGGCCGTTCTCGGCGTTCCCGGGCGTCGCGCGCTGGTTCGCGGTGATCGAAGGCGCCGGCGTCGTGCTTTCGATCGATGCCGTCGAGCACCGCTGCACGACCTCCGGCCAGCCCCTCGCCTTCGCCGGCGACGCCGACACCCGCTCGCGCCTGATCGACGGGCCGACGCGCGACCTGAACCTCATGCTGCGCGGCGTGGACGGTGCAATGCGATGCGTCGTCCCGGGCGAGACGTATCGACCCCAGACCCTCGAGTGCGGCCTGTATGCGACTGTCGCCGGTCCCGTGCGCACGTCCCCGTCGACTGACGTCGCGCCGATGCCCGCGAACGCATTGCGATGGTGGCCGGCCGCGCCGGAATCGCTCGCTTTCGACGGCGCCGGATGGTGGCTGAGCGCGGACCGCGCGCCCGCCGCATGACGACGACCCTCTGGCGCAACGCGCGCCTCGTCACCCTCGCCGGCCCGTCGGGCTGGGGCTTGATCGAACGCGGCGCGATCGTCGTCGACGGCGCCACCATCGCGTGGGCCGGCGTCGAGGCCGATCGGCCCGACACGCTCGCGATCGACGCCGACATCGACCTCGGCGGCGCCCTCGTCACGCCTGGCCTGGTCGACTGCCACACCCATCTCATCTACGGCGGCCAGCGCGCGAACGAGTTCGAGCAGCGTCTCGAAGGCGCCTCCTACGAGGACATCGCCCGCGCGGGCGGCGGCATCCGCTCGACCGTCGCGGCGACGCGCGCCGCGAGCGACGCGACGCTCTTCGCCAGCGCACGCGATCGCGCCCTCGCGCTGATGGCCGAGGGCGTGACGACGCTCGAAATCAAATCCGGCTACGGCCTCAGCGCCGAGCACGAGGCGCGCTGCCTCGCGGTCGCACGCCAGCTCGGCCGCGAGCTGGCGCTGACGGTGCGCACGACCTGTCTCTCCGCGCACGCGCTGCCGCCCGAGTACGCCGGCCGCGCCGACGACTACATCGACGCCGTCTGCGCCTGGCTGCCGGCGCTGCACGAGGCCAAGCTCGTCGACGCCGTCGATGCCTTCTGCGAGCGCATCGCCTTCTCGGTCGCGCAGACGCGGCGCGTCTTCGAGGCCGCGCGCACGCTCGGCCTGCCGGTGAAGCTGCACGCCGAACAACTCAGCGACTCCGGCGGCGCCGCGCTCGCCGCCGAGTTCGGCGCTCTCTCGTGCGAGCATCTCGAGCATCTCGGCGACGGCGGCGTCCGTGCGATGGCGCGCGCGGGATCGGTCGCCGTCCTCCTGCCAGGCGCGTTCTACTTCCTGCGCGAGACCCAGGCGCCGCCGGTCGCGGCGCTGCGCACGGCCGGCGTGCCCATTGCCATCGCCACCGACCACAACCCCGGCTCGTCGCCAACTCTCTCCCCGCTCCTGATGCTCAGCATGGCCTGCACGTTCTTTCGATTGACGCCCGAGGAGTCGCTGCGCGGCATGACGATGAACGCCGCGCGCGCGCTCGGCCTCGCCGACCGCGGCCGCCTCGTCGCCGGCCAGCGCGCCGACTTCGCTGCATGGAACATCGATCATCCGAACGAGCTCTCGTACTGGTTCGGCAGCAACCCGTGCCGGCGCGTCGTCGTCGGCGGCGTGGAGCGACAGGCATGAGCACCGCACGGCGCACGCGCCGCGAATCGCGCATGGGGCCTCTCGACGGCGAGCCCGAGGCCGAGTCGGTCTTCACGCTGCACGAAGGCACGACGCCGCTGCTGCTCAGCCTGCCGCACGTCGGCACCGAGATCCCGCCCGAGCTGCGCGCCGTGATGCTGCCGCGCGCGCTCCTGATCGAGGACACCGACTGGAATCTCGCCGAGGTCTACGCCTTCGCGCGCGAGCTCGGCGCGAGCATCCTGATGCCGCGCTGCTCGCGCTACGTGATCGACCTGAACCGGCCGCCGACGAGCAACGCGGTGATGTACGCGGGCGCGAACAACACCGAGCTGGTGCCGACCCACTTCTTCAGCGGCGACCCGCTCTACCGCGACGGCCGCGAGCCCGATGCGCGCGAGATCGAGAGCCGGCGCGAAACCTACTGGCGCCCATACCACGCGGCGATGACGAGCGAGCTCGCACGCCTGCGCAGCGAGCACGGCCACGCCATCCTCTGGGACGGGCACAGCATCCAGCCCGTGCTGCCGTGGCTGTTCGAGGGACGGCTGCCCGACCTCAACCTCGGCACGGCCGGCGGCGCGAGCTGCGCGAGCTCGCTGCGCGATGCGTTGATGGCGGTGCTGGCATCGCAGACCGCGTTCAGCCACGTCACCGACGGCCGTTTCAAGGGCGGCTACATCACGCGCCACCGCGGCCGGCCGCAGGAAGGCGTGCACGCCATCCAGCTCGAGATGGGCCTGCAGGTCTACATGGACGACCACCGCGCCTCGGTGCCGGCTGCGGCGCCCGATGCCGAGAAGCTCGCGAAGCTGCAGCCGCTGCTGCGCGCGCTGCTGCAGACGACGCTCGACTGGCAGCCCGATGCCTCCTGAGGCCGCGCCCGCCGCCCTCTGGGCGCCGCTCGCGTGGCTCGCCGACGGCTGGCACGACGACGTCCTCCTGCGCATCGGCGCCGACGGCCGATGGTCCGAGATCACACCCGATGTCGCGACGCCGCCCGCGGGCGCTCAGGTGCTCGCGTCGCCATTGCTGCCGTCACTCGTCGACACCCACAGCCACGCGTTCCAGCGTGCCTTCGCCGGCGCGGCCGAGCGGCGCGACTCCGCCACCGACGACTTCTGGTCGTGGCGCGAGCGCATGTACGCCGTCGCGTCACGCATCGCGCCGGAGCAGCTGCGCAGGGTCGCGGCGCAGCTCTACGTCGAGCTACTGCGCGGCGGCTACACGCACGTCTGCGAATTCCACTACCTGCGCCGCGACCAGGGCGGCAGCGACTACGCCGATCCGCTCGCGATGTCGTGGGCGCTCGCCGATGCCGCGGCCGACGCCGGCATCGGCCTGACGATCCTGCCCGTGCTCTACGAGCGCTTCGGCTTCGACACGCCGCTGCGCGAGAACCAGCGCCGCTTTCGCGCGTCGGCCGAAGAGACGGCGGCGGCCGCGCGGCGCATCGCCGCATCGGGCCGGCCGCTCGTCGACGCCGGCATCGCGATCCACTCGCTGCGCGCCGCGAGCGCCGAGGGGATCGAGACGCTCGTCGCGCTCGCGCGCGACATCGACGGTCCGATCCACGTCCACGTCGCCGAGCAGACGAACGAGGTCGACGAGTGCCTGCGCGCGACCGGTGCGCGGCCGATCGCGTGGCTCGCGACGCGCGGGCTCGATGCACGCTGGCAGCTGGTCCACGCGACGCATGCCCTGCCCGGCGAGATCGACGCCGTCGCGGCGAGCGGTGCCGGCGTCGTCGTCTGCCCGAGCACCGAAGCCAACCTCGGCGACGGCCTCTTCGACCTGCCGCGTTGGCTCGCCGCCGGCGTGCCGCTCTCGCTCGGCTCCGACAGCCACGCGACGCGCGACTGGCGCGAGGAGCTGCGCCTTCTTGAGTACGGCCAGCGACTCGCGCTGCGCCAGCGCAACGTCGCCGCGGCGCCGGAGCTCGGGCAGTCGTCGACAGCCGAACGGCTGTTCGCGCGCGTGCTGTCGGGCTCGGCCTCAGCGACCGGCCGCGTCGCTTGGGGCCTCGTCTGCGGCGCACGTGCCGACGCGTTGCTCGTCGATCCGAACGACGACGCGCTCCTCGGCGTCGAGCCGCGCCGCTCGCTCGATGCGCTGGTGTTCAGCAGCCCGTCGAAGCCGTGGCGCGACGTGATGATCGCCGGGCAATGGGTGCTGCGCGAGGGTCGACACGCTGGCGCGGCAACGATCGCCGATCGCTGCTCGGCCTCGATCCGCATGCTGGCGGCCCACCCCGTCACTGGTTGACGCGCTGCGCTGGCAAGCGTCCACTTGGTGAAGGAGGCCCCTCGCATGATCGAAGACGAATTGCGCCGACTTGTGGATCAGGCGCGTCACGGAGTGCTGTCACGGCGCCAGGCCCTTGAGCGTCTGATGGCTTTCGGCCTGGCTTTGCCGGCCGCCGGCTTCCTCTTGATGGAGGCCGGCGTGGCAGCGACGAAAACGCCGTTCACCTACAAGCCGACACGGCGTGGCGGGGGCGGAACCCTGCGTCTCCTGGAGTGGCAGGCGGCGACACTGCTCAACCCGCACTTTGCGACCGGCCTCAAGGACGGCTTCGGTTCGCGCATCTTCTACGAGCCGCTCGCCCAGTGGGACGCCGACGGCAATCTCGAGCCGGTGCTGGCCGCGGAGGTCCCGAGCCGCGCCAACGGCGGCCTCGCGGCCGACGGCAGGAGCGTCGTCTGGAAGCTCAAGCGCGGCGTCACCTGGCACGACGGGGAGCCGTTCACTGCGGACGACGTCCTCTTCAACTGGCGCTACGCGATCGATCCCGCGGCTGCCACCGTCAACCTTTCGTCGTACCGCAACCTGACGATGGAGAAGGTCGATTCGCACACGGTACGCGTCGTGTTCGACGCGCCATCGCCGTTCTGGCCTGGGCAGTATTCGCAGGTCTTCCTGATTCCGCGCCACCTGTTCGCCGCGTTCGGCGGCGCCCGGTCGCGCGAAGCGCCTAACAACAACCGTCCGGTCGGCACAGGGCCCTACAGCTTCGTCGAGTTTCGACCCGGCGACTCGCTGCGCGCCGTGCTCAATCCGCGCTATCACCTGCCCGGCCGGCCGCACTTCGACACGCTGGAGATCAAGGGTGGCGGCGACGCGAGCTCGGCGGCGCGCGCGGTGCTGCAGACGGGCGAATATGACTATGCCGGCTCGCTTCTCGTCGAAGACGATGTGCTCAAGCGCATGGAGGCGGGCGGGAAGGGTCGCGTCGAGCTGCTCGAAGGCAGCACGACCTCGGCGATCTACCTGAACTTCGCCGACCCACACGCCGACGTGGGCGGAGAGCGTTCACACCCCAGAACGCGCCATCCCCTGTTCAGCGACGCGAGGGTCCGCGGGGCCATGGCGCACCTGATCGATCGGAAGAGCATCGAGACCTACCTCTACGGCCGTCAGGGCCGCGCGACCTTCAACTACATCAACCACCCCGACCGCTATCGAAGCGGCGCAGCCGGGATCGGCTTCGACGTGGCAAAGGCCAACGCCCTCCTCGATGCGGCTGGATGGAAACGGGGCACCGACGGCATCCGCGAGAAGAACGGCACGAAGATGACGCTGCTGTTCCAGGCCGCGATCAGCTCGTTCGGGCAGAAGCTCCAGGCGATCGTCAAGCAGTCTGCCCAGCAGGCAGGCATCGCGGTCGAGCTGAAGGGGGTGACGCCGAGCGTCTTCTTCTCGTCGGACGAAGGCAACCCCGACACCTACGGCAAGTTCTACGCCGACATGCAGACATACAGCTGGACCAACGCAAGTCCGGATCCGGAAGGCCTGATGCAGAGCTTCGTGTCCTGGGAGGTGTGCTCCAAGGCCAACAAGTGGCTCGGACAGAACCTCGTGCGCTGGCAGAACGCCGACTTCGACGCGCTCTTTCGCGCCTCGGAATCCGAGCTCGACCCAGTCAAGCGCGCCGCTCTCTTCATCCGCATGAACGACCTCGTCGTCGGCGACGGCTACGTGCAGCCGATGATCGACCGCCTGACCGTCCGCGCCATGGCGCGTGGCCTCGTGGCTCCGCTGTCGGGATGGCAGAACGACATGGCGACGTTGGCGCATTGGTATCGCGAGGGATGAGCGCGGGGATCGCCACGATGGACGCGACCATCGTCCCCGTCGCTCGCCGGATCACTTGCCGACGTTGACCCAGCCGACCTCGAGCCAGTTGTCGGCGCGGTGCACGACGTTGACGTTCGAACGTGCTGCCCACGGAATGACCTGGCGGTGCAGCGGCAGCGTCGCGTACGAGTCCTTGAACTCGCGCAGCGCTGCCTTGACCATCTCTTCGCGCTTCTTCGGATCGGGCTCGATGCTCGTCTGCGCGGCCATGGCGTCGAACTTGTCGTTCTTCGCCTTGCCGTAGTTGTAGAAGCCGACGCCCTTCTCGCCCGCGTTGTTGCGCATCACCGGTGTCAGCACCTGCTCGGCGTCGGTCGAGGCGCCGCCCCAGCCGAGCATGTACATGCTGAAGTCGTACTTCTCGAGGCGCGGGAAGTAGGTCGAGCGCGGCTCTGACTGCACCTTCACCTTGACCTTCACCTGCGCCCACATGCCGGCGAGCGCGATGCAGATCTGCTCGTCGTTGACGTAGCGGTTGTTCGGGCAGTTGAGCTGGACCTCGAAGCCGTCCGGATAGCCAGCGTCCGCCAAGCCCTTCTTCGCCGCGGCCTGATCGAACGGGAGGCGCGCCTCGATGGCCGCGTCGTCGTAGGCGCCGGCTGGCGACGGCGTCATGCCGCCGGTCGGGTAGCTGTTGCCCTGCATCAGCTTGGCCTTCAGCGTCTGGATGTCGATCGCCTGGTAGAGCGCCTTGCGCACACGGATGTCCTTGAACGGGTTCTTGCCCTTGACACTGCTGTAGAGCAGCTCGTCGCGGCCCTGGTCGAAGGCGATGAAGACGATCCGGTTCTCGCGACCGTCGATCACCTTCACGCCCGACGTGCTGCGCAGCTTCGCGACGTCGCGCGGCGCCGGATCGAGCACGAAATCGATCTCGCCCGAGACGAGCGCCGCCAGGCGCGTGGCGTCGTTGCCGATGGGCGTGAAGACGATGTCCTGGACGTTGCCTTCGACCTTGCCCCAGTATGCAGGGTTGCGCTTGTAGACCGTCTTGATGCCGGGCGCGCGGCTCACCAGCATGTACGGGCCGGTGCCGTTGGCGTGCAGCGAGGTGAAGAGCTCTTCCTTGTTCTTGAAGTCGAGCGGCTTCTCGGACTTGTTCCTCTCGCTCCAGCCCTTGCTCATCATCCAGAGCGAATCGAGGTGCTCGAGAAAGATCGGGTTGACCGCCTTGAGCTGGAACTCGACGGTGAGGTCATCGATCTTCAACGGCACGCCGACCCCGGCGGCGTAGTTGTTGATCTGCGAAGTCGCCTGCTGGCCGCGCAGCACGGAGAAGACGACGTCGTCGGCATTGAACGGCGAGCCGTCGTGGAACTTGACGCCGGGCCGCAGCTTGGCGCGCCAGACCAGCGGCGAGACCTGGGTCCACTCGGTCGCCAGACCGGGAACGATCTTCAGGTTCTTGTCGCGGCTCGTGAGGCGCTCATAGACCTGGCCGTTCATCATGTTCGTCATGGACTCGTTCTGCGAGTGCGGGTCCATGGTCTGCGGATCGCCCTGGCTGGCCCAGCGCAGGGTCTGGGCATGCGCGCCCATGGCGAGCAGTGCTCCGGCGAGCGCGAGCGTCACGACCCGAGACATGGCTCGGTCCTAGCGGAAGCGCGACTGAGAGACGGTGTACAGATCGCTCGGCAGCGACGAGAGGTAGCCGGCCAGCAGCTTCAGCTCGGCATGGGTGAACGGCCGCGCCATGCCCATCATGATCGCGTTGTTGCGGCCGACGCGTTCGTTGTGGTCGGTCTGGTAGGCCTTGAGCGCGACGTAGAGGTAGTCGGCATGCTGGCCGGCCAGCGTCGGGTAGGCCTCGGCGATGGGCGCACTGAAGTTGGCGCCATGGCAGGACGCGCAGTTGGCCTGCGCGAGAAGCTTGGCGACTTCGGGCGGCGGCGCGACAGCCGCGGCCTTCTCGGCATTCGATTCCTTCTTGCCGAGCCGGTTGTAGTACGCGGCGACGTCGGCCATGTCCTGCTCGGAAAGGCTGGTCGCGATGGCGCGCATGGTCGGGTGCTTGCGCTCGCCCTTCTTGTACTCGGCAAGCGCGGTCGCGATGTAGGCCGCGTTCTGCCCGGCGATCTTCGGCACCTTGTAGACCTCGGGGAAGCTCGCTTGGTAGCCCGGGATGTTGTGGCACCCGATGCACATCGCCACCTTCTTCTCGCCGGCACCGGCATCGCCGGCCTTGGCATCCTGCGCGCGGGCGACGCCGCCGAGACTCATGGCGAGAACGAACAGGGCGATCGCGAACGGCGAGGTGATCGGCTGGGTCATGGCGAGGGTGAGAGGATGCGCGAGCGCGCGAACCGAGAATTATAGGGGGCCCCTTATACTGAATCGACGCTGTGCTCCGGGCAATCCATGAAGTTCAAAGGCTCCGAAAACTACGTCGCCACGCCCGACCTGATGCTCGCCGTCAACGCCGCGGCGACGCTCAAGCGCCCGCTGCTCGTCAAGGGCGAGCCGGGCACCGGCAAGACGATGCTCGCCGAAGAGGTCGCGACCGCGCTCGGCATGCCACTGATGCAGTGGCACATCAAGTCGACGACCAAGGCGCAGCAGGGCCTCTATGAATACGACGCGGTGAGCCGCCTGCGCGACAGCCAGCTGGCAGGGGTCGAAGGCAGCGACAGCGGCGCGCGCGTCAAGGACATCCACAACTACATCGTCAAGGGCGTGCTCTGGCAGGCGTTCACCGCCGACGCGCCGGTCGTGCTCCTGATCGACGAGATCGACAAGGCCGACATCGAGTTCCCGAACGACCTGCTGCGCGAGATCGACCGGATGGAGTTCTACGTCTACGAGACGCGCGAGCTTGTCAAGGCCAGGCACCGACCGCTCGTCTTCATCACCTCGAACAACGAGAAGGAGCTGCCCGACGCGTTCCTGCGCCGCTGTTTCTTCCACTACATCAAGTTCCCCGACGCCGACACGATGAAGCAGATCGTCGGCGTCCACTTCCCGAACCTGAAGAAGGAGCTGCTCGGCGCCGCGCTCAAGAACTTCTACGACGTCCGCAATCTGCCCGGCCTGAAGAAGAAGCCGAGCACGTCGGAGCTGCTCGACTGGCTCAAGCTCCTCGTCGCCGAAGACATCCCGCTTGAGGCGCTGCAGAGCAAGGACGAGAAGGTCGCCGTGCCGCCGCTCGTCGGCGCGCTGCTGAAGAACGAGCAGGACGTGTCGCTGTTCGAGAAGCTCGTCTTCATGCAGCGGCACAACCGCTAGCAACAGCTGTCAGAGCGTGCAGCCGGTCCGTCCCGTCACCCTGGCGAGCGAGCATCTGAGGCTCGAGCCGCTCGGTCTGCAGCACGTCGAGGGCCTGAAGCGCGCCGCCGCCGACGGCGAGCTCTGGAACATCCGGGTCACGAGCGTGCCCGAGCCCGACGACACCAGAGGCTACATCGAGCGCGCGCTGCAAGGCTTCGCCGAAGGCCATCGGCTGGCGTTCGCGGTGATCGATGCGGCGAGCGGCGACGTCATCGGCTCGTCGAGCTATCACGACATCGTGCCCGCGGTGGAGCGCCTCGAGATCGGCTACACCTGGTACGCGAAGAGCCGGCAGCGCACATCGGTCAATGCCGGAGCCAAGCTGCTGCTGATGACGCATGCTTTCGACACGCTCGGCGCGAAGCTGGTCGGCTGGCGCACCGACAACTTCAACTTCGCCAGCCAGCGCGCGATCGAGCGCCTCGGCGCACGCCGCGACGGCGTGCTGCGTCATCACGCGCTGCGCCGCGACGGCTCGGTGCGCGACACGGTGACGTACAGCATGAGCGTCGGGGAGTGGCCGGAGGCGCGTCTCGAGCTGCAGGCGCGGCTGGCGAAGAACCGCGATTGAGGCCGAGCGGATGCGCGCGATGACTCCGGCTCATCTGGTCGCATTGGCGCTCGCGGCGATCTGCCTGCCGCTGCATGCGGTCGAGCTCTCGATGCTGTCGGCTGGAGCCGTCGAGCCCGGCATCCGCCCGGCCCTTGCGGCGTTCGAACGCAGCAGCGGACATACCGTGAAGATCGAGTTCGCCGCGGCGCCGGCGCTGCGCGCCGCGGTGCACGCGCCGAGACCGTCGGCAGACGTCGTCGTCCTCACCCAAGGCGTGCTCGACGAGCTCAACGCGACCGGCGCGGGCCCTGCCGGCCCCGTCGCGCCGGTCGGCCGCGTCGGCGTCGGCGTCGCCGTGCGGCCGGGCGTCGAAGCGCCCGACGTGTCGAGCGCCGAGAACCTGAAGGCCGCGCTCGCGGGCGCCGACAGCGTCGTCTTCAACCGCGCCTCGACCGGCCTCTACGTCGACCGGATGCTGCGCAAGCTCGGCGTCTTCGACGCCGTCGATGCCAAGTCGGAACGCCTCGCCGACGGCGCGTCGGTCATGCGGCGCCTCCTCGCCGGCCGCGCCGCGCACGAGTTCGGCTTCGGCGCGATGACCGAGATCGGTCTGTTCCGCGACCAGGGCCTGCGGCTCGTCGGCCCGCTGCCTGCGTCGCTGCAGAACTACACGACCTACGTCGCCTTGCCGTGGCCCGGCGCGACCCTGGCCGAGCCGGTGCGCGCCGAGGCCGTGGCGGCGTTGATGCGCTATCTGCAAGGCGCCGAGGCGCGCGCGCTGTTCGCGAACGCGGGCATCGACGCGCCCCGATGACAGGAGTCGAACCCGTGACGAATCCTTCGATGCGTGTGACGTCGGCGCTCCCGCCTTCGGGCGACGACATCGGCTACCTGCGCCATCCGACGCTGCACGGCGACCGCATCGCGTTCGTCTGCGACGACGACCTCTGGACCGTGGCCGCTTCGGGCGGCGTCGCGCGGCGACTCACCGCGGGCATCTCGGAGCCGTCGACGCCCTGCTACTCGCCAGACGGCCGCTGGCTCGCCTTCGTCGGTCGCGACGAGCAGCATCCCGAGGTCTACGCGATGGCGGCCGAAGGCGGCCCCGCGCGCCGGCTCACCTGGCTCGGCACCGACACGCTCGTGCGCGGATGGACGAGCGACGGCCGCATCGTCTTCGTGACGACGCAAGGGCAGCCGTTCTTCCGCAACCACCACGCCTTCAAGATCGACCCGGCCGGCGGCGCCGCGCAGCCGCTGCCGTGGGGCCAGGTCAACCACATCGCCTTCGGGCCGCGCGGCGCGACCGTGATCGGCCGCAACACCGCCGATCCGGCGCGCTGGAAGCGCTACCGTGGCGGCACGGCTGGCCACCTGTGGATCGACGTCGAGGGCGGCGGCACGTTCCGGCGCATGGTGGAGCTCGAAGGCAACGTCACGAGCCCGATGTGGATCGGCGATCGTCTCTACTTCCTCTCCGACGCAGAAGGCGTCGGCAACCTCTACTCGTGCCGCGCCGACGGCGGCGACCGGCGCCGCCACACCGACCACGCGAGCTTCTACGCGCGCCACGCGCAGAGCGACGGCAAGCGCATCGTCTACCAGTGCGCAGCGCGCCTGTGGCTGTTCGATCCGGCGAGCGACACGACGCGCGAGCTGGACATCCGCTCGCCGGCGCATCGCGCCCAGGCGGCGCGCCGCTTCGTTCCCGCAGTCGATCACCTCGAGTCGTTCCACGCCCATCCTGCCGGTCACTCGCTCGCTCTCGTCGCGCGCGGCCAGCTGTTCACGATGGCGCTCTGGGAAGGCGCGGTGCATCGCTTTGCCGAGGGCGGACGCCTGCGCCACGGCCAGTGGCTCGGCGACGGCACCGGCGTCGTCGCGGTCGGCGATGCGAGTGGCGAAGAGCGCGTCGTGGTCTTCGCCAACGGTGCGGCGCGGCGGATCGACGTCGACACGGGCCACATCACCGCCCTGCGTGCAGCGCCGCAAGGCACGCGCATCGCCCTGGCCAACCACCGCAACGAGCTCTGGGTCGGCGACGCAAGCGACGACGGCGTCGAGGCGCTGCGCCTCGTCGACCGCAGCGATTTCGGCCGAGCGACCGACATTGCCTGGTCGAGCGACGGCGCCTGGCTCGCGTACGCGTTCGCGACGAGCACGCGGCACACCGCGATCAAGCTGCTCGAGGTCGCGTCGGGCACGACGACGCTGGTGACGCGGCCCGAGTTCCGCGACTGGTCACCGGCGTTCGATCCCGACGGCAAGTACCTCTGCTTCCTCTCGCTGCGCACCTTCGATCCGGTCTACGACAGCGTCCAGTTCGAGCTCAGCTTCCCGCGCGGGGCGCGGCCGTATCTGATCGCGCTGCAGGCCGGCGGACGGCCGCCGTTCGATCCGGATCCGAAGGGCTTCAAGGCCGACGATCCGCGCGCCGATGGCGTTGCAGGCGCGGCCGCGCCGGGCCCGTTGCGCGTCGACGTCGACGGCATCGCATCACGTGTCGCTGCGTTCCCCGTCGCTGAGAACCGCTTCGGCCGGATCGCGCCAGCCGCCGGTGGCAAGGTGCTCTGGACCGTGCTCGCCATCGTCGGCGCGCACGGACGCGGCGGCCACAAGGAAGAGTCAGGCCGGCTCGAGGTCTTCGACTTCGAGAGCCAGCGCGTCGAGACGCTGGTCGACAAGGTCGACGACTTCGACCTCGCCGCCGATGGTGCGACCGTCGTCGTCCGCGACGGCAAGCGCCTGCGCGCGCTCGCGGTGCGCTCGTCGGGCTCGCGCAAGGGCGACACGCCGGCGTCGAACGACGGGCCGCCGTCGCGCAAGACCGGCTGGCTCGACCTCGAGCGCCCGCGCGTCTCGATCGAGCCGCGCGCCGAGTGGCGCCAGATGCTGCTCGAGGTCTGGCGCCTGCAACGCGACCAGTTCTGGTCGGAGGCGATGTCGGGCATCGACTGGCCGGCGGCGTACGCGATGTACGCGCCGCTGGTCGAGCATGTCGCGACGCGTGCCGAGCTCTCCGACCTGATCTGGGAGTTGCAGGGCGAGCTCGGCACCTCGCATGCCTACGAGATGGGCGGCGACCACCGCAAGCCGCCCTCGATCGCGCTCGGCTACCTCGGCGCCGACACCCGCTTCGACGCCGCCGACCAGAGCTACGAGATCACGCGCATCGTCGCCGGCGATCCGTGGGACGCCAGCGCTGATTCGCCGCTCAACGCGGTCGGTGTCGAAGCGAAGGTCGGCGAGCGCATCGTCGCCGTCGGCGGCCAGCCGGTGTCGGCGAGCGTGCCGCCGCAGGCCCTGCTCGTGCACCAGGCGGGCACGAAGGTCGAGCTCACCCTCAAGGCCAACGGGGCGGCGGGCGCAGCGACGCGCCAGGTCGTCGTCTCGACGCTCGCCGACGAAGTGCCGGCGCGCTACCGCGAATGGGTCGAAACCAACCGCGCCTGGGTTCACGCGCACTCGAAGGGCCGCGTCGGCTATCTGCACCTGCCCGACATGATGGCCGCCGGCTACGCCGAGTTCCACCGCTACTTCGCCGGTGAGTGCGATCGCGACGCGCTCGTCGTCGACGTCCGCTACAACCGCGGCGGCCACGTCTCGCAGCTGCTGCTGGAGAAGGTCGCGAGGAAACGCGTCGCCTACACGCTCTCGCGCTGGTCGAAGCCGACCTCGTATCCCGACGAAGCCGTCAACGGCCCGGTCGTCGCGCTCACCAACGAGCACGCGGGCTCCGACGGCGACATCTTCTCGCACTGCTTCAAGCTGATGAAGCTCGGGCCGCTCGTCGGCACGCGCACCTGGGGCGGCGTCGTCGGCATCTGGCCGCGCCACACGCTCGTCGACGGCACGCAGACGACGCAGCCGGAGTACGCGTTCTGGTTCAGCGATGTCGGCTGGGCGGTCGAGAACTACGGCACCGATCCGGACGTCGAGGTCGACAATGCGCCGCAGGACGCCGCCGCGGGCCGCGACCGACAGCTCGAGGTCGCGGTGAAGACGGCGCTGGATCGCTGCGGCGAGGCCGCGGCGACCGAGCGCGACTACGGGCCGCGACCGGTGCTCGCACGCAAGACGATTCCGCCGCGCTGAGCCGCCAGCGGCGCAGCGCCGCGAGCACAGTCGATCAGGTCGGCTGCTTCACCGTGCGCAAGTACGGCTTCAGCGTCTTGAAGCCGGCCGGGTACTTCTTCTTCGCGTCGTCGTCGGAAACCGAAGTCGGAATGATGACGTCGTCGCCATACTTCCAGTTCACCGGCGTCGCGACCGTGTGCTTGGCCGTGAGCTGGAGGGCGTCGAGGACGCGCAGGATCTCATCGAAGTTGCGCCCGACGGACATCGGATAGGTCAGCGTCATCTTGACTTTCTTGTCGGGACCGACGATGAAGACCGAGCGGACGGTGGCGTTGTTGGCGGCCGTGCGGCCGTCGGCAGCGAGCTCGTCGGCGGGCAGCATGTTGTAGAGCTTGGCGACCTTGAGGTCATGGTCCGCGATCATCGGGTACTTCACCGTCGCGCCCTGCGTCTCCTCGATGTCCTTCGACCACGCGCTGTGCTTGTCGACCGGGTCGGCCGAGAGACCGATCAGCTTCGCGTTCCTCTTGGTGAACTCGGGCTCGATCTTGGCCATGTAGCCGAGCTCGGTCGTGCACACCGGCGTGAAGTCCTTCGGGTGCGAGAAGAGGATCGCCCACTTGTCGCCGATCCACTCGTGGAAGTGGATCTTGCCTTGCGTGGTGTCGGCTTCGAAGTCGGGGGCGATGTCGTTGATGCGCAGGGACATGGATTGCTCCTTGGAATTGTTCGGCTGCGCGCATGCAGCGCGCCCGCAAAGTATGCGCGCTCTCAGCGAGCCGCGCCCGCCTCGAACCAGCGCCCGAGCGCGGCCCGCTCGGCGTCGGTGATCTGCGTCGCGTTGCTCATCGGCATGACCTTCAGCACGACCGCCTGCTGGTAGATCTCCTGCGCGTGGGCGTGGATCTGGTCGGCCGAGTCGAGGCGCACGTTCTTGTTGGCGAGCTGCGCGTTGTGGCAGAGCTGGCAGCGCTGCTGCACGATCGCCTGAACCTCGGCGAAGCTCGGCGGAGGCAGGTTCGCGACCGCGGGCTGCGACGCCGGCATCAGCACGCCGACAGTCGCGACGATCATGAGCGTGCCGACGACCGCGTAGCGCCACGGCACGGGGCGCGCTTCGACCAGCGCCTTGTGGCGCATCACGAACGACACCCGCACCAGCGCGCCGGCGAGCATGAGGACGACGAGCACCAGCCAGTTGTACTTCGCGCCATAGGCGAAGCCGTAGTGGTTGCTGATCATCGCGAACACGACCGGCAGCGTGAAGTAGGTGTTGTGGACGCTGCGCTGCTTGCCGCGCTGGCCGTGCACCGGGTCGACGGGCTTTCCTTCGCGCAATGCCGCGACGACCTTGCGCTGGCCCGGGATGATGACCATCGCGACGTTCGCGGTCATCGTCGTCGCCATCATCGCGCCGACGAGCAGGAACGCGGCGCGGCCGGCGAACAGGTGGCACGAGAGCCACGACGCGAAGACGATGAACGCGAACACGAGCACGCCGACGACCAGGTCGCCGCGCGGCCCCTTGCCGAAGATGCGGCAGATGCCGTCGTAGATCACCCAGAAGGCGACGAAGAAGGCGAGCGCGGTGGCGATCGCCGCGGCCGGCGACCAGTCGAACACCGACTTGTCGATCAGGAAGGTGCTGGCGTTGAAGAGGTAGAGGACGGCAAAGAGCGCGAAGCCGGTGAGCCAGGTCGAGTAGCTCTCCCACATCGACCAGTGCAGCGTCTCGGGCAGGCGCGCCGGCGCGACCGGGTACTTCTGCTGGTGGTAGAAGCCGCCGCCGTGCACCGCCCAGAGCTCGCCGCCGATGCCCTTGGCGCGATCGGCCTCGTCGACCGGCTTCGTGAGGCTGTTGTCGAGGCCGACGAAGTAAAACGAGGCGCCGATCCAGGCGATGCCGGTGATGACGTGCGCCCAGCGCAGCAAGAGGCCGATCCAGTCGAGAACGTAGGCGTCCATCGTCGCAACGTATGCAAATGCCAGGCCGGGCGGCGCCCTTGCGGCTCAGCTTCCGCGGTAGGTCGAGTACGACCAGGGGCTCACGAGCAACGGCACGTGGTAGTGCTGCTCGGTCGAGGCGATGCCGAAGTCGAGGGGCACGCGATCGAGGAAGGGCGGATCGTCGAGCTTCGTGCCGCGGCCCGAGAAATAGGGGCCGACGGCGAAATCGAGACGGTAGCGACCAGCGCGCAGCTCGTCGCCTTCGAGCAGCGGCGCGTCGGCGCGCCCGTCGGCATTGAGGACGATCGACTTCACCAGCGCCGCGCCAGCCGGATCGATGCGAAACAGCGTCACCCGCATGCCCGCCGCCGGGCAGCCGTTGGCGGTGTCGAGCGCGTGCGTCGTCAACTTTCCCATGCAGCCTCCGCACAGCGCGAACGAGCGCCGTCCTCCGACAAAAGTGTATCGTCGTCGGCAGCCGATGAGTCCCACTTCCTATCCGCGCGATCTTCGCGGCTACGGCGCGAGCCCGCCGCACGCCCGCTGGCCGGGCGGCGCGCGCATCGCCGTCCAGTTCGTCCTCAATTACGAGGAGGGCGGCGAGAACAGCGTCCTGCACGGCGATCCGACCTCGGAGACCTTCCTCTCCGAGCTGGTCACGGCGCAGGCCTACGAGAACCGGCACATGACGATGGAGTCGATGTACGAGTACGGCTCGCGCGTCGGCCTCTGGCGCATCCTGCGCGAGTTCGAGGAGCGAGCGCTGCCGCTCACGGTGTTCGGCATCGCGATGGCGCTGGAGCGCTATCCCGAGCTCGTCGGCGAATTCATGAGCCGCGGTCACGAGATCGCCAACCACGGCCTGCGCTGGATCCACTACCAGAACCTGCCCGAGGCGACGGAGCGGCGCCACGTCGACATCGCCACGCGCCTGATCCGAGAGCTCACCGGCGGCGCCTGGCCGCTCGGCTGGTACACCGGCCGCGACAGCCCGAACACGCGCCGCCTCGTCGTCGAGCACGGCGGCTACGAGTACGACAGCGACTACTACGGCGACGACCTGCCGTTCTGGACCGAGGTCGAGACCACGGCCGGCGACAAGCGCGCCCATCTCGTCGTCCCGTACGCGCTCGACACCAACGACATGCGCTTCGTCCAGACGCAGGGCTTCAACACCGGAGATCACTTCTTCACCTACCTGCGCGACTCGTTCGACGCGCTCTACGCCGAAGGCGATCCGGCCGGCCTCGACCGGCCGAAGATGATGTCGATCGGCATGCACTGCCGGCTGCTCGGCAAGCCCGGACGCATCGGCTCGCTGCGCCGCTTTCTCGACCACGTGCGGGCGCACGAGCATGTCTGGATCGCGCGCCGCATCGACATCGCGCGCCATTGGCGGAGCGAGCACCCGTTCTCGTCATGAGCAGGCCGCTCACCCTCGTTCGCCTGAACGCGTCGTCGCACACGGACTTCGTCGCGCTTCTGGCGGGCACGTACGAGCACTCGCCCTGGGTCGCCGAGCGGGCCTGGCCGCGCGGTCCGTTCCGGTCGCTCGCGCAGCTCAAGCGAGCGCTCGTCGAGGTCGTGACCGAGGCCGACCGCGACGACCAGCTCGCGCTGCTGAGGTCGCATCCCGAGCTGGCGGGCAAGGCGATGGCGACCGGAACGCTGACGCGCGAATCGAGCAGCGAGCAGGGCCGGGTCGGCCTCGGCGCGTGCACGCCGGGCGAGCTCGCGACGATCGCGCTGCTGAACAAGGTTTACCGCGAGCGCTTCGGCTTTCCGTTCATGCTTGCCGTGCGCGGACCGCGCGGCGACGGGCTGGCGAAGGCGCAGATCATCGCGACCTTCGAGCGCCGGCTCGCGCACCATCCCGAGTTCGAGTTCGCCGAGGCGCTCCGAAACGTCCACCGCGTCGCCGAGCTGCGCCTGGACGATCGCTTCGATGCACAGCCGCTGCTCGGACGACAGGCGTGGGACTGCGCCGAGCTCCTCGCTCGCCACTCCGACCGCGGCTTCGCCGAGAGCGGCCAGCTCACCGTCACCTACCTGACCGACGCGCACCGCGCATGCGCGGCGCAGATCACGGCATGGATGCGCGAGTGCGGCTTCGACCGCGTCGCCATCGATGCGGTGGGCAACGTCGTCGGCGTCTACGAGGCGGCCGTGCCCGATGCGAAGACGCTGCTCACCGGATCGCACTTCGACACCGTCAGGAACGGCGGCAAGTACGACGGCCGTCTCGGCATCTTCGTGCCGATGATCGTCGTGCGCGAGCTGCACCGCGCCGGCCGGCGCCTGCCCTACACGATCGAGGTCGTCGGCTTCGCGGAGGAAGAAGGCCAGCGCTACAAGGCAACCTTCCTCGGCTCTGGCGCGCTCGTCGGCCAGTTCGACCCGACCTGGTTCGCGCAGTGCGACGTCGACGGCGTGACGATGCAGGACGCGATGCGCCATGCCGGCCTGCCGGCGACGCGCACCGCGATCGCCGCCCTGAAGCGCGACCCGCGCCGCTACCTCGCCTTCGTCGAGGTCCACATCGAGCAGGGTCCGGTACTGAACGGGCTCGGTTTGCCGCTCGGCGTCGTCACGTCCATCAATGGCGGCCGGCGCTTCGCCGGCGAGGTGCGCGGCATGGCGAGCCACGCCGGCACGACGCCGATGGGCACGCGTCGCGACGCCGCCGCCGCCGTCGCCGAGCTCGCGGTCTTTCTCGAGAAGCGCGCGGCCGCAGCGCCGAACCTCGTCGGCACGATGGGCATGCTTGCGGTGCCGAACGGCTCGACCAACGTCGTGCCGGGACGATGCCAGTTCACGCTCGACATCCGCGCGACCACCGATCCGGTGCGCGATGCCTGCGTCGCCGACGTGATCGCCGAGGCCGAGGCGATCTGCGCGCGGCGCGGCGTCACGCTCTCGGTCGAGGAGACGATGAAGGTCGCCGCATCGCCGTCGGCGCCCGAGTGGCAGGCACGTTGGGAGCGCGCCGTCGCTTCGCTCGGCCTGCCGGTGCACCGCATGCCGAGCGGCGCCGGCCACGACGCGATGAAGCTTGGCGAGCTGCTGCCGCAGGCGATGCTCTTCGTGCGCGGCGAGAACGCCGGCATCAGCCACAACCCGCTCGAATCGACGACCGCCGACGACATGCAGCTCCTGATCGAGGCCTTCGCCGCGTTCGCCGACGCGCTCGCCGCCGAGCAGGACCGGATCGCCTGCGAGACCCGGCTGTGACGGCCAGCCCCGACGACACCCGGCTCGACGCCTGGATCGACGCCCACTTCGACGAGGAGGTGAGCTTCCTGCAGGCGCTCGTGCGCGTGCCCACCGACACCCCGCCGGGAGACAACGCGCCGCATGCCGAGGTCACCGCCACACTGCTCGAAGGGTTCGGCTTCGCGGTCGACCGCTATCCGGTGCCCAAGGCGCTGGTCGAAGCGCAAGGCATGTCGTCGATCACCAACCTCGTCGTGCGTCGGCGCTACGGCATCGGCCCGACGATCGCGCTCAACGCCCACGGCGACGTCGTGCCGCCGGGCGAAGGCTGGGCGCACGACCCGTACGGCGGCGAGGTCGACGGCGGCAAGCTCTACGGCCGCGCGTCGGCGGTGAGCAAGAGCGACTTCGCGACCTATGCCTTCGCCGTGCGCGCGCTCGAATCGCTCGGTGCGACGCTCGCCGGCGGCGTCGAGCTGCACTTCACCTACGACGAGGAGTTCGGCGGCGAGCTCGGGCCGGGCTGGCTCCTCAAGATGGGCCTCGTCAAGCCCGACCTGCTCATCGCCGCCGGCTTCGGCTACCAAGTCGTGACCGCGCACAACGGCTGCCTGCAGATGGAGGTCACGGTGCACGGGAAGATGGCCCACGCCGCGATCCCCGACACCGGCGTCGATGCGCTCCAGGGCGCCGTCGAGATCCTCGAGTCGCTCTACGCGCAGAACGTTCTCTACCGCCGCGTGAAGTCGCGCGTCGCCGGCATCACTCACCCGTACCTCAACGTCGGCACGATCGCCGGCGGCACGAACACCAACGTCGTCCCGGGAAAGGTCGTGTTCCGCCTGGATCGCCGCATGATTCCCGAAGAAGATCCGATCGAGGTCGAAGCGAAGCTGCGCCGCGTCATCGTCGACGCGGTCGCGCACCGCGCGGGGCTCACCGTCGACATCCGCCGCCTGTTGCTGGCGCGTGCGCTCAAGCCGCTCCGGGGCAACGCGGCACTCGTCGCGGCGCTGCAGCGGCACGGCGAGGCCGTCTTCGGCGAGCCGATCCCGGTCTCGGGAACGCCGCTCTACACCGACGTGCGCCTGTACGGCGAAGCGGGCATTCCGGCGGCGATCTACGGCGCCGGGCCGCGCACGGTGCTCGAGTCGAACGCCAAGCGCGCCGACGAGCACCTCGACCTCGAGGACCTGCGCCGCGCGACCAAGGTTGTCGCCCGCACGCTGCGCGAGCTGCTCGCGCCCGCGAAGGCCTGATCAGCAGCCGCTCAGGACTGCGGCCGATCGGTCGGCCGGCGCCGTGACGTCCAACCGACCGCGGCGAGACCGGCGACGAGCAGCGCCCAGGTCTCGGGCTCGGGCACCGGCACGGCGAAGGCATACATCGCATCGGCGATGGCGGCGTGGCCAGCGGCTGTCGGGTGGATGCCGTCCCAGTAGATGTACTTGCTGCAGTCGGCGTTGGCAAAGGCGCCGCAGGCGTCGGTCGAGTTCGTGAAACCGAACGCGCCGGGGTTCGCGGCGAACGTGGTGCCGAGACCGAAGATGTCGAAGGTCGACACGCCCGCTTCGCCAGTCAGGCGCAGCGAGAGCGCCGTGTTCATGCTCGCGGCGAGGAACGAGCCGAGTGCCGCCCCGCCGCCGGCGACGACCGCTGGCGCGGTGCCGAGGTTGGGCGTGTCCCAGACGACGATGTGCTTCGCGCCGGCCGCCTGCAGCTGGTCGACGATCGAGCCGATGTCGGCAGCGAACGATGCCGCGGCAGCAGCGATGGTCGCGCCGACATCTGCCCCGTCGCCGATCGCGGTGAGCGCCGCGCGCGCGTTGTTGCCGCCGCCGGCGACGACGTACAGCGCGTCGGCCGAAGCGACGTTGCCGGTCGCTGTCAGGTAGGCGCTGGTCTGCGTCAAGAGGCTGAACGGAAAGGCGCTCGGATTCGGCCCCGTCGTCGCGCCACCGTAGGCGTAGTCGGTGCCGCCGGTCGCCGAGGCCGTCAGCGGCACGCCGATCTTGGCGGCGAAGTCGGTCGCCCAGACCGGGCCGTTGCTGTAGACGTGCGAACCGTAGGTGAACGACGGGATGTAGCTGTTGCCCGTGACCACCTGGCCCGGATTGAAGAGGCCTGCGGCGAAGTTGTTGCCGTCGTCGGAGAGGCTGTCGCCGAAGACGACGAGCGAGCTGAACGGGCCTGCTTCGACGGCAGGTGCGGCTGCCAGTGCGGCGATCGCGAACGGCGCGGCGGCCAGGAGGCGGCGGAGAGGAAGAAACGGCATGGCGAAAGCCCTGAGTCGACGACGAAGCGGCCAACATAGCATGCAAGCCAACCCGAAACAACGCGGCGCTACCCCTGTCGCCGCCCGAAGCCGGGGGCGTTGCCGAGGCCTTCGGCAACGCGGTCGCAGAGCTCCAGCGCGACCCGCGCACAGAATTTGCATTCCGCGGTCAGAAGGGGCAGTCCGCCCTGCCGCCATCCCATCCGATCGGAGTCCTCGTGAACGCTTTCCTTCCCTGTCGGCCGTCGCGCCGTGCCCTGCTCGCCGCGGGCTTCCTCGCCGTCGTCGCGTCGTCGGTCTCCGCCCAGGACACGGCCATCAAGTTCCAGCTCGACTGGCGCTACGAAGGCCCGGCCGCGCTCTTCCTCGTCCCGCTCGCCAAGGGCTACTTCAAGAGCGAGAAGCTCGACGTGGTCGTCGATGCCGGAAACGGCTCCGGCGGCACGGTGACGCGCGTTGCTTCGGGCGCCTACGACATGGGCTTCGCCGACCTCGCCGCGCTGATGGAGTTCCAGGCCAACAACCCGTCGGCGCCGAACAAGCCGGTCGCGGTGATGATGGTCTACAACAACACGCCGGCCGCGGTGCTGGCGCTGAAGAAGTCGGGCATCACCAAGCCCTCCGACCTCAATGGCAAGAAGATGGGCGCGCCGGTGTTCGACGCCGGCCGCAAGGCCTGGCCGATCTTCGCCAAGGCCAACTCGATCGGCGCGGTGACGTGGACGGCGATGGACCCGACGCTGCGCGAGACCATGCTCGTGCGCGGCGACATCGACGCGATCACCGGCTTCTCGTTCACGTCGCTCCTCAACATCGAGGCACGTGGCGTCAAGGCCGAGGATGTCATCGTCATGCCGTATCCGAGCTACGGCGTGAAGATGTACGGCAACGCGATCATCGTCTCCGAGCCGTTCCTGCAGAAGAATCCGGAAGCGGTGAAGGCGTTCCTGCGCGCCTTCACGAAAGGCACGAAGGAGGTCATCGCCGATCCGAAGGCGGCCATTGCCACGTTGAAGGCGCGCGACGGCCTCGTCAACGAGGAGCTCGAGCTGCGCCGCCTGAAGCTCGCGCTCGACGCCACCGTGCTCACAGCCGACGCCAAGGCCGAAGGCTTCGGCGAAGTGCGCGCGCCGCGCCTCTCGCTGATGGCGAGCCAGGTGTCGGACGCCTTCGCGACCAAGGACCGCGTCAACACCGCCTCGGTCTGGAAGGACGGCTACCTGCCGAGCGCCGCCGAGCGCGACATCTTCAAGCCCGCGAAGAAATGACATTCGCATGAAGGACTTCGTCGACTTCAGCCACGTCTGGCTCGCCTACAACGACGAGCTGCTCGCGACGAAGCAGTACGCCGTCGAAGACATCGACATGAAGATCGGCGAGGGCGAGTTCGTCGCCATCGTCGGTCCGTCGGGCTGCGGCAAGTCGAC
>Ga0123337_10002103_pt1 | contig 23412 bp, 16 predicted proteins | sample frozenSSSSmetaG_FD_89792 | JGI IMG/M metagenome (GOLD analysis project Ga0123337, IMG submission 89792) | Glacier valley bacterial and archeal communities from Borup Fiord, Nunavut, Canada, to study Microbial Dark Matter (Phase II) -... | ecosystem: Environmental > Aquatic > Freshwater > Ice >...
AAGTTTTCCCGGTACCAGCAAAGACTATTATCAATATCGCGATGATCGCCACTGCTGCGAACGTATCTAAAGTGGTTACCATCTGGGATCATAATGGTCAGATAGTAAGGCGCCTGAAGTTTAATACGATCAGCGGTTTTAATCTTTTTACTATTCCGGTTACCGGATTTTCGCCTGGTGTTTACATATTACAGAATGGAGACAAAGTAACCAGCTTTATAAAATTATAGAATGAAATTACCTAATTTGCCGCATGCTCAAAAAGCGTGTGGCATCTTTTTGGTTGACGGCGATGTTTTACACAATGCTGCAGCGTGTTTCCCTTTTTGTTTTTGGTGTTACCGCTTATATGATCCTCGTCAGAGGATTTTCAACTGAAACCAACGGTGTCTGGGCACTATATGTAACGCTGTATTCTTTATTCGAAGCAGTAAAACAAGGCCTCATCAGGAACGCATCAATTAGATTTTTAAGTGTAACAGCGTATGTTGAAAAAAAAGATGCCGTTCAGTCATCCTCCCTGCTTATCAATACTATTTTTTCATTGCTGGTTATTGCCCTGGTTTTTTTATCAGGTAATATTCTGGCGCTCTGGCTCCATTCACCTGCTTTGTTGCCCTTATTACTGACCAGCACACTGATTATCTTACTGCTTATTCCCTTTAATCACTGTGAGATCCTGCTGCAATCCAAATTCCGCTTTGATGTATTATTCAGAGCAGCATTTATAAGGCAGGGCATTTTTTTTATCGGTCTGGTAATACTCTATTTTTTTTATTTGAATTATTTTACACTGATCAATGTGCTGCTGCTGCAGGTGCTGGCACTTGCCGTGGCAGTAGCGTATATCGTAAAAAAAACTTCTTCCAGTTTAATTAAAAAATTTATACATGAACCCGGATTGACCTTGAAATTATTTCATTTCGGCAAATACACTTTTGGTACAAATTTATTTGCCGGACTGTCCAGAAGCTTTGACCATTTTGTTACCGCAGGAACATTGAATTCTCCTGTGGGAAAAGATTATATCGCTTACTATAATACTGTGGCAAGAATTAATAATATGGTCGATGTTCCTTCACTTGCGGCGGCAGATGTACTTTACCCGAAAAATGTAGAGGCTCACGAAACCGCGGGAATAGAAAAAGTAAAATATTACTTTGAGCAGGTTATAGGCACTATACTTGCTTTTATTATTCCACTCTCCCTATTCATTTTTATTTTCCCAAGGCTGGTGATCTTCATTATTGCCGGCCCGCAGTACTCTCCTGCCATTGTTATCCTTCAGCTTACCATTTTATTCAGCATGGTCAGACCGCTGAGCTACCAGTTCGGCTCAACGCTCGATGCAATCGGAAAGCCGCATATTAATTTCTGGGCCAATGCTGGTTTAATGGCCACAAATCTTTTGCTGACGTACACATTTATTAAGTTGTATGGTGGCATTGGCGCTGCTTATGCCACCATGATCTATTATTCACTTTCTTTTTTTGTGATGCTGTTCATCCTCAAAAAATACATACGCATTGAACTAAAAAATATTATCCGGTACGGACTCGGCAGATATAAAGACTTTTATAATTACATTAAAATGTCATTCTCCTAATATAATAACCTGACTTTTAAGGTACCTTTTACTTTCTTTAATATAGAAAGCGCCTTGTCGGACAATTTATTATCAAGATCCAGCACCACGTATCCTACCTCATCATTGGTTTTAAGATACTGCCCGAGGATGTTGATACCGTTGGCAGAAAGCTCAGAATTTATTGCAGACAGAACACCCGGAATATTTTTATGAATATGTAATATCCTGTGAGCGCCTTCCAATGCCGGAACATTCAGCGATGGTACCGTATGGGATCCTAATGAAACACCTGTTTCCAGGTATTGGAATAATTTATTGCTCACGTCTTCTCCGATATTCAATTGCGCCTCTTCGGTGGATCCACCAATATGCGGGGTAAGAATAACATTGGATAATCCTTGTAAAGGACTTTCAAAACGGTCACCATTTTTTTCGGGTTCAATAGGAAAAACATCTATGGCGGCGCCGGAAAGCTGCTTTTCGGTGATTGCAACGGCTAATGCAGTAAGGTCAACCACTTCTCCCCTGGCATAGTTGATAAGGATTGCACCTTTCTTAAAAAATTTCAGAACTTCTTTACTAATCAGGTTCCGCGTGGAAGGCAGTTCCGGTACATGCAGGGTGATCACATCACTTTGGCTCGTAAGATCAGCCAGTGTTTTGCAGGGCACCGCATTTCCAAGCGGTAGCTTGGTAACTACGTCGTGGTATAATACCGTCATGCCCAGCGCTTCGGCGAGCACGCTTACTTGTGTGCCTATATTTCCATACCCGATGATCCCAAGCGTTTTTCCCCGCAACTCATAGCTCCCTTTTGCTTCTTTGAGCCATACACCTTCATGGGCAGCTTTATTTTTGTCGGGAATCCGGCGTATGAGCATAATAGCTGATGCTATTACCAGTTCTGCCACTGACCGCGTATTGGAATAGGGAGCATTAAACACAACGACTCCCTTATTGCGCGCAGTTTTTAGGTCTACCTGGTTAACGCCGATGCAGAAACAACCGATGGCCTGAAGTTTGTCTGCTGCTTCCAAAACCCGAGAGGTGATCTTCGTTTTGGAACGGATGCCGAGCAGGTGAACATCCTTCACAGCCTTAATGAGCTCCTCCTCCGACAAGGCGCCGGAAAGCTTTTTTACTGATGTATACCCCTCATCTTTGAAGAATTTTACTGCTGTGTCACTAATGTTTTCCAGGAACAAGACATTTATTTTTTCTTTGGGATAGCTGGTATTTTTTTTGTCATTCATAATTTAATCCGTTCAATTTTCGTTACGTATCCGTGTGAGATTTGCAAAGATGTGCGTTAATATTGAAACGAAAAAACAGATGACTATGTTTACCTGAATATTTACTAATCTTTGCGCTATATAACGCTATTCATTTTAAATTTGCGGCAATAATCTAGAAAAAAGTTCCTTTTGAAAAACTTATCATTTATCATTCTAGCGGCAGGGTTCTACAGCTGTAATGGCCAGGCTAAAACACCTGAGACTGTCGCTTCGATCCTTGTATCACCTGTTGTCAATCGTGCTGCTCCCATTCCCGCCACGGAATTAAGGTATTACCAGGCGGAGGTAACACACTTCGTGGACAGTGTTTTCACCCGGCATCCCTTTAACGGCAGTATCCTTGTTGCCAAAAATGGCGAAGTGATATTTGAAAAATACCAGGGTTTTCGAAATCCCCGCATCAAAAAGGATTCCATAAGCTCAACTACCCCTTTTCATCTGGCTTCCTGCTCCAAGACCTTCACCGCCATGGCCGTGCTTAAACTGAGGCAGGATGGCAAAATCGATATCAATGATCAGGTTTCAAAATATCTTCCGGGGTTTCCTCTGCAGGGCGTTACGGTGAAAACACTGCTGAATCACCGCAGCGGGATCCCTAATTACGTGCATTACATGGAAAATTTGGGCTGGAACAGGAAAAAGATCATCAGTAACCAGGATGTACTTGATTTCATCATTGCCCACCATAAAGATATACAAATTGCTCCGCCAGACAGGCGGTTCAGCTACTCCAATACCAATTTTGCCCTGCTGGCGCTTATCGTGGAAAAAGTGTCGGGTCAGGCATTTCCGGATTTTATGCGACTGACCTTCTTCGAGCCGCTGGGCATGCATGACACGTATATTTTTACCCAGGCAGACAGTGCCAGGGCACTGGGTTCATTTTTTTCCAGCGGGCGGCCGTACCCGTTCGAATATCTCGATAAAGTATATGGAGATAAGAATGTGTATAGTACCGTACGGGACATGCTTAAGTGGGACCAGGCGCTTTATGGCGGAACTATCTTTAACAGGGAAACCCTTGACGCTGCATTTACGGGTTATAGCCACGAAAAGCCCGGCATTAATAATTACGGACTTGGCTGGAGAATGTTTAATCTGAAAAATGGACGCAGATTCATTTATCATAATGGTTGGTGGCACGGCAACCGGACCGCATTTTACAGGCTAATAGATGATAAGGTCACCATCATCGCTTTCAGCAATAATGATTTCACGAAAGTCTACTCCTGTAAAAAAATGGCAGATATCTTTGGTAACTACTTTAAAAACCCTGAGGAAGAAAGAGCATCGGAGACTGAAAATAATTTAAAGGATGCGACGACTCCGGGGAAGTGATTTAACGGGTATATCCCAGCATCCATTCATAAATATTCTTCCCATCTTCCTTATATGCCGGATCTGACGCCTTTGTCCAGCTGTCGTGGTTAAGCCTTTTTTCCCCTTTCTCAAAAAGAGTAAATTTAGGAGGCACTGCCGGGTTGAAACTGTTGATAGTGCTGATAAACTTTACAGACTCAGTGTACACCCAGGCAGAATCATTTTTGGCATGAAACTGCCAAAGAGGTAGCCTGCCATCTGCAATTGCCTTGCATTTGCCATCCAGTGAAGCAGTCATTCCGGGCATACCGGACATGGATGTCACAGCGGCAATTTCGAGAGGCTTATAAGCGGCATATTCGCAGACCTGTTTACCTCCCATGCTGAACCCGGACAGATATACCCTTGAGGAGTCTATCCGGTATTTTGCCTTAGCATAATTTATCAAAGAGTCCAGTTCACTGTTATCGTTAATCTTTTTAACAAGTTGTGGAATGATGACTATAAAGGAAAACGTGCCGGAAGCTACAGTAAATGAGGGTGGAAATATTTTATCCCGGAGCAATTTCCCGATCCCGTCTGTCAATACTGTATCCAGATGAGTATGTCCATCGCCATACTGTCCTCCGCCCTGGAAGAAAAATATAACAGGGTACTTTTGATTAGTTTGCTGATAATGAGCTGGCAATGCCTCATAATAACCAAAAATATTAGCGCTGATTCTGCCTGGTACAGGAGTGAGAACGGCAGGACCTGTTTCTGTTACTTCAGGAACAGGCGCAGTCCCGGTTTCCGAAGAGCGCAGTAAAGACTTCTTGCAAGCTGTGCCCATTACCGAAAAAAAGATCAGGACGGTTACATATGTTAATACTTTTTGCATAGAGCCTTAAATTTGAACATTTAAATATTATGCAAAGAATATACCGAAGATGTAATATATATGTATCGTAATTTTACGAAATTAGCTTTTTTGGACTGAAATGCACGCCCAGACCAGGTTCTGCGGATACGGTCACTTTTCCGTTATCATAAAAAAGTCCGGTGGCGATGTCTTCCGCAAGCAATAAAGGACCATCAAGGTCCGCAAATTCCACCGTTGGGAGCAAATGGGCTATCGCTGCAGATCCTATAGTGGTCTCATTCATGCTTCCGATCATGACTTTCAGGCCAAGCCGGCGGGCGTTGGCTATCATACGCCTTGCAGGAGTGATGCCCCCGCATTTAGTGAGCTTAATATTGATACCATGAAAATAACCGACACATTTTTCCACGTCCTGTTCAGTTACACAGGCTTCATCGGCGATAAGCGGAATCACATTTTTTTCATGCAGTATCTTCATGCCTTCCCATTGGTCTTTGGCCAGCGGCTGCTCGATGAATTCAACATCCAGCTCCTTCAGTTCATATAAAAGCTGCAGCGCCTCCTGTAACGACCATCCTGCATTAGCATCGACACGGATACGGGCGGATGTATGTTCCCTGATCGCTTTTATTATTTTAATGTCTTCCGGAGTGCCGAGTTTAATTTTATAAATGGGCCAGGGATTTGCGCTAATTTTTTCCAGCATGTTACCCAGGGTATCGATTCCTATTGTATAGTCGGTGAGCGGGGCATTTGCGAAATCATATCCCCATAGTTTATACAGTGGCTTCCCTCTCATTTTCCCATAAAGGTCCCATGCCGCCATGTCGAGCGCGCAGATCAGAAAATTATTACCGGGAATTAAATGATGCAGATAGTGCCAGTACCTTTCCGGATCGGTAAGTGAATATTTTTCAATAAGGTTTTTTTTCTTTTCAATATCCTCAATCATCTTTTCAACAGGAATATTATAATAGCTGATCGCCGGCGCTTCACCGTACCCCTTTAATCCCATGTGCTCGAGTTCTACGATCAGACAGGGCTGATGTGTTTTTGTGCCCCGTGAAATAGTGAACGGATAAATAAAGGGATTGTCGTATTTCCAGTAACGTAATTTCATCGGCCACTCGCCTCAACGTATTTTTTTATTTCCTCATTAAATTCTTTCTCCCGTAATAATTGTTCAAGACTGATATGCATTCTGTATCTCCAGTAGTAATCAGAAATAGCGGGAACATTTATCCTTTCCGCGTAATGATCAGGCCGTCGGACGTCTTCATCTATTCCGAAGATGTCCTGCAACTGGAAAATGCTCCAGATGGCTGGTGAATATAAATGCTGGATGACAATCGCTTTATTGATCCATCCTTCGCAGGTTGCTGGTGCATCGCCCCATTGTCCTAATTCAAAATTGAAAAATTTCTGTGTGATTTCTTTATTCTCTTCCCACCACGAACGAATGGTGCTCATGTCGTGCGTGGAAGGGGTAACAACCGATAAATATGGCGCATCCGCCGGATGAAAAAATTGTTTGGTTTCATCCTTGGGCATGCGCTGTATCTCAAGACTTAATATGCCTAATAATTTCATTACCTCAGGAACGCCTTTCGGTACCATTCCTAAATCCTCCCCGCAAATCAGCATATTGGTAGACCGCTTCAGTGAAGGAAGTTTTTTCATGGCTTCCTTTCTCCAGAATTCATCCTGCCTGTTATAAAAGTAGTCATTATACATGCTTTTCAACTGCTGCTGTATGTTCCGGTCAAGGTGACGAAAAGAGGTTGTACTCTCCATTGATATCCTGAAATGAAATTCCTGACCGCTAGACCCCACCTGCTCGAATAATATTACATTGGAAATAAGATTGTATAAGCCATCACGGATATTTTTGTTATCCACGGTTTCTTCAAGAGTATTAAAATATTTTTCCACTTGTCGCTGCGTGGTGAATGCTTCTTTTAAAATATAATGTTCATTTCCATCCCGTGTAAAAAAAGATAAAAATTTATCTTTATTCGGACCGAAGAGTTCCCATAGTACCGCATCGGTTATATAAGGTTTACATAAGCGGGAATAATTAAACCACATCCCCCTCTGGCCGAATTCATACACATGAATCGGCAGGGCCGGTGCAAAAAATCCCATAATACCCTCAACAGATTCTATGGGTATGTTCCATATCCGGAAAAAGCCAAGAATATGATCTATCCGGAATGCATCGAAATACATTGCCATTTGCGCAAACCTCTTTCTCCACCAGGCAAAATTATCCTGCGCCATGCGCTCCCAATTGTAAGTCGGAAATCCCCAGTTCTGGCCCTTTACCGCAAAATCATCGGGTGGCGCCCCGGACTGTACGGTCAAATTGAATAACTCCGGATTGATCCAGGCATCGCAGCCATAACGGTTCACGCCAATCGGAATATCGCCTTTAATTATTACCCCGTTACGGTGCGCATATTCCACGGCTTCTTTTAGCTGCAGGTGTAAATGATATTGAAGGAAGTAAGTAAATGAAATGTCCTCATAATGTTTTGCCTTCGGCGAAACATATTTTTCTATTGCCGGCTGGTTATATACACTGTATATCTTCCACTTTGAAAAATCGGCCGTGGCATTACGGTCACGCAGGTAACAGAATGCTGCATAGGGCACCAGCCAGTGCTTATTTTCCTTGAAAAACTGAAGGAAGTCTTCATCTTCCAGGAATTTAATTTTCCTGGACAGGAACATCTCCCGGAGCGTGGATAGTTTAAATTTCATGACCTGCTCATAATCGAGATCAGGGAGATCATTTAATTGTTTTTGTTTTTTTCTTAATGACCTGATGTGAGGATCGTGACGGCCTCCGATCGCTTCAAGATTAAGATATATCGGATGCAGCGCAAAAGCTGAAATGGATGCATATGGATAAGAATCTTTCCTGGTATTAGTAGAGGTGGTATCGTTTACGGGCAGCAGTTGAATTAATTTCAATCCTGTTTTTTGCGCCCAGTCTGCCAGTAATTTCAGATCCATAAACTCTCCCACTCCGAATGAATCCCTGCTTTTCAGACTAAATACAGGTATACTTACTCCGGCCCCTTTCCAGGTATTATTTGGCAGCCGGACAAATCCATCATGAACAATGGTAAGTTTTTTATTATGTGCATCTCCATGCAAGAGGCGGTTCTCCCCTCCTTCAAATTTTACCAGCACCTTGTCTTTTACATTATACACACCGTATTTATATACAAGAGGCAGCGATTCCTTTGGCAATTTTATCTTTGCCGTCCACCAATTATTTTCCTGGCACATCAGTAAAGGATCCGTGGTATCCCATTCGCTGGTAGCCACCGCATTGCCGGAAAGAATAAGGACCTCATTTTTTTTCAGCAATGGAGCCTTCACACGGAATATATGAGTAAAGATTTTAGGTGTTTTGGTCTTTACCCTCGTTCCGTTATCTTTTAAAAGGATATGCTGAAAGGGGTCAGTGTAGAACACATTTTCATATTCGCCGGGTGGATCCCAGGCATCCATCAGCTGTAACTCTTCTATGCCGGTCTTGCTGATATCCGCAACGCGGAACTGGCCGCCTTCATGCAAAAGTTCTCCATTTATGTCTTTAAACGCATAACTGTAGTGGATCCTGGCTACCAGCGATGTATCCACTTCCAGTGTGCCATACCAAAACTCCTTATCAAGGAAAGAAAGTGAAAATAATTTATTGTCGTCATTATTCCCGAGTCCGGGAATATTTCCGGTCACAAATAATGATTCTCCGGGTTTGGTAGCGTATCTTATATAAAATTGAATTCTCACTGTGATGTTTAAAGCAGGGCGAATTTATTACAAATGTGTGAATGTGAATTTTTGTATTATTTTCGCTTAAATTTAAAGCATGGAGACTACTAAAAAATCAACAGGTTTGTATTGGATACTTTTTTTTCTTTCAGTGACCTCCTTTTTCTTGTTGCTGGCGTTTAAAGGTGAACTGCTGACACTTTCCCTGCCATTTATCTGCACTTCTTTCGCGAAAGCAATGAATATCATGTAAAATAGTTTTTATTTTTTTTCAATTTCAATAGACTGCTTCAGTTTGAGGGATACTGTTTTGTCAAGTCTCGTAGCAGGTTTCCAGGAAGGCATATTCTCGAATCTTTCCTGTAGCTTGTCATTCAACTGATCGTTTCCCCCTTTTATAACTTTTGTATAGGCAGGGTTACCGTTTTTGTCGATGATAAACTCTATCATCACATATGTCTTTTTCTGGTTGGCATCGAGATACTGGCTCATTTCCCTGCTTACATCATCCAAAAACGACTGAAAACCTTCATTTCCTCCGGGGTAGACAGGCAGCTTATCGACTACTTTAGCCAATTCTTCTTCGTTGAAATATTTCACTGGCCGCCGTTCCTTTTTCTTAACGATCATCGGCTCCGATTCAGGTTCCTGCGTATAGTTGCCTACCACATAATCTCCATTGCCGTTGATAAGGATCAGCGGAAGCTTTTTTGTCTTGTCAAAGTATTGGTAAGCGTGTTTCAGCTCATTGGAAAGGTGCGTGTATTCAGGAAACTCTTTAAGGTACTTCAACAGGTATGCGGTGCTTTTCTGATTTTTATATTGAATTGGAAAAATATGAACCGGAATAAAATCCTGGCCCTGGGCCCGCGCCTGGGCCGCAAGGATGTATACTTCCTCGATCTGCTGATCGGTGATGGGAATGCATCCTGTAGTAACGCATTTGCCATGGATGTAGATGTCGCCTCCGGGTTGAAGGGAATCGCCAAGGATCCTGTCGGAAGCATTTGGATAATTGAGCCCAAGGGATAGATAATACGCGCTTTTTGCATTAAATTCATTGATGTAATAAAATCCTTCCGGAACCTGGTAATCACCCGCCATGCGTTTTGGCCCCAGGGAGCCGGCCAGCGCACAAACCTTATAGGTCTTAAAAATCCTGTACTGGTCAGAGTTTTCCAATTTTACCCACACTTCCAGCTGGCTGTCATATTTAAAGGAGCGGATGTAAATGTTCTTAGCGGGCCATTCGAGATTCTTCTCCCGGAATTGCTTCATGAGCGTATCTTCCCTGTGTTTCAGGGCATCGCTAAACCGCGGAAAAGAACGCTGGTAATCAATGAAATTAAATGCAGGAGCTGATGTTTGCGCGTTAACGGAGCAAAAAAGAAAAAATGACAGGACGAAAATGGGTATATGCTTCATGAATATCGCTCGAATTACAACGTAAAATAATACAAAGCATTGTTTCTGCTCAACGTTGTTTATGCACTGATGTGCATTTCAGGACGGGCATGGGCCTGTCCGGTAGCAACACCCGAGAAAACAAGGAGTAATTACAGGTTTCCTCTCAGGTCCTGCTCTCTTTCAATGGCTTCGAACAAGGCCTTGAAATTCCCCTTGCCAAAACTTTTTGCTCCCTTGCGCTGGATGATCTCAAAAAATAAAGTGGGCCTGTCCTGGAGTGGCCTGGTGAATATCTGGAGCAGGTATCCTTCATTGTCCCTGTCTATAAGGATGCCCAGTTCGCTGAGTGGCAACAGGTCTTCATCAATTATACCAACCCTGTCCAGCACCGTATCATAATAGCTCGGCGGCACTTTTAAGAATTCCACCCCCCTGCTTTGAAGATCGGTGACTGTTTCAATAATATTGGAAGTGGCAATTGCCACATGCTGTACCCCTTCCCCCTTATAAAAATCAAGGTACTCTTCCACCTGTGATTTTTTCTTTCCTTCAGCGGGTTCATTTATTGGAAACTTAACATAACCATTTCCATTGCTCATCACCTTGCTCATTAAAGCCGAATACTCGGTAGATATATCATTATCATCGAAAGTCAGTATGTTACGAAATCCCATTACCTCTTCATAAAACTCTACCCAGGGGTTCATTTGATTCCAGCCTACATTTCCTACACAATGATCAACGTATTGTAATCCGCTGGGAGGCGGCCCATATACGGAGTTCCATTGTACATATCCCGGCATGAAAAGTCCGTTGTAGTTCTTTCTTTCAATAAATAAATGAACCGTTTCTCCGTAGGTATGAATTCCGCTGATTACCACTTCGCCCTGTTCATCTTTTAATATAGTGGGCTCCATATAACTTTTCCCACCCCTGGAAGTGGTCTGGTGCCAGGCGTCGGCAGCATCCTCCACTTTAAGAGCTAAAAATTTTACCCCGTCCCCGTGCCTGTAGACATGGTCGGCTATGGAGTTTTCGGTTCTCAGCGGGGTAGTTAGAACAAAGGTCAGCTTGTTTTGCCGGATCACGTAACTGGACCTGTCCTTTACACCGGTTTCAGGGCCGGCATAAGCCAGGGACTGAAATCCAAAGGCTGTTTTATAAAAATGAGCGGCCTGCTTAGCATTACCCACATAAAATTCAACGTAGTCTGTTCCCTGCAAGGGTAAAAAATCCTTTTGCACGGGAGTTTGCGCCTGTGGCGAAGTAAGTATTTGCATATAGTATATTTAAGCCGTGCAGCGCACGGAGCTGTGATATAATTGTAGAAAAAGAGATAAAAATCAGAACTTATGAAAACCTTGGTGAATCCATGGCGAGGGTTACAACCAACAGGCAATAGCCCAGGCGGGCATCGGTAAAGATCTTATGTGGATAATCTGGGCGCATCCGGCAGTAAAGGTAAAACTTCTTTCCACAGATACCTATATTTGCGCCTTAATAAAAATAAATGTTCAAAGCCGGAATTCTGGGTGGCGGTCAGTTAGGAAGAATGCTTTTGCAGGCCGCAGCCAACTACCCTGTTGAAACGTTTGTGCTGGAAAGTGATCCCTCCTGCCCTGCCGCGCACCTCTGCCATCATTTTATACAGGGAGATATAAAAAAATTTGAGGACGTATATAATTTTGGAAAAAACCTGGATGCCGTTACCATAGAAATCGAGTCGGTGAATGTTGAGGCGCTCGAGAAACTGGAAAACGAGGGGGTGGTTGTTTATCCAAGGCCTGCCGCATTAAGGATCATTAAAAATAAAATCAGCCAGAAAGAATATTACCACAGTAAACAGATTCCTTGCTCTTCGTTTATTGTTACCCGCGATATTGAGGAATTAAAACAACGAGTACCTTTTTTTCCTGCAGTGCATAAAATTGCTGAAGGAGGATATGATGGCCGTGGTGTGCAGGTTTTAATAAACGGCGGTGATGTGGAGAAAGGATTTAATGCGCCGTCCATTCTTGAAAAAATGGTGGACATCCATAAGGAGATCGCGCAGATAATAGCGATAAATAATAAAGGTGAAATAGCCTTGTATCCACCGGTGGATATGGTTTTTGACGCGAATCTGAATGTGCTCAGCTACCAGGTCAGCCCTGCAGACATTCCTGAAGAAACAAAATGGAAAATTGAAACGATAGCGCTGGCGGTGGCAAAAGGATTAGACAGCCCGGGCCTGTTTGCCGTGGAATTATTTATTGACAGGAAAGGCGATGTATTTGTAAATGAAACGGCTCCCCGCGTGCATAATAGCGGTCACCACACTATCGAAGCAAATTACAGTTCCCAGTTTGACATGCTGTGGAGAATAATACTGAATTATCCGCTTGGGAATCCTGGTGCCATCATGCCTGCGGCCATTGTGAACCTGTTAGGTGAAGAAGGGTACAGCGGCGAGGCAAAATATGAAGGGTTAAGTGAAGTGTTGAAAATGGGTAATGTATTTGTGCATCTGTATGGGAAAAAGCAAACGAAGGCGGGAAGGAAAATGGGTCATGTAACGATCATGAGCAAAACCGTGCAGGACCTGGTGTACTGTGCCAATAAGATTAAACAATTATTAAAAGTTATCAGTTAACTATAAACAGGCACCAGTTTCAGAATGAACAGGCGTCTAAGGAATAACTTTAAATATATAGTTAGATTCAGCACGATGGAGATAATAAAGATTGGTTCAATACTGTTGATGGCCGCAACCTTGTATTCCTGCAAGGGAAAAAAAGAGGAAATTAAAACCGATCAGTCTACATCTATAAACACTCCCCTGCAGGCAGAAGCATTCACCGCCAGGCTTAGGCCGCTCAACGAAAGCATTGAAGTTCCGGGCACCCTGCTTCCTTTTGAAACAACAGAGATCCGCCCCGAAATTCCGGGCAGAATTGTAGAACTGAATATTCCCGAAGGAAAAGTGGTTCAAAAAGGTTCCCTGCTTGTTAAATTATTTGATGGAGACCTTCAGGCACAGCTCCAAAAATTGCAGGTACAGCTGGCTATCGCGCAAAAAACGTCCGAAAGACAAAATGCGCTGCTTAAAATTGGTGGCATCAGCCAGCAGGATGCAGACCTCAGCCAGCTTGCCGTAAGTAACCTTAATGCAGACATCGAACTGGTGAGGGTAAACATCATTAAAACACGCATCGTAGCCCCTTACGCTGGTAAGATCGGACTGAAGAACATCAGCACTGGTGCCTATGTTACCCCTACCAATATTCTTACCTCCATCAGCCAGGTCAACAACCTAAAACTGGATTTCACTGTTCCCGAAAAATATAGTGAAATGATGAGCAAGGGCAAACAGGTAAAATTCACGGTCAATGGAGCGGATCAAGACTTTGAAGCGACTGTAATGGCCACGGAGTCCATTATCGAAGCAGACACCCGCAGCCTCCGGGTGCGGGCCATCGTAAAAGGAAACCAAAGGACCCTGGTTCCAGGAGGCTTTGCCAAAGTGGAACTGCAACCCGGTGGAAGGCAGGAACCCCTGGTGATTCCTACCCAGGCTGTTATTCCCGGTGCACGTAACAAGCAGGTAATACTCTATCATGATAATAAAGTCGAATTCAGGACGGTCAAAACAGGTAACAGAGATTCTTCTTTTGTGGAGGTAACGGATGGCTTGAAAATTGGAGATACAGTGATTACAACAGGTTTGATGGCCATCAAACCGGAAAGCAACGTTACGCTTACCAGGGTTAATTAACATGCCATTTATATTCAGCTTAAAGCGTACAGCTGTTTCCAACAAGTTTACAGATAAGAAAACGTCCAACCAATTATGAACATTTCGGAGCTAAGTTTAAGAAGGCCGGTTCTTGCCACCGTATTGAATGTTATAATTGTGCTGTTTGGTATCATTGGGTTCACTTATCTCGGCGTCCGTGATTATCCTGCTATCGATCCTCCTAACATAAATGTCCGCACCGCATATTCCGGAGCCAATGCAGATATCATTGAATCCCAGATCACAGAGCCACTTGAAAAGGCCATTAATGGCATCGCGGGTATTAAAAACATTACCTCTTCCAGCAGTCAGGGCAGCAGCAGTATAAATGTAGAATTTGAACTCAGCATAGACCTGGAGGCCGCCGCCAGCGATGTGCGCGACAAGGTTTCGCAGGCTATAAGAGGCCTTCCTCAGGATATCGACGCGCCACCTGTGGTGTCAAAAGCTGATGCCAGCTCCGATGCCATCATCTCTATGACGGTTCAGAGCAACACTCGCAACCAGCTCGAAGTAACGGAATATGCCAATAACGTTCTGGTGGAAAGATTACAAACTATTCCGGGAATAAGCAGCATACAGGTTTGGGGAGAAAAGAAATATGCCATGAGGCTTTGGTTCGATCCTGCCAAACTGAGTGCTTATGGCCTCACCCCAGATGATATTGAAACCGCTTTGACAAAACAAAACATTGAGCTCCCATCAGGAAAAATCGCCGGCAATGCCACAGAACTTACCGTAAGAACCTTCGGGCGGTTAACCACAGAAAACGATTTTAATAATATAATTATAAAAAATATAAACGGTGCCGACATTAAATTAAACCAGGTAGGCGAAGCGGTTCTTGGTCCTGAAAATGAAGAAACCGTATTAAAAGAAAGTGGCATACCGATGATTGCGCTGGCGCTGGTGCCGCAACCGGGAACGAACTATGTAGCTATCTCAAATGAATTTTATAAAAGGCTGGAGCAGTTAAAAAAGGATGTGCCGCAGGATATTAAACTGAATATTACCCTTGACCAGACAAAATTCATCAAGCGTTCCATAACGGAAGTTGAAGAAACGCTGATCGTTTCGTTTGTGCTGGTGGTGCTCGTGATTTATTTATTCTTCCGGGACTGGCTGATCGCGCTGCGCCCCCTGATCGATATTCCAGTGGCGCTTGTCGGAACATTCTTCATTATGTATGTCAGCGGTTTTACCATCAATGTGTTAACACTTCTCGGTATCGTGCTGGCTACAGGATTAGTGGTAGATGATGGCATCGTGGTAACTGAAAATATTTATAAGAAAATGGAGGGCGGCATGGGCAAATACCAGGCAGCGAAAGAAGGATCAAAGGAGATCTATTTTGCAGTGATTGCCACCTCTATAACACTAGCCGTAATCTTTCTGCCAATAATCTTCTTACAGGGATTTGTAGGAAGATTATTCCGGGAATTTGGGATCGTGGTTGCCGGAGCGGTCCTTATTTCGGCTTTTGTGTCACTTACACTCACGCCTGTATTAAATGTGAAGCTAACCCGCAAAAAGCCCGGACATTCATGGTTTTATACAAAAACAGAACCTTTTTTCAGAGGGCTTGAAAATGGCTATCATTCTTCGCTAAGAAGATTTATGGCTGCGCGATGGCTGGCACTGGTCATTGTACTGGTCTGCTTCGGCATTATTTATTTTATCGGAAGAAATATCCCATCAGAGCTTGCCCCGCTGGAGGACAGGAGTCAGTTTCGGCTGAATGTGACAGCTCCCGAAGGCACTTCGTTCGACTTTATGGATAAGTATATGGGCAGGCTTACCAAACTGGTCATTGATTCAGTGGGTGAAAAAACCACTATTCTTTCTGTCACCGCTCCTGGTTTTACTGGAAATGGTGCGGTCAATTTCGGGTTAATACGCGTTTCTCTAATAGATCCTGATAAGCGGCAGAGATCCCAGACGGACATTGTAAATATGATCAACCGCAATCTTGGTAAGTATTCGGAGGGGAAGGCTTTCTCCATCATGGAACAGACGATTGCTGTTAACAGGCGCGGAGGATTACCAGTTCAATTTGTGATTCAAAACAATGACTTTGATAGGATTTCAAGGGTACTACCTCAATTTCTTGATCAGGTAGAAAAGAGCCCGGTATTCCAGGGGGTGGATGCCGATCTTAAATTTAATAAACCAGAATTAAGGATCAACATCGACAGGTTAAAAGCAAGCGAGCTGGGCGTAAGCGTGGGAGACATATCGAAAACGCTTCAATTGGCCCTGAGCAACGGCAGGCTGGGATATTTTATAAAAGAAGGCAAGCAATACCAGGTCATCGGGCAGGTGGTGCGTAATGACCGCGATGATCCTACCGACCTTAAAAATATTTATGTCCGCAACAGCCGCAACGAGATCATCACGATGGACAACCTGGTGAAAATTACGGAAGAGACCACTCCTCCTACTATTTATCATTTCAACAGATATAAATCCGCAACGATTTCGGCCGGACTCGCCCCGGGTAAGACCATGGGAGATGGCATAAAAGCTATGAACGATATTGCTTCCAAAATGCTCGATGAATCGTTTTCCACTTCCTTATCCGGATCATCCAGAGACTTTGCAGAAAGTACGGGCAATACCACCTTTGCGTTTATTCTTGCACTTGCCCTTATTTTTTTAGTGCTGGCTGCGCAGTTTGAAAGCTTCATAGACCCGCTGGTGATCATGATCACCGTGCCGCTGGCAATAGCAGGAGCCGTTTTGGCACTTTGGATATTTAATCAAACGCTTAATATATTTTCGCAGATCGGGATGATCATGCTTATCGGGCTGGTGACAAAAAACGGAATACTGATCGTGGAATTCGCCAACCAGCGGCAGAATGCAGGCCTGAGCAAATCTGAAGCTGTTGTAGAAGCCGCAACGGCTCGTATGCGCCCCATTATCATGACAAGCCTGACCATGGCGCTTGGAGCGCTGCCCATCGCATTGTCTTTAGGCGCTGCCGCAACAAGCCGCATTCCGTTAGGAATAGTACTCGTAGGGGGCATCATGTTTTCATTAATCCTGACGCTGTATGTGATACCATCCATGTATTCTTATCTTTCCCGGAAAAAGAAAAAATCGGGCATGGAAATTTTGGATGAGCAGGAATCAAAAAGAGCATAAAATGAGATTCATTACTTCAATTATATTTTCTTTAATTATATCTCCCTGCATGGCCCAGAAAAGGATAACCGTGCAGGATGCCATTGACCTTGCGCTGAAAAAAAATTATGACATTCAACTGGTGAAGAACCAGGGGCAGGCTTATGCCATTGATAATTCTTATGCAAATGATGCTTTTTTACCAATGCTGAATGGAACAGCCAGTAAGATATGGAATGCGAATTCTCAGAAACAGAATTTTACTGATGGCCGAAAAAGGAAGGCAAATGTAAATTCGAAGAACCTCAACGCTGCGGTGCACCTGGACTGGACCTTATTTGACGGATTAAAAATGTTTGCGACAAAAGAAAGATTGTCTCAATTAAAAAGCTACGGTGAACTGACTGTCAGGACCCAGGTGGTGAATTCCGTTGCTGAGGTCATCAATAACTATTTTAATATCGTAAGGCAAAAGCAATTATTACGTGCCATCGATACGCTGATTGCCATTAACGAGGAAAGGGTTCAGCTGGCAGATAAAAAATATTCTGTCGGTCTGGGAGCTAAACCAGAATTATTACAGGCAAAGGTGGACCTGAATGCGCAGCGGGCGGCCAGGCTGTTGCAGGAAACGCAGATTGTACAATTACGGCAGCAATTAAACCAGCTGGCAGGCATGCCTTTACAGGAAGAATATGATGTTACGGATAGTATTCCCATAAATTTAAATATCAGCTACGTTACGCTGGCCACTGATATCGATAAAACGAATCCCGGGCTGCAGGCTACCAGGAAAACTATTGATGTCGCTGCACTGGCAGTGAAAGAAAGAAAAGCGGAAAGGTTGCCGGTAGTACAATTTAACTCCGCCTACAATTTTGGTAAAATAAATAACGGAACCGTTGTCAATCCTGAATTTCAGCCGATATTTAGCTTAAACAAAGGATTTAATTATGGATTCTCCGCCGTGGTGCCGATTTTAAACGGATTTAATTCCCGGCGGCTTATTCAACAGGCGGACCTTACTGTTCAATACAACAGGATTACCTATGACACGGAATACTCACGGGTGCAGCTTGGGCTGAATAATTCTTTTAAAGATTATGAATACCAGAAGAAAGCGCTGGTATTGGAAGAAGAAAATATTTTACTGGCCAGGGAAAATGTATTTATAGCACTGGAAAGATTCAAGCAGGGCGTGTCTACCAATCTTGAACTTCGTGATGCCCAGATAAGTCTCCAGGACGCCTACAACAGGCTTATCGCCGCCCGGTACAACACTAAACTTGCGGAGACTGAATTACTGAGGTTAAAGGGTAATTTATAGCGTGTTGCCTGTAAATGGACAAACCCTTTAAATTAACATAATCACCATATATTTTCTACATTCAGGGTTAGAATGGTATCTTTTAACTGCCAATATGAATAAGCTTGCTTTTTGCCTGATATTATTGTTTGCCATGGGCTGCCGGGAAAAATATGAAGTTTTTCCAGGGACGAAGGATTTGTCTATTCTGGTCGTGGAGGGTTTTAATTTCTTATAGCCCTAACCATAAATCCCTGCTGCCTTAATAAATTAAGTACCCCTTTTTCTCCGCCAAGATGCCCCGCTCCCACGGCAAACAAGGTGGAATGCTGGTATATCTGCTCCACTATCTGGTAATACCAGCGGCTGTTGCGCTGATACAAAATAAGGTCCATGTATTCCAGCATGCCCGGATCGCTTTTCTGCATCAGCGAATCCAGACCTGCAATATTTTGTTTGAGATATTGCACGGTAGCCTCGTGCATGGTACTTTTATAAATATCGATGCTGTCTATATAATTCATCAGGTCCTTTGCCTGCTTACCGTATGGGATACTATCAAATAATGACGCCTGAAATTCCATCGTCTCTAGCCCGTTTATTTTTTTGTTTGCTTTTTTTGCTTCTGCGAGTATCTCCTGTTCCATACTGGTCTTTTTTTCGCAGGTTAGGATATCTTCGCTGATCACGGCACTCACGAAATACGGTTTAAACCGGTTCATCATCGCAAAAGGAATAGGCGGCTTATTTTTATCGAAATAGTTTTTCACTCTTTCGAATTCAACAGGGGTCAGCAGGTCAGATAGCTTCATGTTGTCATTCATACGGACATACTTCAGTGCGCCAATCATTTCGCTCATATCTGACATGTTCACTTCAAAAAAAACTTCCTCACTGCTTTTCAATACTTTTTTCAATCCCTGGCTCAGCGCTGCATCTTCCACACAAAGCACATGCATGGTGCCAAACAGCCAGGAGGGCTGAGGAAGACCTTTTCCACTTATCTCATAAAGCAGGCTGTTGTCCCCTTTAACGGGAATCTCTGGTTTCGGTTTGGCCTTGAGGTGAGTTTTGGCGACAGGCTTTTTAACCTGCGCATTGGCATAACCGCATACAGAGGTGAAAAGGGTATAGAGCAGGATTTTTTTAATGGTCATATTAAGTGCTTTTACTTAGTGGCCCGTAAGGCATTTCAATATAGAGAAAAAATTTGTTATACTTGCGCAAAGAACCTTCCTATGCCTAAACCCTATCTCCTGATTGTGGCCCTTGTGCTGCCTGTCTGTGTTTTTTGCCAATCCAACAATGTACCTATTTTCGGTAAAATTGATAAAGCTGAACTGGAGCGCACCACCTGTTCATTCGATAAAGATGCCGAAGCGGAAGTGATCGCGGATGTTGGAGAATTTTCTCTTGAGATTTTTAGTCAAAGAGCAGTTCGGGTGCTGCACAATTTTGTGCGCATAAAGATCCTCAGTGATAAGGGTCTTGATTATATCTCCGGCCAAGTTGCAGCCTTCCCTATAATTACAATAGATTATCAACGTACGTTTTACACAACGGCGGAATATCCCGTGCTAAAGGAATTTTATAAAAAAACGTATTCTTTACTGGATGAACAGTTTGTAATCAAGAAAAAAGCCTATTCCTATGTTGAAAATAGTTACCGGAATAATCATTGTTAGTTGTTTTATTCTGCCAAAGGGATATTCCCAGTTAAGGCATGGGTTTGGAGAACTCAGTGTCGTTGAAACGGAAATGAAAAGGTGTCTCTTTGATCCGGAGGCGGCCGCTGTAGAGCTTATAAACGAAGGATTCGCTGATTATGATGACCGATACCAGATGGTAACCTCCATTCATCGCCGGATCAAGATACTTTCAGAAAAGGGAATTGAAAATGCTGATATTTCCATCCCATTTTACAGCGAGAGTGAGTTTGAATACATTGATGATATTGAGGCGGTAACGATCAACATCGATGAAACCGGCAGAAAAGAGTTTCCAGTAGACAAAAAAACTATTTACACTAAAAAAGTGAACCAGTATTACAGCGAAATAAAATTCGCCTTTCCCCAGGTAAAGGCAGGATCAGTTATAGAATACAAATACAGAAGCGTTAAAAAAAACTTTAGTGATTTAAAGAACTGGCATTTCCAATCAAGGCTGCCGGTTTGCTACAGCTCTTTTGAAATGAGGCCCGCTCCTACTTTGGAGTTTACTTACCTGGTACAGAAAAGTGAAAATTATCCTGCTGTTATAAAGCCTTCCAGTTTTTCAAATACTATTTATTTTGAAATGAATAATCTTCCCGCATTGGCGGATGAACCTTATATGGACGCACGGGAAGATTATATTCAGAAAGTAAGCTTTACCATTACAAAGTTCATGGGTAATGCCGGAAGCCAGAAATATATGAGTGACTGGAACGAAGTGGCAAGGGATCTGTGGGACAGTCCTTATTTTGGAGCAGAAATAAGAGCTAATTTAAAAGAACCCCAGCAAATTATAGCTACAGCAATTGCCGGCAAAAGTGATATGGAAAAAATGTTATTCATCTATGATTTTGTAAGGAAAAATACAAAATGGAATGGCCTTAATTCACATTCTGCTGTAGAAGGTGTCCGGACAGCGTGGAATAAAAAATCAGGAACATCCGGCTCTATTAATCTGCTTTTGGTAAACCTGATGCGAAGTGCGGATCTAGAAGTATATCCCATGCTGGTGAGTGAGCGGGGGAATGGAAAGATAAACATCAAGACACCATTCGTCAGCCAGTTTGATAATGTGTATGCAGCCGTAATGATCAATGGTAAGAAATACTATCTGGACGCGACAGCCACCTATGCTCTCGCGAATCTTATACCCCGTAGTATTCTCAACACTACCGCACTGATCGTTAAAAGCAGATCCGGGGAACTGGTAACAGTGGAGGAACCGGACAGGAAATACCGCGAAGTAATTTATCTAAACGGTTACCTATCCGCGGATGGCAGAATGAGTGCAGCGGTACAGACCGTAAGCAGGGATTATGCCCGGGAAGAAAAAAGCAAGAATTATTTGAAAGGCAAAGAAAAGTATGTAGAAAACTATATTAAGCGTCGGTTGGTCAATGTCACCGTTGACAGTTTGGAAGTAGAGGACATGAAGACCGATTCTTCCGATTTTAAACAAAAATTTAAGATCGGGTATACCTTACAGAATACCGGGGATTATTCTTTTTTAGAGTTAAACATGTTCAGTGGGTTTGCTGAAAATCCTTTTACGGTAAACGATCGATTTTCTGTGGTGAATTTTGGTTACAAGTCTGTTGAAAATATCAGCTGGATCGTTAAAATTCCATTGACCTGGGCAGTAGATGCGCTGCCAAAAAATATCCGCATGACCAATGAGGGTAAGTCTGTGCTATTCAGTCGCGAGCTTGCTTATAATAAGGAGACGGCTCAAATAAGCGCCCGGATCAAAATAGAGTTAAATAAAAGTTTATTCACTGCGGAGGAATACCCGGCACTAAAGGAATTTTTTAAAAAAATGGCCGGTATGCTTAATGAACAGATCGTATTTAAGACAAAGTAAACCATGAAAAAAATAATAGTACTATTATTTGGGCTACTTGTATTTGTTACAGCGGGGTTTTCGCAGATCACGTACAGCGCGGAAAGCATACCGGAAAGTCTTATGCTTGGGGCAAATGTTGTTAAAAGATCGGAAGAAATATCCTTTGAGGTAACGGATGTGGACAGGGCAATATACAAGGTTCATAAGGTTATTACGGTGCTCAATAAAGTGGCTGAGGGGTCATTGTTCTTCCTGGAATTCACTAATAAATACATCAGCCTCGAACATTGTGATATAAAAGTATTTGACCGGTCGGGAACTCTTATCGTAAAATATAAAAAGAAAGATCTTAGTCAGCAGGCTCCGGGCAGTGGATTGATCTCGGAGGGAATATATAATTATATTTCTATTGGGGCGCCTTCCTACCCGGTGACCGTTGATTTCATGTATGAATTAAAATATTCCGGAACGCTTAGTTATCCCGATTATACCATTCAGGAAGACAATGAAGCGGTTGAGCTGTCTTCCTTTATTATAAAAGTTCCGAAATCGATCGGTGTCCGGTACAAAGAGCAGAGAACTAAAATCCTACCCGATTCAACTGATGATGGCAAGACAATTACTTATAAGTGGTCAGTAAAAGACCTGGCAGCGATAAAAGATGAAAAAGGTTCGGCGGGAGGACAATGGACTGATCCGGCCATACGGTTAGCGCCAAACAAGTTCAAAATATATAACAGCAATGGAGACATGAGCAGTTGGAAGAATTTTGGTCTATGGGAAAAGGAACTGATCAAAAACCTGGATGTTCTACCGGAAGAAAGACGGGCTTTTTTTCAGAACATGGTTAAAGACGTCCCGTCTGAAAAAGAGAAAATTGCAGTTTTATATAACTACCTCCAGCAGAATTTCAGGTATGTCAGTATTCAGCTGGGCATTGGAGGCTGGCAGCCATTTGCCGCAAAATTTACGGATGAAAAAAAATATGGAGATTGTAAGGCACTTAGTTTTTATCTGCATGCTGTTCTCAAAACGATTGGAATACGAAGCCATGTAGCCCTCATAAATTGTCACTATAACCAGCAGCCTGTGGATCCGTATTTTCCCTGCAATGATTTTACACACATGATCCTGTGCGTGCCACAGAAGAATGACTCCATCTGGCTGGAATGTACCAGTAAGACCGCCGATTTTAATTACCTCGGAAGCTTTACTGAAAACAGGTACGCCCTGCTGGTCACTGAAGAAGGCGGAGTGCTTGTGTCTACGCCTGTAAGCGATCCATCGCGCAACAAAATATCTTTGGTGACCAAAATTTATTTGAATGAAGATGGTTCAGGAAAAACATCCTCAATGCTATTTGTAACCGGGGATATACGGGAAAAGCTGGAG
>Ga0123337_10002105_pt1 | contig 23362 bp, 21 predicted proteins | sample frozenSSSSmetaG_FD_89792 | JGI IMG/M metagenome (GOLD analysis project Ga0123337, IMG submission 89792) | Glacier valley bacterial and archeal communities from Borup Fiord, Nunavut, Canada, to study Microbial Dark Matter (Phase II) -... | ecosystem: Environmental > Aquatic > Freshwater > Ice >...
CTGGTAAGGCGGGTGTTCACCTCTTCCATTCCGAACAGAGCCGTTAAGCCCCGTACTGCCGATGGTACTGCCGTCACAGGTGGGAGAGTAGGAAGGTGCCACCTGCTGTTATTTGAAAGCGAATGCCGTTGTCATACCGACAACGGCATTTTGCGTTTCATACCTTCGTTGAGACGTGACATTAGCCTCTACGAAAGGTTATTGAACAACGACGTAATATCCAAACCTCCGAAACTCGCGGAACTCATCATTAGTGTAAGATCGGTTTTAGAACACTGTTCCAAAATGAATGTTCTTAGTTCGTCTGGACTTGAAAGCACGTGCAGATCAGATCGTCCGAATGCATCAATAACATCAGACGTGGTAACTGGGTCATTCTGCCGCGTACTTAAGGCAAGTGCATCAAGGTAGACAGCCGACATATCAGCCGAATCAAGTGTCCCCTTGTACTGACTTAGAAATTCATTACTTAAGCTGTCAGGCGTGTGTAATTCCACTATGGCCAGTAATCGACTTTCAGGATACTGTTTCTCGACAGCATTCGTGGTAGCCCTCACAGTAGACGGAGAGTGGGCCAGGTCACGAAATAAAATTCGGTTATCTCGCTGAGCCATCTTTTCAAGTCGGAATTCATTCCCTTTGAATGCCGGAATTGCTTCGTAAAATTGCTTTTCGGTAATGCCAATATAATCCAGTACCGTCATGGCACCAGCAATATTTTTCATGTTGTGTTCACCAAAAATCCTGACGGGTACCGGTGCATTCTGTTTGGTAATTAAAAAAGTCTGGCCGTTAACGATTGTGCTTGGATGGACATTGTAAGGCACCTTTGTAATATCAGTTCGCTCTTTCTGACCAATTATGTCAAGCATATCATCTGATTCGTCAAAGATCAATATACCGGCTTTGGGCATTGCTTCGGCCAAATGTTCAAACTGACTAACGTACTCGTCCCAGGTTGGGTAAAAATTAACATGGTCCCAGGCAAGGCCGCTGATGAGCGCAATGTGCGGGTTATAGTGAAGAAACTTAGGCTGAGAATCAATCGGCGAAGAAGCATATTCATCACCTTCTATGATGATAATCGGCGCATCAGCCGTTAGTCTGGCCATTGTGGCAAAGCCGTCGGGTTGGGCGCCAACCAGGTAATCGAAACTTTGGTTATGATAGGCTAATACGTGGATAATAATTGACGTAATGGTTGTTTTGCCGTGGCTCCCGGCAATGACGACGCGCTGCTTCTGTTTGCTTTGCTCATACACGTATTCCGGGTACGAGAAAACAGGAATGCCCATTTGCTGTGCTTTCAGTAATTCAGGATTGTCTTTGCGGGCGTGCATGCCTACGATTACAGCACTTAACTCCATCGTTATCTTTTCAGGAAACCAACCCGCCTTTGCTGGTAAGATACCCTGTTGTTCGAGCCGTGACCGTGATGGTTCGTAAAGCTCGTCGTCGGAGCCGGTTACTATATGCCCATATTGCTGAAGGCTGATAGCCAGATTATGCATGGCACTGCCGCCAATGGAAATGAAATGAATGGATTTTTGCATTGGGCTTTTGAATCAGTATCCAGCAAAAATACGCCTTTTATGGGCTAAACGCAGAACCGTACCCGCGCACAAGGATCGGCCAATGAGCTACGGGTTAATTCTGCCCGTAGCTCATTGGCCAGTATGTTAAATTTGAACTATCTCGAATCAAACCCCCGGCTTTTTCGTTGATAAACCTGTTACCAATGCAAAAAAAACTGGTTGCTTCCAGTTTTTAGCATCTACACAAGCGAGACGTTTTATTTTATGCCCCGATAGTAAGGATGAAGACGTACTATGACCTTATTGACCAGACATTTGAATTTCCAACGCGGGAGTTCAACGTGGAGAATGACCAGCTGATGTTCAACAATGTCCCCCTCATGGACATTGTTGAGGAGTATGGCACCCCCCTTAAACTGACCTATCTGCCGAAGATTACGGAGCATATCGAACATGCTAAACTGCTGTTCAAAAATGCCCTGAAACGGTACAATTATAAGGGAAGTTATACGTACTGTTACTGCACAAAATCGTCGCACTTTAAATTTGTACTCGACGAAGTGCTGAGTAATAACGTCCATCTCGAAACGTCGTCGGCGTATGATATCCAGATTATCCGGGAGTTGGTTAAAGCCGAGAAAGTCAACAAGAATACGTACATCATCTGCAATGGGTATAAACGCCCGCTCTATACGCAGTATATCAGCGAGATGCTGAACGAAGGATTTAATGTAATTCCGGTTCTGGATAATCTGAAAGAAATTGAAGCCTACGAAAACACGGTAACGACAGATACAGTCAACTTCGGCATCCGTATCGCTACAGATGAGGAGCCGAATTTCGCGTTCTATACGTCGCGGCTGGGTATTCGGTACAGCGATGTGAATGAACTATACCGGAGCAAGATTGCTCCCAATGAGCAGTTTAAGCTCAAAATGCTCCACTTCTTTATTAATACGGGCATCAAAGACAGCGCGTATTATTGGAGCGAACTGAGCCGGTTCATGTACAAGTACTGTGAACTGGCTAAAATCTGTCCCGACCTGGATTCAATTGATATTGGCGGTGGGATGCCTATTCAGACGTCGTTCCAGTTTACGTACGACTATCAGGCCATGATCGATCAGATTGTGGAAAGTATCCAATGGATTTGCAATAAGAATAACGTGCCGGTGCCGAATATTTTCACTGAGTTTGGCTCCTACACGGTGGGCGAAAGCGGGGCAGTTATTTACAAGGTGATTGACCAAAAGTTGCAGAACGATAAGGAGTTATGGTACATGATCGACGGCTCGTTCATTACGCAGTTGCCCGATTCATGGGGTCTGGGGCAGAAATACATTATGCTGTCGGTCAATAATTGGGATAACCCCTACCAGAAAGTTAACCTCGGTGGTTTGACCTGCGACTCACACGATTTTTATAATACAGAAACCCACAGTGCCGATCTGTACCTGCCTATTTTCGATCAGGAGGCTGAAGAGCAATACATTGGTTTATTTCATACTGGTGCCTATCAGGAATCGCTGGGGGGCTACGGTGGTATTCAGCATTGCCTGATTCCGGCCCCGCAGCATGTCATTATCGACAAAGATGACGAAGGTAATCTCAGAACACGTCTGTTTGCACCGGAGCAAAACAGCGAGACCATGCTCAAGATCCTGGGCTACGGCGGTGCTGAACCCGGTATGACCGAATTAGAAGCAACCGAAGCCGCAGAAGAACGGGAGGAAGCCGAATTAGTTCAGGAAGAGAATTAGTGAATTGTATCGCCGTTCAGTCAATTGGCAGCACGAAAACTTGCCGATTGTAAAGTTTTTGGCATTATTTTCGTTTACCTGTTTAACGACAAACGAATTAAACCGCGAAACTATTTATGAAAAAAATACTCATCCTGGTTGCACTATTGACCACGGTATCGCTCGGATCGTGTGCGCGGAAAGCCAATTGCCCCGCCTATGGAAGCGTTCAAAAACCTGCATCGGCACAGGTTCGGGCCTGATCCCTAAAAAGTAAAAAGCCGCCAACTTCTACACAGAAGTTGGCGGCTTTTTTGCTTTACAATTGCTTAAGTACAAACCTAGACGCTTCAAGCAGATCAGTAGCGCAGGCATCAAACTCGGCAGATATCTGTGGTTGGTTCATAATCCTGACCGTGCGAACGCCAACCCGTCGGCCCGCCTGCATATCGCGCAGGGCGTCGCCGATCATCCATGAACTACTGGGGGCAATACCATATTTGGCCATCGCCTTTTCGAGCATGAGCGAACCGGGTTTTCGGGTCAGCGATTCGCTGTTGTATTTAGGATGGTGCGGACTGTAGTAGATATCGTCAATAACGTTTCCGCACTGCTGTTGTAGATAATTGTAGCAGGTCATTACGTCATTGCGGGTGTACAGGCCCTTCGCGATACCCGCCTGATTCGTGATAACAATGAGCAGATAGCCCGCGTCTTTCAACAAGCGCAGTGCCTTGGGTACGCCATTGGGAATGATGAAGTCCTCGACCCGATATACATAATCGGTCCGGTCTTCATTCAAAACGCCATCTCGATCCAGAAATACGCACTTATTCATGAGAAAACTCCGTTGAGGTGAAGCCAAAAATACAACAATTCGCCTTTTTATTTGGCCTTTTATGGGTTGCATTAAACTTTTAAAGCCAAAAGACGCTGTTGTAAGGCCAGAATCTTAGCGTCGGTATCGGCGAGTTTCTGGCGTTCCCGCTCAATGACTTCGGGTTTGGCGTTGGCTACAAACTTATCGTTCGATAGCTTTTTGAGAATAGATTCCCGGAAGCCCAATAGATAATCCAGTTCTTTCTGAGCGGTTTCAATCTCCTGCGCTATGTCGATCTCCCCCGCTATGCTCACAAAAAACTCGTCGCTTTTTATCAGGAATGATACCGAATCGGCAGATTGGCTAAGTGCTTCACTGACGTAACTGACCTCCGACACATTGGCCATTTTATGGATAAGCGGATTAAATGGACCGAAGCGGGCAGGACTATCGGTTTTGACCGTAAGAGGTAGGGCTGTTTTCGGCGAAATCTGCTTCGTACTACGAATGTTTCGGATGTTAGTGACGATTTCAAAAAACACGTCGAAATCGGTCATTAACTGCGTGTCAATGGCGTCGGGCTTCGGGAAGGATGCGATGCAGATGCTTTCGCCAGGCTGCCGGTCGCGTATTTCCTGCCAGATTTCCTCGGTGATGAACGGCATGAACGGATGCGACAGACACATCAGACGCTCGAAGAAGTTGATGGTAGCCTCGTACGTTGGCTGGTCGATGGGTTGTGCTACGCCTTCGTTAAAAGCCGGTTTGATTAGTTCGAGATACTGCGAACAGAAGTCGCCCCAGATAAGCTTATAAATGGCCTGCAATGCATCCGAAATACGAAACTTACCGAAGTCGTCTTCGATCTGTATGAGCGTTTCATTCAGCTTCGATTCAAACCAATCAATGGCCAACTGATTACTGCCACCTGCTAACTGCTCACCAACGGTCCAGCCTTTTACCAGCCGAAAGGCGTTCCAGATTTTGTTGCTAAAGTTACGGCCCTGCTCAACCAGCTTCTCATCGAAGGGTAAATCGTTGCCGGCGGGAGAACTGAATAGCATCCCGGTACGTACACCGTCGGCACCGTACTGCTCAATGAGGTCGAGCGGATCGGGTGAATTACCAAGCGATTTCGACATTTTACGGCCCAGCTTGTCACGTACAATTCCGGTCAGGTACACGTTTTTGAACGGGGCTTGGCCCCGATATTCGTAGCCAGCAATAATCATCCGGGCCACCCAGAAAAACAGGATTTCGGGGGCCGTAACGAGGTCATTGGTTGGGTAGTAGTAGGCGAGGTCATTCGGCCCCGCTTTGGGGTCTTCTGAGTTGCCAGATGGTTTGAAAACCGACATGGGCCACAGCCATGCCGAGAACCAGGTATCCAGCACATCATCATCCTGCGTCAGGTCTGCTTCGGTCATAGCAAAAAGCAGACGCTCGTGCTGTACTTTTTCGAGGGCTTCGTGCTTGCTGCGGGCCACTACCACCGTGCCGTCCTGTAAATAAAAGGCCGGGATTCGTTGTCCCCACCAAAGCTGGCGGCTGATACACCAGTCATGGATATTTTCCATCCAGACCCGGTACATGTTCTTAAACTTGGGCGGCACCAGTTGAACGGTATCATCCACAATGGCGTCCAAAGCGGGCTTAGCCAGTTCGTCCATCTTCAAAAACCATTGTAACGACAAACGCGGCTCAATCACCGCACCTGTTCGTTCCGACGTACCAACGTTCGACTTATACTCTTCGGTCTTTTCGAGGTGTCCGGCTTCGTCCAGTAATTTGATAATAGCCTTGCGGGCGGTAAACCGGTCCTGCCCGACCAGAATCTCAGCTTTCTCGTTCAGCGTACCATCGTCATTGAGAATGTCGATAACCGGTAGGTTATGTTTGATGCCGAGGGCGTAGTCGTTCGGGTCATGGGCAGGTGTGACTTTCAAACCGCCGGTACCAAAGTCTATAGTTACATACTCATCGGTGATAATTGGAATCTCGCGGCCAATGAGCGGAATAATGGCTTTCTTACCGTGTAGATGCCGGTATCGCTCGTCATCAGGATTCACGGCGATGGCGGCATCGGCCATAATCGTTTCGGGCCGAACGGTCGCAATGGTGATGTGTTGACCCGGCTGCCCTGCAATGGCATAGTTGACGTACACCAGTTTCTGTGCTACTTCTTTCGTGATAACTTCCTCATCCGACACGGCGGTTTGGCCCTGTGGGTCCCAGTTAACCATGCGAACGCCCCGGTAGATTTTACCTTTCTCGTACAAATCGACAAACGTATCAATGACGGATTCATAGAGAGCGGGTTCCAGCGTGAAGCGCGTCCGGTCCCAATCGCAGGATGCGCCGAGTTTGCGGAGTTGCTGCAAAATGATACCTCCGTATTTATGAGTCCATTCCCAGGCATAGTCCAGAAATTCCTCACGGGTGAGATCCTGTTTGTTGATGCCCCGTTCTTTGAGCATGGCCACAACTTTTGCTTCAGTGGCAATGCTGGCGTGGTCGGTGCCGGGAACCCAACAGGCGTTTTTACCCTCCATCCGCGCCTTCCTGACGAGTACGTCCTGAATGGTATTGTTGAGCATATGCCCCATGTGCAGCACGCCCGTTACGTTGGGGGGCGGAATGACAATGGTGTACGGTTCGCGTTCGTCGGGCGTCGATTTGAAAAACTGATTATCAATCCAATATTGATACCACTTATCTTCTATTTCTTTGGGGTTATATGTCTTGGCAATCATTCGATTTCGGTTAGGCCGGGGCCAGTTGGTGTGCAAAAATAAACCCGTCGCCGGAGAATACCGGACGAGTTGTTGATTTGCCATGTCTGCGCTACGATTCGGGACCGTATCCAACAATTTTAGGACAAATCGATAGCAAATTCAGTTATGCAGATATCTTCAACGACAAACTCATGGAATTTGGAAAACTCACCAATCTCGACGCCGTAAACTTTGCGTTGCCACCCGACGCAGCGTTCAACGCCCGCGTCTGGTCGGACGTAGAACTAGCTCCGTATCCGCAGGTATTCATTGGCGGACCTATCTGGGCCAACAAAGAATATGTTGGTAAAATATATCCGACTAACGCCAAAGAGCGCGATTTTCTCCATCACTACACCCGGCAGTTCAACACCATCGAGCTGAATCTGACGCACTATCAGATTCCAACCCCGGCCATGATTGACCGCTGGAAAACCGAAGCCAGCGAGGGCTTCGTGTACTGCCCTAAGTTCCCACAGGCTATCAGCCACGATCGGCAACTTATCGCGACTGGATTACTAACCGACGAGTTTGTCAATGCCATTCTGAGGCTGGAAGAGTTTCTGGGTATGTCATTCCTGCAATTGCCGCCCTACTTCGGCCCCGATAAATGGCCGGTATTGGAAACTTACCTCAAAACCCTGCCCGACGAGCTGGCCGTTGCTGTGGAGTTTCGCCATGCTGACTGGTTTGTCCCGGCCATCTGGCATCAAACACTCGAACGACTTCGTGTACTACGTCGGCATGTGGTTATGACCGACGTAGCCGGTCGGCGTGATGTGTTGCATATGAGTTTGAGCAGTCCGGTTCTGACACTCCGGTTCATTGCCAATAATGGCCACCCTACCGATTATACCCGTACCGATGTCTGGATACAGCGGCTGAAAATCTGGTTTGAGCAGGGCTTGCAAACGGCGTATCTGTTTATTCACGGCGGGGCCGAAAACGACACCGCGCCCGAATTGATACTATACTGGGTCCGTCAACTTAACCAGCACTGCGGCCTGAATCTGCGCGAGCCCGTGTTGCAGCCAAAAGTGGTACAGGGAACCCTGTTTTAATTTCTTTGCCTTCCTTACCTTTGCCGAATGTTTATCGCTCCAGCCATCGTTACCCATTATCGCGTCCATCAATAACGGGCGGGTGGGTTTGTTGTAGTTTTTGCGAAGACGTTGTTACTCACACTTACACGAAGCCCGGTTCTGTTGCAGCAGCCGGGTTTTTGCGTTCTATGAAAACCGTAATCATTAAATACAACGCGGGAAACGTACAGTCGGTCATGTTCGCGCTCGACCGGCTCGGCGCGCCTTACCTGCTTACCGACGACGAAGCCGAAATCCGGTCAGCCGATAAAGTGATTTTTCCCGGTGTGGGCGAGGCCAGCACGGCCATGGCGTACCTGCGGCAGCACGGGCTGGATAAACTCATTCCATCGCTGAGGCAGCCCGTGTTAGGTACCTGCGTGGGGATGCAGTTGATGTGCCGGTATTCAGAAGAGAACGATACACAGTGTATGGGTATCTTTGACATTGACGTGCGCCGGTTTCCTGCCCGCCGTAGAGACGGTATGCCGGGCCTCAAAGTGCCGCATACGGGCTGGAATAATATCCACACCCTGAGCGGACCGCTTACCGATGGCCTTGCCGAAAACGCCTACGTGTATTTCGTGCATAGCTATGCCGCCGACGTGTGCGCCGAAACCACAGCCGTTTGTGATTACGTCCGCCCGTTCAGTGCCATGCTCCACCGCGACAATTTTTATGCGGCCCAATTCCACGCTGAAATCAGCGGTGACGCCGGACAGCGAATCTTAGAAAACTTCCTGAACCTTTGAGGTTCAATACCCACTCATTATGCATATAATCCCCGCTATTGACCTTATTGATGGAAAAGCCGTGCGCCTGACGCAGGGCGATTACCGCCAGAAAACCGAGTACAACGCCCGCCCGCTGGATGTAGCGCAGCAGTTTGAAGATGCGGGCCTGACCCGATTGCACTTGGTTGACCTTGATGGCGCGCGGGAAAAGCGCGTTATCAACTGGAAGGTGCTGGAGTTGCTGGCGTCCAAAACCCGGCTGCACATCGACTTTGGCGGGGGCGTACAGTCAGACGATGATTTGCGGGTGGCGTTTGAGTGTGGGGCTAAACAGGTCACGGGCGGCAGCATTGCCGTGAAGCAGCCCGACGTGTTTGAGCGGTGGCTGAGTCAGTACGGACCGGAGAAAATTATTCTGGGTGCCGACGCCAAAAACGAGAAAATTGCCGTGAGCGGATGGGAAGAAGGCACCGATTTATGGGTCTATGATTTTGTGGATAACTATGTGGATAAGGGTGTTAATTACGTGATTAGCACCGATGTAGCGAAGGACGGTTTGTTGCAGGGACCATCATTCGAACTGTACCGAAATTTGCAGGACCGCGCTCCCAACCTGAACATTATCGCCAGCGGGGGCGTCAGCAATATGCAGGACATCGAAACCCTCGCCGACATGAACCTATACGGCGTCATCGTCGGCAAAGCGATTTACGAAGGCCGGGTTATGCTGGCCGAACTGATGAAGTTTTCTTCCTGATACCATGCTTACGAAACGAATCATTCCCTGCCTTGACATCAAAGACGGGCGCACCGTAAAAGGTACCAACTTCGTAAATCTGCGCGACGCAGGTGATCCCGTTGCCCTTGCCGATATCTACGCCGAACAGGGTGCCGACGAACTGGTTTTCCTGGATATTACCGCTACCGTTGATGGCCGTAAAACCCTGCTCGATCTGGTTCGGAAGGTAGCGCATACCATCAATATCCCGTTTACCGTTGGCGGAGGCATCTCGTCCGTCGCCGACGTATCAGCTTTACTAAATGCTGGTGCCGACAAGATTTCAATTAACTCGTCGGCGGTGCGCAACCCGGCTTTGGTGAATGAACTGGCACTGGAGTTTGGTAGTCAGTGCATTATAGTGGCCATTGATACGAGGTATATGAATGGCGAACACATCGTTCACACGCACGGCGGACGGACACCAACTGAACTCCGCACGATTGCGTGGGCGAAGGAAGTAGAGGAGCGGGGCGCGGGCGAAATTCTCCTGACCTCGATGGATGCCGACGGAACCAAAGCGGGCTTCGCACTGGAATTGACCGCCCAGATTTCGGGGGGGGCTACTATTCCCGTCATTGCGTCGGGTGGAGCCGGTTCAATGGAACACTTTGTTGATGTGTTCACCATTGGCAAAGCCGACGCCGGTTTGGCCGCCAGTATTTTTCATTTCAAAGAGATCGAGATTCCGGCTTTGAAGGGCTATCTGAAGGAACAGGGAATTGAGATGAGGTTGTGAGTTTTTAACACAGCGGAGTACTCGCGGAGAAAACAGAGGAGTTTACCATTGCGGTTTCATCGTCTTATCCTCTGTGAATTCTCCGCCCCTTTGTGTTAAAAAACAATCTAAAACTTGAACCCCAAATCTAAACTCACTGCCCGGCTTTTGGAGAGCAGTTGCCCGCCCCGCGCTACGTCGAGCAGGCCACGCTGGTAACTTAACCCAATGTTTACAGCGTTAACCGGGTTGATTCGGTACTGAATACCCGCACCGAGTAGTAGCTCAATGTCGCCAAAGCCGTACTGCCGCCGGTCACCCCCGCTATCTGCTAAATACAGGCCGTTACGTTCAGGTTCAAGTGCGTGTTCGGCGAGTTTCAGGCTCAGTAACCCACCCGTTTGTACGTACACCCGCATACTCGGCGCTATGTTGTTGGCAAACAGCTTTACCGACACCGGCACCTGTAGGTATTGCAGATTGTACGTCGATTCTTTGTACGGTGCGCCGGCACCAACCCGCGATTCGCCGAAGTTACCGGGCATCTGGAATCCCGACCGTTTGATGGTATAAAACAGCCCGCTACTGAGTGCGTAGCGGTCTTTGAAAAAGAAATAGTCGATAGTAGGGCCAACGCTCATACGGATACCGGAGCCGTTGGGCAGAAAACCGGTGTAGGCTCCCGATCCCTGCGCCGTGTTGAGGTTGAGCGAAGGCGCGAACCGGATACCCATCTCGATTAGGTTGGTCGGCCGGGCGTAGTCAGGGCCGCTACCGTCATAATTGGCTGACTGCTGACGACGACGACGTTTTTTTCGTTCTTCATCGTACTGCGCTTCATTCGCAACCTGCCCCTGATACTTATCGCCAAGGATTTTTCGGAATCGTTTATCAGATTCGGGCGAGAAGCTGTCGCGTGGACGGTTAATTGACTGGCGCGACGCCGACTGCGCAAAGGCCGTGCTGAGCAGGAGGGTCAACATCAGGCTAATCCCTGCAACTTTTTTCATAATTTTGCCTGTTTTCAAGAAAGGTAACTAATGACGTTGATGCAATTTCGGGTGGCCTTTGTTGGCCTACTTTTGTTAACTCTCTTCGCTTCGTGTGCTAAAGACGGAGACGTTACGATTGTCCGGCTCGATCAGCAACTGTTTGCCAATCCATCGTCCGACAGTGTCCGGGCATTTTTAGACCGCAATCCAGCCATCGCCCAATTGTACTTTAACGCGAACGACGCCGGAACTGATACGGCTCTCGTTCGAGAACTGACGAACCGGGTTGGTAACCCGGCCCTCAACGAACTTAACCGGCAGGTTCAGGACGAATTTGGCGGTATGACCGACCTCCGCACCCAACTCGCCGAAGCCTTTACCAACATCAAGAAAGACTTCCCGGATTTCAAGATCCCTAAAGTCGCTACCGCTGTAACGGGCTTTCTGGGGCCGGACCTCCTCGTGACGGATAGTCTGATTGTGATTGGACTTGACTATTTCGCCGGACCTACCGCCAAGTACCGACCAACCGGGCCGGAGTATCCGGGGTACATTCTGCGACGTTACCAGAAAGATCATATCGTTCCGGCCATTGTTTTCGCCATATCTGACAAATACAATGCCACGAACCGGGCCGACCAAACCCTGCTGGCCGATATGGTGTATTATGGCAAGGGGTACGTGTTTACCAAAGCCATGCTGCCCACCGTGGCCGATAGTCTGGTAATCGGCTATACAGACAGGCAGCTGACCGAAACGTTTAATGCGCAGGACATTGTTTGGGCGCATTTTATTGATAATCAGTTATTGTATAAAAGCGACCCGATCACCAAACAACGATACCTGAATGAACGGCCTTTTACTGCCGAGATTGGACCGGCGGCACCGGGAGCGATTGCCCGTTGGGTTGGCTGGCGGATTGTAAGTAGTTATTACGATAAAAAAAATACGGGTATCGCCGATCTGATGCGCGATGCCAACGCCCGGCAGATTTTTGAACAGTCGGGCTATAAAGGACAGACAGACTAACAATGGCAAAGCGGGGACAAAACTTTGGTGAGGCAGCCAATGAAGAGGATAAGAAAAAACTAAACCGCGAGGGCCTTTCCAAGGCACTGCGTGTGTTTCGGTTTGTACGGCCGTACCGGACGCAATTTATTATCGGGTTCATTTTCCTGATTCTATCGACGTTAACCACGCTGAGCTTTCCGGCTCTGATTGGGCAGGTCACGAGTGTCATTCAGGGAAAATCAGCGTTTACGCTCAATCAGGTCATTCTGATTTTTGGCGGCATCCTGATTCTGCAGGCTGTCTTCTCGTTTTGCAGAATCTACTTTTTCGCGCAGGTCAGCGAGCGGTCAATGGCCGATGTGCGGCAGGCGGTGTATAGCAAAATCATTACACTTTCGATTCCGTTTTTCGAGAAACGGCGTGTGGGAGAGCTCACCAGCCGGCTCTCGTCCGATGTAACGCAGTTGCAGGACGTACTGTCTACCACGCTGGCCGAGTTGTTTCGGCAGGTGGCTACGTTGCTTGGAGGTACGATATTCATTCTGTGGGTCTCCTGGAAGCTGACGCTGTTTATGCTGGCTACGTTTCCAATCATTATTATATCGGCCATAATTTTCGGGCGGTTCATTCGTAAACTGTCCAAGCAGGCGCAGGATCAACTGGCCGCTGCCAGTGTCATTGTCGAAGAAACCTTACAGTCCATTAACGTCGTAAAGGCATTCACCAACGAGCGCATCGAAATTGGGCGGTATCATACGGCTCTGCAACGGATGGTGGCTACGGCTCTGCGTACGGCCAAATTTCGGGGGGTGTTCGTCTCGTTCGTCATTTTTGCCATGTTCGGGGCCATTATGGGCATCGTCTGGTACGGAGGGCGACTGGTGCAGTCGGGCGAGATTCCGTTTGCCGACTTGCTGACGTTTATCTTCTATACCGCTTTCATTGGCGGCTCGGTGGCGGGCATTGGCGATATGTACGCGCAGGTGCAGAAAACCATTGGTGCGTCGGACCGGATTCTCGAAATCCTTGAAGAACCTTCGGAAGTAGAGGCCAATGAAGAACTACCGCTGTTTGTGCCGGTGCATGGTCATGTCCACTTTAACGATGTTAAGTTTTCGTATCCTTCGCGTCCCGATTTGCCGGTGCTAAAAGGCATTACGCTCGATGTGGCGGCTGGTCGGAAGATTGCGCTCGTGGGCCAAAGCGGGGCCGGTAAATCGACTATCGTTCAGCTGCTGATGCGGTATTATCCACTCAGTAGCGGGAAAATTACCGTTGATGGGCGCGACTTAGCGACGTTCAACATTACCGAACTGCGCCGGAACATCGCCGTTGTGCCGCAGGAGGTGATGTTGTTTGGCGGGTCGATTCTGGAAAATATTCAGTACGGTAAACCCGGCGCGTCGGAGGCTGAGGTGCGCGAAGCCGCCCGCAAAGCCAACGCGCTGGAGTTCATCGACACCTTTCCCGAAGGTTTGCGGACGTTAGTTGGTGAGCGGGGTGTTAAACTATCGGGCGGGCAGCGACAGCGGATTGCCATTGCCCGTGCTATTCTGAAAGACCCGGCCATCCTGATTCTGGACGAAGCCACCAGTGCACTTGACGCCGAATCAGAACAGCTAGTGCAGCAGGCCCTGGACCTGCTGATGCAGAACCGCACCACCATTATCATTGCCCACCGACTGGCCACCATTCGCAAAGTGGACCGGATTTACGTACTGCGCGAAGGCCAGATTGCCGAGCAGGGTACGCATGATGAACTGGCTAATCTGGACGAGGGTCTTTACGCCAATCTGGTCAGATTACAGTTCGAGAACGCCGTATCGTAAACCGAAAAAACATGACTGCATCCGCCCAAACGCTGAAAGAGTTCAACCTCCGCCTAACGGCTGGTCGGGAGCAGGTGCTTGACTTATTCCTGAACGCCGACCATGCCCTGGCGCACAGCGACGTAGAAACCGGTCTCGGCCCCGACCACGACCGTGTAACGGTATATAGAACCTTGCGGACGTTTCTGGATGCAGGGTTGCTGCATAAAGTGCTCGATGATGAAGGCGGTACGAAATACGCGCTCTGTCGCGAAAAATGTGCCGATGGCCACCACCACCACGACCACGTACATTTCAAGTGCGAAACCTGCGGCCAAACCACCTGTCTGGACGAGGTACGTATTCCCGCCGTGTCATTACCCGATGGCTACAACCGTAAAGAAATGAATCTGCTCATTCAGGGCGTTTGCCAGGAATGCAACGGGTAATTTTGTTATGCTGATCGGTGCGCCGGAGCGGAAGGAAGCATCTCTATTACAGGCTACAATCTGCTTCCAATAGAAATGCTTCCTTCCGCTTCGGTGTACCGATCAGCGTGTCAGAAACAGACGATACATATACCAACCCTTTGCATGGAGAATAACGAACAAGTCTTCACTCAACGTCAACAGCAATTTCAGGAGCACGAACAGGCCGCTCAACGCCGATACAATCAACTGGCATTCTGGCGGCTTGTCTGGTTTTTCGGAGCCGTTGTAATCGTCTGGCTACTGGCTAATGCAGACCAGCAACTTGGTGCGGCTGGTGCGTTGCTTGTTGGTATTGTTGGCTTTCTGATCTTATTAAAGCGACATAACACCATTAAGCGCGAACGCGACCTGGCCCGGCGGCTGGCGTTCATCAATCAGGACGAAACGGCTCGATCGTCGCGGCAATACCTCCGGCCTGACACGGGCGAATCGTTTACCAATCCGACGCATTTTTATGCCCATGACCTCGATGTATTTGGGCGGCAGTCCCTGTTTCGACTGTTGAACCGAACGCACACCCACCAGGGCCGTACCCGCTTATCCGAGTGGTTGTTGATTCCTTCCCCCGCTGAGGCTATCCGGCTCCGTCAACAGGCCGCTACTGAGCTATTGCCCCACCTTGACTGGCGGCAGAAACTCGAAGCTGTTGCTGATCTTGACGAAGCCGTTAGCCACTCGCCTGCAACGCTGATTCAATGGGCAACAGAAGGCGCGAAGCCGTTGCCGGGGTATCTGAACCCTGTTCGATTTATGTTTCCGGCGATTACAGCGGGCTTGTTTGTGGCCTGGCTGCTGGGATTTGTACCGGGTGTAGCAGTATTACTCGCGCTCGGCATTCACGGATTTGTGCTGAGCCGTATAGCCGCTCGGGCTGCCGAAGTGAGTGAGCAAACCGTGGCCATATCGGCTGGGTTGGGAGCCTTTCGGGCGTTGTTCGTACTGGCCGAGCAAACACCGGGCGAGTCGGTCCGGTTACGGGCCATCCGACAGGCGTTGGCTGCGAACAGTAAAGCGGCATCTGCGGTTATTGGCCAATTGGCCAGCCTGACCGAAGGGCTGAATTACCGACGCAATCCATACTTTTCTTTATCGATTGGCCTGTTTACACTTTGGGACATTCACTATCTGCTCCGACTCGAAGCCTGGCGAACGCAGCATGGCCCCAGCCTGAACCACTGGTTTTCGGCCATCGGTGAGCTGGAGGCCTTGAACAGTCTGGCCGGATTTGCCTACGCCCATCCCACTTACACCACCCCCGATATTGCCGACGGGTCTCCCATGCTTGACCTGGCCAACGCAGTTCATCCACTGCTATTACCTGACCGTAGTGTGGCCAATTCGCTTACACTGACCGGCGCGGGCAAAACCGTATTGATTACCGGTTCCAATATGTCGGGGAAGAGTACGTTCCTGCGAACGGTGGGCGCGAACGTTGTGCTGGCTCTGGCGGGTGCGGTCGTGAGTGCTGATGCTATGTGCTGCTCGCTGGTGCGGGTATTCACAAGTATGCGGACGCAGGATTCGCTCGAAGAAAGTACCTCGTCGTTCTACGCCGAACTGTTGCGGCTGAAAACGCTGATTCGGCTCACGCAGCAGTCCAATGAATTACCGCAGGATCGCCTGCCGACTCTGTACTTCCTCGATGAAATTCTGAAAGGTACTAACTCTGCCGACCGGCATCGGGGCGCTGAAGCCCTCATTCGTCAACTCCACCACACCAACGCGTTTGGCTTTGTCTCGACTCACGACCTCGAACTGGGCCAACTCGCCGACGCTGACGGCTTCGTGCAGAACTATCACTTTCAATCTGACCTCCGCAACGGCGAACTCATCTTCGATTATAAACTCCGCGATGGTATCTGCCAGAGTTTCAATGCCAGTCAGTTGATGCAGGCTATCGGTATCGAAATGGACCGGGTAGGTGTGCGGTAAAACAACCTCTTTAACTTCTTGTTAGACGAACAGCATGTCGTAACTTTGCTATCATAAAAAATGGTATGCACGCATACTAATTTCTGAATCAATGAACGGAGAAAAGCACGGAAACAAAAAAAGCCTTTCCATCTGGAAAGGCCTTCTATGGGTGGTGATGGACGGAATCGAACCGCCGACACAAGGATTTTCAGTCCTTTGCTCTACCAACTGAGCTACATCACCGGGAGTCAGTTGCTAAACGTGGGTGCAAAAGTACGCCTTCATTAGCTTTTTGCAATACATCGTCCTAAATAATTTTTTGTTCATGCGTCTGGATTAGTTAGTAAGCTGACTGTCAGGCACGATTGATAACTTACTATGGAATTGACTATTCTTCAACAGGTTCTGTTTGTACTCGCCTTAGCCGCAACGGGATGGTACATCACAAAACGGGTGCAACTCATTACGCGGGCCATCAAGCTTGGTCGCCCCGCCGACCGCAGCGGCAACGCGGGTGAACGCTGGAAAACGATGCTGCTCGTAGCGTTTGGACAGAAAAAGATGTTCACGAACCTTCTGGTCGGGTCAATGCACTTCGTGATTTACGCGGGTTTTATTATCATCAATCTCGAAATTCTGGAGATTATCCTCGACGGAGTGCTGGGAACGCACCGACTCTTTGCGCCGTATATCACGCCAATTTATCCGTTCCTGATTAATGTCTTCGAGATACTGGCGTTTGGTGTGCTGGCAGTTTGCGTAGTGTTTCTCTGTCGCCGGTTTGTGGCGCAGGTGAGCCGGTTGCAGGCGAGTCGGCACCGGGAATTGCGGGGCTGGCCTGTTGAAGATGCCACGATTATTCTGGTGGCCGAGATTATCCTGATGATTGCCTTTCTGACCTGGAACGCATCGGATAGCGTACTACGCGACCGCGGTATCGGACACTATGGCGAATTAAAGGGTGTAGTGCCGGATTTTGTGATTAGTCAGCTTTTGAAGCCTCTGTTTGCCGGGTTCAGCGATGGCAGTTTGGTAGCCTATGAGCGTGGAGCGTGGTGGTTGCACATTCTCGGCATTATGGCGTTCGCTATCTTCGTGACCTATTCTAAGCACCTGCACATTGCGCTTGGTTTTCCTAACGTGTATTTCTCTGACCTGCAACCCAAGGGCGAGATGCAGAACATGCCCGAAATCACGAAAGAAGTCCAGCTTATGCTTGGCCTTCCCGTTACGACCGGCCCCGGCGGTTCGCAGGTGAACGACAACGGCGAGCAACCCGCCGAAGACCCAGCAGATATTGGCCGGTTCGGCGCAAAAGACGTGTATGATTTGAAGTGGATTAACCTGATGAACGCCTACAGCTGTACCGAATGTGGTCGCTGTACGGCGGCCTGCCCGGCCAATATCACCGGCAAAAAACTGTCGCCCCGCAAAATCATGATGGATACACGCGACCGCCTTCAGGAAATCGAGAAAGGCTGGAAAGAACACGGGTTTGATTACAAAGACGACAAAGCCCTGCTTGGTGACCGTATCACCGCCGAAGAACTGAACGCCTGTACCACCTGTCAGGCCTGTATCAACGCCTGCCCCATCAACATTAACCCGCTGGACATTATCCTGCAATTACGCCGGTACCGCGTCATGGAAGAATCCGACGCCCCCGCTTCGTGGAATGCCATGTTCAGCAACATTGAAAACAACGCAGCCCCCTGGAAATTCTCCCCCAGCGACCGATTTAACTGGGCCGAACAGGTCAACGATTAGAGTTATAGAGTTGTAAAGTTGGCTGACGCGAGATTGGCCGTTATAACGGAGACCGGAGGAACTTTACGACTATACAACTCAATAACTCTATAACTTCCTAAAAGATGACCACTGAAAAAACATATAGCGTACCCACAATGGCCGATATGACTGCCGCTGGCGAGGCCCCGGAAATTCTGTTCTGGGTAGGTTGTGCCGGTTCGTTCGATGACCGTTACAAGCGCGTGACAATTGCTTTTGTCCGCATTCTGAATCACGTCGGCATCAAGTTTGCCGTGCTGGGGCCGGAAGAAGCCTGTACCGGCGACCCGGCCCGACGCGCGGGTAACGAGTTCCTGTTTCAGATGCAGGCTATGAGTAATATACAGGTGCTGGATGGCTATAATGTCAAAAAAATCGTGACCGCCTGCCCGCACTGCTTCAACACGATCAAGAACGAATATCCTGAACTCGGCGGCAACTACGAAGTTACTCACCACTCGCAGTTTTTGCAGGAGTTGATTAATGAAGGCCGGATTAAAGTTAAAGATGGGGAGTCGTTCGAGGGACGTAAGATTACGTTCCATGATTCGTGCTACCTCGGTCGGGCCAATAAGATTTACGAAGCTCCGCGCGATGTTCTGGCCGCACTCGATGCAGACTTAGTTGAGATGAAGCGCGTGAAGGCTAACGGCCTGTGTTGCGGAGCCGGAGGTGGGCAGTACTTCAAAGAACCCGAGCCCGGTAACAAAGACGTGAATATCGAACGAGTGCAGGAAGCATTAGCTACCGGTGCTGATACCATTGCCGTAGCCTGTCCTTTTTGTATGACGATGATGTCAGACGGCGTCAAAAACCAGAATCGCGAAGATAGCGTTAAGGTTTACGACGTTTCTGAGCTAATTGCGCAGGGGGAAGGTCTCTAATACTCTTTTGCCATGCGGACCGGTCAGCCTGACAAAAACCAACTAGTAAAACTATGTATACTGACTTCAACACCTTACCTGACCATGCCCGCGTTTGGGTGTATCAGGCCAACCGCCCGCTGACCGACGCGGAGGTTTCGGAGGTAGATAAGACCCTGCAAACATCACTCAGTACGTGGGCGGCACATGGGCAGCCATTACTGGCGTCGGCCCACATGGTCGAGAACCGGTTTGTGGTGGTGAGCGTCGATGAAGGCTATAATCTGCCAAGTGGCTGCTCTATCGATGCATCGGTCCGGACGCTGCGGGAGATTGGGCAGCAGATTAGCCGTAACGACAGACCGCTTGACTTCTTCGATCGGTCGGTGGCTGTACGGGCAATGGATGGCGAGGTGCAGGTTTACCCGCTGCCAACGCTGAAAGCAGCCGTTACCGACGGACTAATTGCGCCTGATACACTGGTCTTCAATACGCTGGTGAAAACGAAAGCGGAATTTTTGACAGACTGGCAGATTCGGGCGGCAGACTCCTGGCTAAAACGCTATTTCGGAAAGATTTCGGCTTGATAGAAAGTCACAGCGAGGCCGGTCAACAAATTATCCTGTGGGGTGATGGTTGACCGGCCTTAACATTGCCGGATTTTGAAACGTTCCCTGTCAAATCGGCATAAGTGATTGATTTTAAACCTTTTTTTTGAACAAAGGATTGATTTTTGCAGTCCATCACCAACACGTTGCAACGGCTTTGTTTCATTCGATTCAGGAATTCGTTGCCGTCTGCCGTTCGTAAACGGCAATAAACGCTTACTTTTATGGCGACTATATCCGAAGTTATGTCAGATACGACGACGCGCGACGACGAAAAAAATACCCAGAACAGCAGTTCTCAGGAGCAGCCTCAGGCCGAAAAACCTGCCCGTCGGTACACCGATGAACAGAAATATCAGGTCTTTAATAAGGAGTTCATGCCCCACATCGACTCCATGTACAATTTTGCCTTCCGCTTAACGACCGACGAGGACGATGCCAACGACCTTGTGCAGGATACGTATTTAAAGGCTTTTCGGTTTATATCGTCATTTGAGCAGGGAACCAACGCAAAAGCATGGCTGTTTCGAATTCTGAAGAACAGCTTCATTAACGATTACCGGAAGAAAAGCAAAGAACCGGCAAAAGTCGATTATCAGGACGTTGAAACGACCTATAACTCGGAAGATGCCGAAACCGAGCATACAGTTGACCTGCGGGCCGAATCGGTTTCCGATTTAATTGGCGATGAAGTAGCAACGGCGTTGAACTCGTTGCCAGTTGATTTTAGGACGGTTATTATTCTTTGCGACATCGAAGGCTTTACCTACGAGGAGATGGCTAAGATACTCGACATTCCGATTGGTACCGTTCGTTCCCGGCTGCACCGCGCGCGCAACCTGCTAAAGGATAAACTACGCGATTATGCGGCTTCAATGGGATATACTGAAGATTCTGATGAATAAACCGAACCTTTTCTAACACATACTTGGTTCTGCTCATAACTTAACGTATTGTTATTCTTGGAATAAATACTATTTTTCCAATGCAAACCTCATTGCCATCGTCATCTTCATCCAGCGCAGTGCCTGCGATGAAAGAACATTGCAGCCACCAGAACGACTGCCTGAAGATGATCCAGCTTATTCTGGACGGTGAAGCTACCGATCAACAGCTTGACCGATTACAATTCAATCTTGAAAGCTGCAAGCCTTGCATTCAGATGTATCATCTCGAAAAAGAAGTGAAAGAACTGCTGACCAAACGCATGGAAAAACGCCCCTGCCCTGACCGGCTGGTGGAAACAATCCGAAAGAAAATCCTGACATTCAGCTAAATACAAAAATATATTGATTGGGGTAATTGAGTAGCTTAGCACTCAGTTACCCCAATTTTCGTTATAAAACCCCGTAATCACTTGGACGGTAAACTCATTATTTTTTCGGCGCCCTCTGGTTCAGGCAAAACGACCATTGTCCGGCATCTGCTGGCGGCTAACGCTAATCTGGGCTTTTCTATCTCGGCCTGCACCCGCGACCGGCGCGGGCGTTCGGAAGAGAACGGCAAGGATTATCATTTCATGACGCCCGAAGAATTCAAGCAGAGAATTGATAACCACGAATTTGTTGAGTGGGAAGAGGTTTATACCGGCGCGTTTTATGGAACCCTGAAGTCTGAAATTGAACGCCTGTGGGCCTCCGGTAAGCACGTGCTGTTCGATGTGGACGTAAAAGGCGGGCTGGAATTAAAGAAGTACTATGGCGACAAAGCCCTGGCTGTGTTCGTGAAAGTCCCCAACGAAGAAACCCTGCGCGAACGGCTCATTGGGCGCGGTTCCGAAACCGAAGAAAGCCTGTCCCGTCGACTGTTTAAAGTTCACTTTGAGATGAGTTTTCAGCCTGAGTTTGACGTGACGCTGGTCAATGACGACTTAGAAACGTCTCTCCAGAAGGCTCAGAAATTAGTCGATAATTTTGTAATTGATAACAGAGTCCCGGAGAGAGCGGCTGTTATTTGATTTTTTGTCATCCCGACGAAGGAGGGATCTCTTTGTAGCAATTATGTACGGCTAACCAATCAGATCCCTCCTTCGTCGGGATGACAAAAAATCATGAAAATCGGTCTGTTCTTTGGGTCATTCAACCCCATTCATATTGGGCATCTGATCATTGCTAACACAATGGCCACCTCGACCGATCTGGAGCAGGTTTGGTTTGTAGTGTCGCCCCAGAATCCATTTAAGAAGACCAGAAGCCTGTTACATGAGTTTGATCGGCTCGATATGGTTGAACGCGCCATTGCCGACAACAGCCGCCTGAAAGCTACCGACATTGAGTTTTCAATGCCCAAACCCAGCTATACAATCGATACGCTGACGCGCCTAAGCGAGAAGTTTCCGCAGCACCAGTTTCGGCTTATTATGGGCGAGGATAATTTAGAGCAGTTTGCCAACTGGAAAAACCATAAAGCCATTCTGGATTATTACGGTCTGAGCGTTTATCCCCGCCCCCGCGCCACCGAAAGCCCGTTTAAGATACACCCCAACGTGAAGCTGGTGGCAGCCCCACTTTTAGATATTTCCGCCACGTTTATTCGCGATTGCATCCGGGCCAACCGCTCCATCCGCTACATGGTGCCGGACGCAGTGGCCGAGATGATTGAGCGGAAGAAGTTTTATGTGTAGCGGCTTCCCGTTGTCAAAAAGTTTCTTCTCCCCATAAATCTATTTTGAAACTTCTACCCCCTTGCACTACATATGCATTATCTGTACTAAACCCAACGACTTCATCATAGACTGCTGGGATCACCTCATTTCCATTTTTATCTAAAAATCCCCATTTTGATCCTTTCTTAAAGGGTAGTCGTCCCCATTGATAGATTTTACCTACGTCATCAAATAATGTTGCACATATCAGTTTGCCTGTTACATCCATTAGACGAAACTTATCTTCATTGGTTAACTTAACCGCGAACCGATTCAATCCCAACGATTTTACAGTATAATATATGAAATCCGTAGTTTTTCTACCTGTAGTATCGTACAGTGCCCATAAATTTTGCGTATTCGCTAAACCGCCCCCCCCTCTACAGGGGGTTGCATCTATATAGTCAATGGGTATGATTAATTTGCCATCTCGATTATAGAATCCATACTTTCCTCTCTGTTCAACCATATACAAATGTGGTATATCGTCCTCTGCAGAAGATAATTTTGTAAAAATATTTTGTACAGCAAAAGGTATTATTTCTTTACCGTTTACATCAATAAGTGCATTTTTATAACTGAGATCGTCCATTATCCCAACGTTCATACGACCTCCTTCAAACCCATCAACGTCAAGAGTGACATTTTTCCCATACTCGGCGATTACTTTGCCAACAGTATCAAGGATGAATTGTTTATCACTTAAAGTAGCCTTGTAACGATATTCCTTAAGGTCATATAAATACTCATAATCAAATGGTATAAGTACTTTTCCATTTTTTGCAACTAAGCCATAACGTCTATCCTTTTCTTTGACGGTAAAATTTTTGCCTTCTTCATAGGCAACAACTTCTCTCAACTCCTCTACTTTTGGCGGTACAGGATTAGGAGGTGTTGATTTTGGTCTTATCCAAAAAGTGTATTTTGCAAAAAAAGAACGCGCACATTCACATTTGCAGTGCATAAATCTGTTTCTGAGCAAATTCAGCCGGACTTAAATACCCTAAAGTTTTGCGGGGACGTTGGTTTAATTGGTCTTCGATCCAAGATACGTCGCTGGGAC
>Ga0123337_10002106_pt1 | contig 23359 bp, 19 predicted proteins | sample frozenSSSSmetaG_FD_89792 | JGI IMG/M metagenome (GOLD analysis project Ga0123337, IMG submission 89792) | Glacier valley bacterial and archeal communities from Borup Fiord, Nunavut, Canada, to study Microbial Dark Matter (Phase II) -... | ecosystem: Environmental > Aquatic > Freshwater > Ice >...
GCCGGTCGAGGTCGAGCGCGTCGAGTCGCGCGCCGATCTCCGGAAGCGCGAGAATCTGCTCCGTGCGCAGTTCGTGGCGAACGCCGAGGACCGCCTCGCACGCATGGCTGAACGGTCCGTGACCGATATCATGGAGCAAGAGCGCGGCCCGCAAGAGTCGGCGCTGGTACGCAAAGTCGCGCGCGTCGGCAAACGCGTCGGGTGAGTTGCGGTAGATCGCATCGATCGCGCGCGTCCCCACGGCGAGCGCGCCGAGCGCGTGCGAGAAGCGCGAATGCTCGGCCGACGGATAGGCAAGGTATGCGAGCCCAAGCTGGCGCAGCCGCCGCAAACGCTGGAGTGCGGGCGCCGAAAGCAAGTCGCTCTCGCCCGGGTCCAGTTCGATGAAGTGGTGGATCGGATCGAAAATTCGTTTCGCTTGGGCCACGTTCGCACGGTTCTCCGTTATCCACAAGTGGCCCCGGCCGCGCACGTCGAATCGAACAAACGTGCGTATCGACGAGGGCGTGAAACGCGAGATACTTTCCCGCATCGACATTGGCGAATATATCGGTGCGGTCGTTTCGCTGCGCAAAGTCAATAACGATCTGGTCGGGTTGTGCCCATTCCACGGTGAGAAAACGCCGTCGTTTCGCGTGCATCCGGATCGTGGCTTCTACAAGTGTTTCGGATGTGGAAAGACGGGCGACCTCATCACCTTCGTGATGGAGCACGAGAGCTTACCGTTTCTGGATGCGTTACGGGTGCTGGCCAAACGCGCGAACGTCGAACTGGAACCGGAGAATCCGGCCGCCGCACGCGCCCGCTCCGAAAAAGAAGCGATCTATCATGCAAACGATGTCGCGACGGCCTATTTCCACCGCATCTTGATGATCGACCCGGCCGGCGAACCGGCACGCGCGTATGCCGAAAAGCGCGGCTTGAGCAAAGAGATGATCGAGCGCTTCAAACTCGGCTATGCGCCCGAAGGTTGGGAAAATCTCGTGCGCGAGCTGACGCGCGAAAACGTACCGATGCCGATCGCGCAGCGCGCGGGCTTGGTGCGCGAAAACCAGCGCGGCGGCTTTCGCGACTTCTATCGCGCCCGGCTCATGATTCCGACCTACGCGAGCACGGGCGAAGTGATCGCCTTCGGCGGTCGGGCCCTCGGCGATGAAGAACCCAAATATTTGAACACCTCGACGACGCCGGTGTACACCAAAGGCCGTTATCTCTACGCGATGAACGTCGCGCGCCGTGCGGCAGCGCAGCTCGATGCGATCGTCGTCGTCGAAGGCTACCTCGACTGCATCGCGCTGCATCAAGCGGGGTTTGCAAACGCCGTTGCCTCGCTCGGCACGGCGTTTACGCCGGAGCAGGCGCGCGAGCTCAAGAAAGTCACGCCGAACGTCTATTTGTGCTTCGATCCGGACGTCGCCGGTCGCAATGCAACCGCAAAGTCACTCGAGGTGTTGAGAGAGGCGGGGTGTGTGGGCCAGGTCGTCCCCTTGCCGATCGGCGAGGATCCGGATACCTACGTCCGCCACCGCGGACCCGCCGCATTTACGGAGTTGCTTACGAAAGCGACTCCCGCCGTGCAGTACAAGCTCGATCTTGCGATCGAGGGGATCCGCCCGGGATTCGATCGGCCGGCGGATGTCGCACGAAAAGCGGAAGAGATCGTTCACGATCTCTCACCGCGTGAAGAGTGGGACCGCTGGCGGGTGTATGTGGCGGGACGCCTCGGCGTCAGCGTCGATGATTTGCGTAAGAGTCGCCTCGTCTTCAATTCGGCGCACTTTGCTCCCCGGAGCGGACGTGCCGGATTCACACGACATGCGGCCGTTACGCTCGAGGCGCCCACGTTCGAACGCGACGTGCTGGCGATCGCGCTCGAAGAGCCCGCACTCATTGCGGACTATGCGAGCGCGATCACAGCCGAGCGATTTACGACCGCGGGCTTACGGCGCATCTACGAAGTCATCTGTGCGAACGTCTCCGGACTTTCCACGACGGGCGACGTACTAGCGCTCTTCGCCGAGGACCAAAATGCCTCGGCGACGCTCGCCGCACTCGGCGGGAGCGAGCGGTCGGCAACGCGACGATTCATCGACACCGATGCGCGTCGCGAGTTGTTAGATCGAATACAGGCGCACTTCGGGCGCGCCGATGATGAACTTCGGCGAAAAGAAGTCGATACGATGATCATGGAACTCTACGAGGCAGGCCAAGCCGTCCCCGTCGAGCTCCGCGACGAGCTGGCCGGTCTAACGGCCAAATTGAAAGGATAAACCCTCCGTCTCATACGAGAGAGCCCGTCGACGAAATTTTGGAAGGGAGGTGATGGAACAAGCATGGCACGCAAAAAAGTAGCAACGGCAACCGCCGATGTCCCGCAGATACCGCTCGAAGAGCTGATCAAGAAGCTTACCGAACGCGGCAAGAAGCGCGGCTCGCTCACGTACGAAGAAATCAATGCCGTTTTCGACAATGTCGAAGATGTCAGTCCCGAACGCGTCGACGATCTTTTCGAAGAGATCGCCGCGATGGGAATCGAGATCGTCGAAGAGCAGGCGAAGGAAGAGAAACCGGAAGCCGAGGTCTCGGAGGAGACCGAGCATGTCGTGCCCGCAGGCCTCGCGCTCGACGATCCGGTCCGCATGTATCTCAAGGAGATCGGCCGCGTTCCACTCCTCTCGATGGACGATGAAAAAACGCTCGCCATGGCGATCGAAGCCGGCGAGAAAGAACTGCTGAAGAACGGCACCGCGCGTTCCTCGATCGTTTATGAAGGCGATGAGGCAAAGCGCCGTCTCACCGAAGCCAATCTGCGGCTCGTCGTTTCGATTGCGAAGAAATATGTCGGCCGCGGCATGCTCTTCTTGGATCTCATTCAAGAAGGCAACCTCGGGCTGATCCGCGCCGTCGAGAAATTCGATTACCGCAAAGGTTACAAATTCTCGACCTATGCGACGTGGTGGATTCGTCAAGCGATCACGCGTGCGCTCGCCGATCAGGCGCGCACGATCCGTATCCCCGTGCACATGGTCGAGACGATCAATCGTCTGATCAAGATCTCGCGTCAGCTCTTGCAAGAGTTTGGCCGCGATCCCTCAGTCGAAGAAATCGCCGCCGAAATGGGACTCACGCCCGAGAAGGTACGCGAAGTCATCAAGATCTCGCAAGAACCGATCTCGCTCGAGACGCCGATCGGCGAGGAAGAAGATTCGCATCTGGGCGACTTCATCGAAGATCAGGAAGCGGTCGCGCCGGCGGAAGCGGCCTCCGTCATGCTGCTCAAAGAGAAGATGGCCGACGTCCTGAAAAATTTGACGGAACGCGAGCGCAAAGTGCTCGTCCTACGGTTCGGATTGGAAGACGGCCACCAACGCACGCTCGAAGAAGTCGGCCAAGAGTTCGGCGTCACCCGCGAACGCATTCGCCAAATCGAAGCAAAGGCGCTACGCAAGCTGCGCCATCCCTCGCGCGGTAAAGCGCTCAAAGACTACTGGTCGAACGAGTAAGAAGAGCCCCGCGAGAGTGGGGTTCTTTCTTTACCGTCGCAGGATCACGGACTACGAACGTTTTTTCCGCGTCGTGATGGCTTTGGCGCGTCGCTCGAGTTCGTTTCGATGATGCCGAATATATCGCTCGGTCAGAGGTATTCGGAATTCAGCCATCCCCATTGCTGGCGAGAAAATGATGCGCGATCATGGGTGCACGGCCATTGCGTTGCGTGTGCAAGACACAAGCGAAGAAGTGCGGTCTTGCCCATGCCACGCAAGCCGATAAACACGATCGGTTGGATCGGTGCACCGCTGGCGGTCATCGCCAAGGCGTCGCGGGCGGCTCCAATCGCTTCGTTGCGGCCGACCAGGGCTGGCGGCTCACTCGCGGGGGCAGGGCGAAACGGGTTATCGGTGGCCTGAGAATTCGCTTGTCAAGTTTGTCAAACTCGGATTGAGTTGTCAAAGGTGTCAAAGGGGCGCAAAGTCTGTCTCTTTGGCCCCTTTGAATGTCTGGATGAATTATTCGTCCTTGTCGGCAGTCGCGCTTGGTTTGAGGTTCGGATTCTTTGCGGCGAACGCGCCGCTCGGATTGTGAACGACCCAAACCGATACGTTCCAGATCGCCGGGAAGAGAAAGACGAAGGCAACGTCGCTTGCCGTCTTGACGTTCTTTGCATCGGCCTTGACGAGGCCCTCAGCGGTCGGTTTCGCGCTGGTTCCGGCGCCGTTGGCATCTTCGTACTTTTTGACGCGCGATGCTTGTTCGTACTTCATCGTGCCGTCGGCACTCTTGGTGACGTAGTGAATGTGCGCGGGAAACGATTCGTCGCGCCCGGCTTGCATACCCAAGATGGACGGTGCCGTTGGATGCGTTGCCTTGAGTGCGGCATAGTCGGCGCCGATCAAGCGGCCTTTGACGTCATACCAAAGCTGCGCGGGATATTTGAGGTCGGTCGATTCCCACGGTTTGCTGTTGGCGTAACTGATCGCGCCGGTCGAATCTTCGTTCGTGTACCGGGTGTAACCGGCTTTCTCGGCCATTGCGGTCGTCGCGTACAACTTCGGGAGTTCTGCCTGAACCGCGGTTACGATTTTTGCTTCCGTCGCGTTCGGCATCGGTGAGAGTTTGGCGGCATCTTTGTCGTCGGCGAGCGCAGCGCTCGCGGTAAAGAGCAACGCAGCAAAAGCTGCGAGCGCACTACGTCGTATCATGGTCGGGTTCGCCTTTCGAGTGCGAGGTGGTCGGTTACGAAGCCGTTGGCGCGGGCGTCGGCTGGGCCGTCGGCGGCACGCTCGGTGCTCGCGTTGGCTTCGGCGATGGCGTCGCGCTGCGGTATCCGGAAGCGGTCTTCAGCGGGATCGGGGTAAAGTCGTTGTACGGCCGATCGCCGGAGAGCGAGAACGGCAACGGAATTTGAATCGCGACGCGCGACCCGTCAGTCACAAGTGAGGCTTCCGTCTTTGCGGGAATCGATGTGCCGGTAGCAAGATCGGCCCGGATGGTCGTCTCGAGCGGCCGCACGGGCAACGTGCCGGGATTCGTACGGAAATCTTCGATGGCGATCACCGCACCACGGCGCGGCTCCTCCGTCGTCGGCTTGACGATGCTCAGCACGCGTAGACGAGCACGGGTCCCGGCATCGGCGATATGTGCCGTCCCAAGATCGATTGCGTTCACGAGATGCAGTCGGAACGTCGTTCCGACCCGCACCGAGGCAATCGCGACGCTATCGTCGAGCAAGAACGCAAGCGGCGCCCCCGCCGCGAGCGTCGGCGCGCTTTGCGAGCGCGCCGGGTCCGTCGCGACGGCGATGGCTCCGATGAGGAGCATCGCCGCAAAGATCGCGGCGAACCGGGTTTTCAGGAAGCCTTCTTCTCGGCTTCGGCTGCTGCCGCGTCGGCGGCAGCTTTCTTGCCTTGCTCGATCAACATCTTGACCTTCTGGCCGCCCTTTTGTCCGATTTCTTCATAGAACGTCGGTCCGTAGCGGTCACGCGTGGCTTCGCCGCCCTTCTTGCCGCCCTTCTTTCCGATCAGCTCGTAGAAGGCGTGGCCGTGTGCGGCCTTCGTGGCTTGTCCGCCTTTACGGCCGATCGCCTCGTAGAATTCCGGGCCGTACTTTTTCTTGACGGTCTCGCCGCCTTTTTGGCCTGCTTCACGCACGCTCATTCCGCCGGGCTTTTTCTCTGGGGTCGTGGGGGTCGACATGAAGGTTCCTCGTTTCGTGTAATCGCCACTTGCAGTGGCCTATCTCTTTAACGTAAGCGCAGGCATGAAAGTTGGCTCATCGTATGGTTCAATTGTGAAGTTTTATCGCGAATTAGCCATGGGCTTGCTTACTTTTGCGTTGGTTGGTACCACGGCGCACGCGACCGGGGACGTTCCCGGGTACCGTGCGCTGGTTCACGACGAATCAGCCCGGAATCTGACGCCGACCATGCTCGGCGACCTACATAGCAGCGATCGAGCCCTTGCTGTGCGGGCCGCGCTTTCGGTGGGGCGTACGAAAGACGTGCGCGGTGCGTCGTTCTTGCGCGAGCGCATCGCGCATGCGCCGGATGTCAGCGTTCGCGCGATGGCGCTCTTTGCGCTCGGTCTGCTCGCTGAGAAGCTCGATGTTTCCCGCGATGTGCGCGCCGGACTCGGCGATCCAAGCGACGCGGTGCGGGCAGCGGCAACCGACGCGGCAGCGCGGATCGCGGCATTGAATCTCAATCCGCACGCCTTGCCGAAATTACTTTCCGCGCGCGTTTCGCTCGTCGCCCCGCTCGAACACCTCGCTCGCACGGATTCGGATTCGAACGTGCGGGGCCGTGCGGTGACGGCGCTCGGGGGCTATGGCAAAGATCCGGTGGCGCTGAAAATCGCAACGTTCCTCGTTTCGGATTTGGCGCGCGAGCGTGTGCCCGATGTTCGGATGCACATCGCTTGGGCACTCGGCCGGGCGTACGGCAAAGTCACGCCGCTCGCTGCGCTCCGAGCCGGGATGCTCGATCCCAATGAACTCGTGCGCATCGGCATGGTTCGTGCCGCGGGCCGCAGCGCCGATCGAACGATCGTGGCAGACGTGCGTGCGCGTCTCGCCGATCCGGCTTGGCGCGTGCAAGAAGAAGCGACCGACTCGCTTCACATCTTGGCGGGCGGAAAACGCACGGAGCACCTCCGGCGCCTGCAAGCGGCATTGAACGTGCCCACACCTGGACCGCAAGAGACGGCGCCGGGACGAGCGCGCGCGCACGATCTCGGCGGGCCGCGCGCACCGCGCGCCGCCGACGCACGCCTCGACATTCCGCTGCGGCCGAACACGGCCGCAGCCTTTGGCGCGCCGATGCCCGGCTTGCATCCGCGCGTTCGCATCGGCACCACCAAAGGCGCGATCGTCGTGCGCCTCTATCCCGAGTGGGCGCCGCTAACCGTCGCAAACTTTCTCGGATTGGTCGACCGCGGCTATTTCGATAACCTGCGCTGGTTCCGCATCGTCCCCGACTTCGTCGTGCAAACCGGCGACATCACCGACAGCGGCGACGGCGATGCCGGCTACATGATTCCGGCCGAAGAAAATCCGCTCGAACAGCGCACCGGTATCATCTCGATGGGTCTGAACTACGATGCAAACGGACCGCAGCGCGATAGCGCCGGGACCCAGTTCTACATCACGATTTCACCCGCACTCCACCTCAACCGCGACTTCACCGTCTTCGGCGAAATCGAAAGCGGCATGGACGCGCTCGGCCGCCTCATCGAAAGCGATCGAATGACACGCGTAGAGCGCATCGGGGACGATTAGCGTGCCGCGCGTACCACGCGTAACGGGTCGCGAACTCCTCGGCGCGCTCTATCGAAACGGTTTTGAACTTTCCCACGTGCGAGGGTCGCATCATTACTTGCGTCGGCCGGGCGGGCGTATCGTACTGTGCCCGCTCATGCGGGCGAAACACTGCCGATTGGGACACTTCGGTCGATTCTTCGCCTCGCCGAGATGACGACTGACGAGTTGATCGATCTCTTATGAGCGAAGCAGGGATCGCGATTTCAATCAACTCGGCTTTTCGATCGCCCACGGGCACTTCAACGCGGAGACCCTCTTTTGCCGCGACCTCGAGATACCCAGCGATGAGTTCTTGCGTTCGTTGCAAAGCCTGCTCGCGCGTTGATCCGTAGGTCGACGCAAACTCAAGGGCAGGCACGTACGTAACGAATTGTCCGTTCTCTGGCTCAACGATTACTTGAAACGTCATTTCGGTAACATCCTACTAGAAGGTGATCTCGCCTCGCAGTCGCTTGGCCGAGTGTCCGTTTCAATTGACATTACTTTTGGACCAGTGCGCGCAAGGCGAGAAACCCATTCTCTCTGCGCTCGCTTATGCCGCGGTTTACATTGACCGTCAAAAACCGAGCAGCAACCGTGTCCTTCCGTCATCCAGAATCGCCCTCTGATGATATTTCCGCAACGTAATCACTTTTTGCAAATTGAGGTGTTGGCTTGCTTTCTCAATGCGGTTTTATTCTAAGCACCGTTTCTCTTGACAGGCGCGATAGTATCACTTTCTATTTCGCCTTGCAGTTGGAACGGTGTTGAGACGCTCCTGTCTCCTCTAAATACGATCCTGCCGCGGTGCAGGGTAGCGTAGAAAGCTTTTCTTTCGAGCTTACTTCTGAATCAAAGCACGCAAGGCAAGAAACGCGTTCTCTTTGCGTTCGCTGATGCGGCGATAGAAATAGCCGGCCCAGTGGGTGCCGTACGGCACGTAGATGCGGACGTTGTAGCCGTCCGCGACGAGCGCGCGCTGCAGATCGGTGCGCACGCCGTAGAGCATTTGGAATTCAAAGTCGGCTTTTGCGATGCCGCGTTCGGTTGTGAAGAGTCGGACGGCAGCGATGATGCGCTCGTCGTGCGTGGCGATTCCGGGATATGTGCCGCTCGTGAGCAGTGTTTCGGCGAGTCGCATGTATTCACGGCGAATGATCGCCATGTCTTGATGGGCGATCGCCGGTGGCTCTTTGTAGGCACCTTTGCAGAGGCGGACGCGCGCGCCTTGCGCGATCGTCGTTGCGACATCCTCGGGCGTTCGCCGCAAGTAGGCTTGCAGCACCGGACCGACGTTCTTGTGCTCGGCGAAAACGCGGGCGAAGACGCGCAACGTAGCATCGGCAAGTGCCGAGCCTTCCATGTCGATGCGCACGAACGGATCCGCGTTGCGTGCCGCGCGGGCCACGATCGCGCTGAGATTCTCGTACGCGAAATCTTCGCTGACCAAGAGACCGCAGGCGGTCAATTTGACCGATACGTTGGTCTTGAGGCCTTCACGCTCGATGCGGTCGAGTAATTCCATGTAGGCATCGCGCGTGTGCAGAGCCTCATCGCGCGAGCTGACGTCTTCACCGAGGAAGTCGAGCGTTGCCGTCATTCCGGCCGCGTTGAGCGAACGAATCGCGGCCATCGCCTCGGTTGCGGTCTCGCCGGCGACGAAACGTTTGGCGAGAAAGAAGAAACGCTTTTGAAACGATGATTCCGGTGCGAGCAAACGATCGAGAACGGCCATGAAGAATTGCGCTTCGCGTCGTTTACAAAAGGCGCCTTCGCAGCGCGGCTTGTGCCGCAACGACGAGTGCTGCGAAAACGATAAACGCATAGGCGATGGCGAGCGCGCGCGGTAGACCATCGGATGAAAGGACGACGTAAAGCGCGACCGGCAGCGAGGTCGGATGATAGGCAACGATGCTCGTAGCGCCGTATTCGCCAAGCGCCCGTAGCCAGCCGAGCAAAACGCCGGCGGAAATGGTCGGCGCTGCAAGCGGCAGCGAAACGCGTGCGAACGTGCGCAGTGTTCCCGCGCCGAGCGTTCGTGCTGCTTCTTCGAGGCGCACGTCGACGTCGGCAAACGCCGCGGCTGCGGCGATGACGATGAACGGTGCGCTCACGAAAAATTCAGCGAGTGCGACGCCGCCGATGCGATCGACGAATTGCAAACCGATCGCGCCGAAAGCGCGGCCGAGCGGCGTGCGCGTACCGACGAGTCCGAGCAGCATCACACCCGTCGCGATGGGGGGGAACACGAGCGGCAACGCCACGACGAACGTCGTCGGCCCGCGCCACCAGCCGCGTCCGCGTGCGATCGCATAGCCCGCGGGGATGCCCAGGACGGCGCTCGCGAGCAGGGCCACGAGCGAGGCGACGAGCGACACGCCGAGTGCCGGTGCGACGTCGGGCGCGAGCAAGACGGTAAATGCGCTTGCCGGGGACACGCTACCGACGAGCCACACCGGCGGCGCGCCGAGAATAAGGACGAGGAGTGCGGCGACGAGGAAAAACGGTCGCATCAATCTTTACGCATGATAGACAGCTTCATCGAGGCAAGCGGCCAACCGACTGGGAAGCGAGCGTGATGGCCCAGTCCTGGCGTGTCCTCGTCGCCGACGATGATCCTGAGATTTGCATGCTCATCAATACGATCCTCAAGAGCGGACCGTATCTCGTCACGACCTGCCATGACGCCGAGAGCGCGCTCGTCCACCTGCAGCGCGATACGCCGTTCGACATCATCATCTGCGACTTCATGCTGCCGGGGATCTCCGGGATCGATTTGATCACGCAGATCCGCACGAACCGCACGACCTCGACCACGCCGATCGTGATGATCAGCGGCCATAACAACTATGCGATGGACGCTCGGGCCAAGAGCGCCGGGGCCAACGCCTTTTTGAACAAGCCGTTCACCCTCTCGCAGTTGCGCACGACCGTCTCGTCCCTTTTGCAGGGACCGCTGATCCCGACCGCACCTTAGTCTTCCTCGTATGCTTTCGACTCTCAAGATCGCGGTGGTCGCGCTCTCGCTGGCGCTTGATGTGTTTGCGGTCTGCATCGGCGTCGGGATGCGCGATACCGATCGGATGACCAAACTCCGGATCGGTGCGTCGTTCGCGGCAGCCGAAATTTCGATGACCCTGATCGGCGCGGCGCTCGGGGCGACGGTCGGGCGATTGGTCGGCGATATCGCCGGATATTTAGGTTTCACGGCACTCTTCGGCGTGGGCGTCTACATGATCGTCGAGACGCTCGGCGACGGACCTGAATCCGGCAAGTTCGATCTTTCGCGCGGCTGGGGGCTGTTCATCGGCGCCCTCTCGATCAGTCTCGATTCCCTCGGAATCGGCTTCTCGATCCTCTTCATCGGCGTGCCGCTCGTGACGTCGCTGATCTTCATCGGCGTCGCCTCGGTCGCAGCAACGACGTTGGGCTTGACGCTCGGGAAAAAACTCGGTGCGCGCGCGGAGGCGGGATCGGCTCGCTGGGCCGGCATCGTGCTCGTGATTACGGGCGTTGCGTTTGCCGCGGCGAAATATTTCCACATCGGATAGGCCCGCAATCGCCGAACGGACCGTCTGGCTTGCAACGCTCGCCTACGCGCTCGTCTATACGGTGCTCGGCGTCGACCGCTACGCAACCTATCATGCCGGCGCTGACCTTGGTATTTTCATGCAAGCGCTGCAGAACCCGGTGCAGCATTTCGGCAATACGCTCGAGTCCGGCAGCCACTATCTCTTTCATTTTTCGCCGATCCTCGAACTGCTCGCGCCGATCGTGCGCCTCACCCACGATCCGCTCGCTCTCATCCTCGCGCAAGCGCTCGCATGCGGGCTCGTCGCACCGGCGATCTTCGCGATTGCACGGACGCGCATGGACGAACGGCTCGCGCTCGGCGTCGCGGCGATTGCCTTGCTGTATCCGCCGCTTGCCGGCGTCACGTTTACGGACTTTCACGAAAATGCGTTTGCTGCCGCCGGCGCTGCATGGCTGATCGTCGCGCTCGACCGACGGCGATATCGGCTAGCGGCGCTCTGCGCCGTCGTGCTTCTGGCAACCAAGGAAGACGAAGCGCCGATCGTTGCGTTTTTCGGACTTGCCGCTGCGCTTTGGTTTGCGCGTCGTCACGATCGCCGCGGCGTCATCTTCGGACTTGCGACCGCGACTGCGGCCGTCGTCGTCTTTGCCGCGTACTTTTCGCTGGTTCGACCGCTCGTCGGCGCGACCGAGGCGTGGAATCCGCTCCATTTTTATGCCTGGAACGGTTCGTCGACCGACGGCGCCGGTCTCGATCTGCGTGGCCGCACGACCTACACGCTCGAAGCGCTCGTGCCGCTCGCGTTCGTGCCGCTCACGACGTCGGCGGCTCTGCTCGCGCTTCCGGGTGTCGCCGAGGTCCTTGGCTCGCGTCTCTCGATCACCTACACGATGGGCCAGCACTACGCCGCCGTGTGGATCGGACCGCTCTTGATCGCCTTTGCGCTCGGCATCGCTCGGACGGCACGACGCGATCGCGCGCGTGCGCTGCTGCTCGTGCGGGTCTGCACGGTGCTCTGCGTGCTCGATCTTGCCGTCGCGAGCCCGACGCACTGGGGACACTTCTTGCGCGCGCGCTCGGCGCATGACGGCGCGCTGGATCGGGCGCTCGCGCGCTTGCCGGTCGATTTGGATGTCGGCACGTTCGATGAGGCGTACGCACACTTGGGTGCCGATCCGCGCGCCTACTCGAGTGCGAAAGCGTTGCGACCGATGGTGCTCGACGATCTACGGTATCATTCGCGGACCTGGGATGACGTGCGCACGCAGGTCGACGCGGAGATTGTCGCCGGTCGCGCGCGCGTCGTTTCGAACGATGACGGTATTCGGTTGATCGCGCGGTCGCAATGAACGTCGCTTTCGACCTCTTCGATTGTGCCCGCGCTGCGGGCACGCGAACGATCGCCGTCGTCGGGACGGCGAAGAACGTCGGCAAGACCGTTGGCGTGCGGGCGCTTTGCGAATCTGCACGCGAGCGCGGCATTGCCTACGCCATCACCTCGATCGGTCGCGACGGTGAGACGAGCGATGCTCTCGACGCGCTGCCCAAGCCGCAACTCACGGTACCGCCAGGCACGATCGTTGCGACGGCACGCGATCTCGTGCCGCGTTCGCCCGCGTGCGAGATTCTCGGCCTCGGTGATCGCAGCGCTCTCGGTGCCATCGCCTTCGTTCGCGTGCGCGCGACGGCGCGATTCGAAATCGGTGGGCCGCCGACTGCAAGCGGCGTGCGGCGGACCCTCGCGCAGCTCGCACGGTTTACCGACGGACCGATCTTTCTCGATGGCGCGATCGACCGGATCGCGGCACTTGCGGGCGGCGATGACGCGGTCATCGTTGCGACCGGGGCGCAAAGCGGCGCGACGGTCGAACGCGTGGCGGCGATCGCCGGCGATCTCGTGAAACGTCTCTCGCTTCCGCGCGACGATGGTACGTGTCGCGATGCCATCGTGATCGATGGCGCGCTCGGTCCCGAGCGCGCGAGTGAGTTGATCGCGCGACACGCCGGTGCGCGCGTGATCGTGAGCGATCCGACGCGCGTGAGCGTGCGCGGAAAACTGTTCGAACAGCTGATCGAGCGCGTCGATTTGCGGACGAGCGCGCCGATTCTCGTCGTCGCGTGCACGGTCTCGTCTTACGGACGCGCAGGGCAACTCGACCCGCGCGCGCTCGTGCATGCCGTCGCGCGTGCGACCGGTCGGCCGAGCTTCGATCTCTTCGCGGGACTTGCGGCATGATCGCCGATCCGCTCACGTACGCGGCGATCGGCGGCATTTGGCTCGAAGCCGCGCTCGCACCGCAGAGCGATTTCGGACGTCGGGCAGCGATGCGCGAACGCTTCTACTCACCGGGAGAAGAAGTCGCCGCCGGCGAGCGCGCGCGTCGCACGGTGGCGCTCGCTGCGGCGTTCGCTGCACCCGCGCTCGAACGCGTGCGCGAGGCGATCCGCTGGTGTCCCGATCCGACCGCAATCGCCGCGCGAGCCGGAGCCGGCGATCCGCTTGCCGATGTGGATTTTTTCGAACTGGGCCGGTTCGTCGATGCGCTCGCGTTCGTGCGCGCGCAGTGGCCGGTCGACGTAGCGCTCGAGCCACCGCCTGCACTCGAACCAATCGCCGCTGCGCTCGCACCGGGCCGCGAACGTGCGGGGTTCTACCTTGCGGATCGGTTCGATGCCGAACTCGAATCCGCGCGCCGTGCCGTCGCCGAGCGGCAAGCCGTGTTGGACGGAGCGACGAGCGTCCTCGAAGCGAGCGTTTCGGCAGCGGTCGGCGCGACCGTGCGCGATGGCGAATTCATTCTCATGCGCGACGCGCACGCGGGCGCACTTCCGCCGAACGTCCGCGTCACGCGCGAAGCGGCATCCTACCGTGCATGCGAGCTCGTCTACGACGAACGAACCTTGGCTGCGCTCGTCGCGCGAGATGCCGCCGCAGCCGTCGTCGCGCGGGTGGAAGAACGTGCGCGCATCGCGCTCTCGGCGGCGATCGGGGCGCACGCTCGCGCGATCCTGACCGTAACGGAACGCCTCGGCGACTGCGAGCGCGAGTTTGCGCGGGCCGCATTCGCACAACGCTGGGGCGGCTGCGTTCCTACCTATTCGCACGAGCAGATCGGTTGGGAGAACGCCGTTTATCCGCCGCTCGCGCAGGCGCTTGCCGAACGCGGTCGCGCGTATGCGCCGCTTTCGTTTGCGTGGCCGGGTGTTGCGGTCTTGACGGGCCCGAACATGGGCGGGAAAACGGCGGCGATGCAAACGGCCGGGTTCATCGCGCTGTGCGCCGCGCAGGGCCTGCCGATTCCGGCCGATGCGGCGCACGTGAGCATCGTTGCGCGGATCACCTGGATCGGTGCCGACGACCGCGACGATCGAGCGGCGTTACTCTCCGCATTCGGCGGTGAAGTCGTACGCGTGCGCGCGTTGCTCGCATCGGGCGAACCGACCCTCGCACTCGTCGATGAATTCGCGCGTACGACGAGTCCTGGCGAAGGGCGCGCGTTGCTCGTGGCACTCGTGCGCACGCTCGTCAAGCGCAATATTCGGGCTTTGGTCGCAACGCACTTCGACGGCGTTGCGCGCGAAACGCAGACCGCGCATCTTGCAATCGCCGGTTTGCGGCACGCCTTACCGGCCGGTCCGGCTCGCGATCTGGACGCGGCGTTGGCCGCCCTCGGCGAGGCAATGGATTATCGGGTGCTGGCCGTTGGTCCCGAGGATGAGCCACACGCGGATGCGCTTGCGCTTGCCGCACTGCTGGGTCTGGATCCCGAGTTGATCGCGGCCGCGCATGCGGCCCGCGCGCGGCAGCGGAGCGACGCGCCGCCCGCGTCGAATGGCTAGCACCATGGATCCCCTCATTATTACCGTTGCGCCGGTCGGGGCGGAGCTCACGTTGGAGCAGACGCCGCATCTGGCCGTCACTCCCGCGCAGCTGGGGGCGGTCGCCCGCGGCATTCGCTCGGCGGGCGCCGCGCTGATTCACGTGCACTGCCGCAACGACGATGGCACCAATACGCACGACGTATCGCGCTTTCGCGCGGCGTACGATGCCATTCGCGCCGAAAGCGATCTGATCGTGCAATTCTCGACCGGCGGCGCGATCGGAATGACCCCCGAGGAACGTGCCGCACCGCTCCAACTGCGGCCGGAGATGGCGACCCTCACCTGCGGGACCGTCAACTTCGGCGACGACGTCTTCGAAAATAGTTTTCCGATCATGCGCGGGATTCTCGCGGCGATGGCCCGTTTCGACGTGACACCGGAATTGGAAATTTTCGATCTCGGTCACATCGCCAACGCCAAGCGCCTTGCAGCCGAAGGCCTCCTGAGGTTCCCCGCCCACGCGGATTTCGTGCTCGGCGTCCCCGGCGCGCTCGAAGCGACCGTCGACAATTTAATCGCTTGCGTGAACGCTCTGCCGTCCGGCTGCTCCTGGACCGTTGCGGGGATCGGCCGCCAGCAGTTGCCCCTTGCGACGGTCGCCATCGCCATGGGCGGGCACGTCCGCGTCGGTCTCGAGGACAACATCTATTATTCGAAAGGGCGCCTGGCGACAAACGAAGAGCTGGTTGCGCGCGTCGTTCGGGTAGCAAACGAACTCGGACGTCCGGTCGCAACTCCCGCCGATGCGCGTCGCCTGCTGCGCTTACCGGCGCGAGCGGAGAGCGCAGCGTAGGCGACCTCACCGTGTAGGACCATTTCCGGGGGTACCGTAATGTTCCCGAGTTCTTGCCGCCCGGAGGCCGCCCGCTGCTCACGTACGTCATTCGCAGAAGCCTGCAGAATATTCCGCTGCTGCTGCTCATCTCGATCATTCTCTTCGCTATCCTGAGCAACGCTCCGGGCGGTCCGCTCGCGCCCTATCTGCAGAATCCGCATATCACGGAAGCCGATATCGTGCGTCTCAAACACAATTTGGGGCTCGATCAGCCGACGTACGTGCAGTACTTCCACTGGCTCGGCCGGGTGATCACGGGCGACTTCGGCTACTCGACTTCAAACTCGATGTCGGTGATCGGCGCAATTCTCGACCGCATGCCCGCAACGCTGGAACTCATGGGCGCCTCGTTCGTGTTCTCGCTGATCATCGGGGTGGGTGCCGGAATTTTCTCTGCGCTCAAACCCTATTCCGCGCTCGATTACGCGGTCACGACGCTGGCGTTCTTCGGTCAGTCGATGCCCGTGTTTTGGTTTGCGCTGATGTTCCAGCTCGCGTTTTCCGTGTACGGTATTCCGCTCGGCTTTGGGTATCACATCACGTTGCCGTCGGCCGGTATCTCGAGCGACGATGCGTTCAATTTCGTCGATCGTGCAAAACATCTGGTCTTGCCGGTACTCGTGCTATCGCTCTTATATGTCGCACAATGGAGTCGCTTCATGCGCTCTTCGATGCTCGAGGTTGTTCGCACCGACTACATGCGCACGGCATCGGCAAAAGGTCTTAAAAAACGCGACGTGATCCTCAAGCACGGTCTCAAAAATGCGCTCATTCCCCTCGTTACGATCATCGCGCTTTCAATGCCCGGTATCGTCGCCGGTGCCGTCATCACCGAGACGATCTTTGCCTGGCCGGGCATGGGGCGGCTATTCTATAACGCGCTGCAACAGTTCGATTTCGCGCTCTTGATGGGCTATCTGATGCTTGTCTCGTTCCTCGTCGTGGTATTCAATTTGATCGCCGATGTCACGTACGCGTGGCTCGACCCGCGCGTGAAGTACAACTAAATGTCGGGCTTGGGCTTACTGCAACCGATCCGTCTACCCGATGAGAATTTTCGAGAAGAGCGCCACGGCGTTTGGAAACGCTTCCGCCGTCACCGCATCGCGCTGGTCGGCGCGGTGATCCTCGCGCTCATGGCGTTTGCCGCGATCTTCGCGCACTTCATCGCCCCCGCCGATCCGAATTTCATCGACAACGCTAATTGGACCGGGACACCGCTTGCGCCCGGCATTGCGGGACATTTGCTCGGGACGGATGAGAACGGTCGCGATCTGCTCTCGCGTTTGATTTACGGCGCGCAAATTTCGCTCACGGTCGCGCTGTTCGCGGTCGTCATGGAAATTACGATCGGCACCGTACTCGGTGCGCTCGCGGGCTATTACGGCGGCTGGATCGACTTTGTGATCATGCGCGTCACCGATGTGGTGCTCTCGATTCCGCTCTTGCCGCTTTTGCTCGTGCTCACCGCGATCGTTTCGGCGACTTCGCAAAAAGCGAGTCTGAGTTTTCTCTTGATCGTCGTACTAATCGGGGGGCTCTCCTGGCCGGCGGTCGCGCGACTCGTTCGCGCGTCGTTCCTGACCTTACGCGAGCGCGAATTCACCGAGGCGGCTAAGGCCCTTGGAAATCGCGACGGGCGGATCATCTTCCGTCATATCTTGCCCAACGCGATCGCGCCGATCATCGTGCAAGCGACGCTCGAAGTCGCAAACGTGATCATCCTCGAGTCGACGCTCTCGTTCTTGGGCTACGGCATCCAGCCGCCGACGGCGTCCTGGGGCAGCATGCTTGCCAACAGCCAGTCGAACATGTCGATCGCCCCGTGGGTCGCGGTCTTTCCGGGGCTCTGCATCGTTATCGTGACCCTTTCCATCAATTATCTTGGCGATGGGCTGCGCGACGCGCTCGATCCCAAGATGAAGTAGGCAGGACTCCTCTTGGCGGGAGTCTTGCGGAGCGAGCCGGGATGCTCTACAATCCCTTAGTTGTCAGCGGCATCGCCGCCAGGCAAAAACCTCATGGGCGAGAGTGGCGGAATTGGTAGACGCACTAGCTTGAGGTGCTAGCGGGGGCAACCCCGTGCTGGTTCAAATCCAGTCTCCCGCACCAGGAAAACCGAGAAGTCCGCGGTCGCACGACTGGCGGGCTTCTTGCTTGGTCCCCCGTACCGCTGCGGCGAAACAAGCAGACGTGCCTTGCCGTATTCTGCATGAGCGGTCGCGCGAAGGCGCGCCGACGCCATGAACGCCCGAGGATTTTTACCGTGTGGCTGACTCGATTTGCGATCTCTCGTCCGATTATCATCGCGATGCTCTTCATTGGGCTTGCGGTGTATGGGGCGCTTTCCTATAGTCGCCTGGGCGCATCGAGCCAGCCGAACGTCGCCTTCCCCGTCGTCGTCGTCTTTGCGGGCTACCCCGGCGCCTCGCCGCAAGAGATGGAAAAACTCATCATCAAGCCGATCGAAGATCAGCTGGATGGAATCGACAATCTCGATCAGTTGCGGGCGACCGCGCAAGAAGGCGTCGCGAGCGTCGTCGTGCAGTTCAAGCTCGACACGAATTTGGATTTCGCCGCAATCGACGTGCAGCGGCGCGTCGATACCGCACGCGTCTACATGCCCCAAGACCTCGATCCGCCCACCGTGCAGAAAAACGGATCGGACGATGCGATTCTCACCTACGCGCTCAGTTCCAAATCGCTGAGCGGCGCGGCCCTCGGCGACATCGTCAACGACCGCTTGATTCCGGAGATCAAGGCGATCCCCGGCGTGACGGGCGTGGGTTCGCGCGGCGATGCGGCGCGCGAGATCCACGTCTATCCCGATCCGCTGCGCATGATGGCGACGGGCGGCACGCTGACCGATATTTTCGCGGCGATCTCGCAGAACAATGCGAATTTGCCGGGTGGCCGACTCGACGCGCCAACGAAAGAAACCAGCGTCTCGGTGCATGCCGATATCGTCAACCCGGCCGACATCGCGCTCATCCCGGTGGCGGCGAACAATCAGCGCAACGTGCGCGTCGGCGATCTTGCAACCGTCGTCGACGGTCACGTCGAACAGCGTCGCATCACGCACTTCAACGGTCGCCCCGGCGTCATCATCGACATCTCGCGCAACGTGCGAGCGGATGAAATCAAGACGACGGCGGTCGCCCGCGCGCGCATGAAAGACGTCATGGCGCGCTATCCGATGATCGCGTTCAAAGAGATCGACGCGCCGGCAGACGACACACAAAAACAGCTCAACGGCGTCTTGCAGAATCTCTTCGAAGGCATCGTGCTCACGGCGATCGTGCTGATGTTCTTCTTACATGCGTGGCGCCATGCCGTCGTCGTGATGCTCGCGATCCCGAGTTCCCTCTTCGCGACGTTCATCGTGATGAAGCTGCTCGATTTCAATCTCGACAATATTTCGCTCATGGGCCTCTCGCTGACGATCGGTATCCTCGTCGACGACTCGATCGTCGTGCTCGAGAACATAACGCGTCATCGCGACATGGGGCAAAGTCCTCTCGAAGCGTCGATCAGCGGGCGAAACGAGATCGGCGGCGCAGCGATCGCCATCACGCTCGTCGATGTCGTCGTCTTCTTACCGATGGCGTTTCTCTCCGGATTCGTCGGCAAATACATGAAAGAGTTCGGCATCGTCGTGGTCGTCGCGACGCTGTTCTCACTCTTCGTCTCCTTCACACTCACGCCGATGCTGGCCGCAAAGTGGGCGGTTTTAAAACGCTCCGCCGAACCGCCGCGCTTTCTGGCCTGGTTTCAGATCGGCTTCGATCGCTTCACGCGCTGGTATCGCGATCGCGCGCTTACCTGGGCGCTGCGCCGCGGCTGGGTGATCGGCGTCGGATGCTTTGCGCTCTTCGTCGGATCGATCGTGATGATCGGCGCGGGACTGGTGCCTGCCGAATTCGTGCCGACGATCGAATCGGGCGCGATCGCTATGAGCATCACCTATCCGACCGGAACGCCGCTCGTAACCACGCAAGCATCGGTCGATCGTATTGAAAACTACGTGCTCGGCTTACCGGGTGTGGATCGCGTGTTCTCGACGGCCGGCGCGAAACCGTCGGGTCGCGGTAGCACCATCGGCGGCAACGTGGCGCGCGTGCAAGCACAAATGAAGAAAGAGAATCGCGCCCAGACGCAGCCGACGATCGCGCTCTTACGGCGCAACGTCGCGCGGCTCGCGCCGGGCGCGATCGTGACCGTCGGCTCGCGCGGCGGCGGCGGTAGCGGCCTTGCGATTTCCTACGACCTCTCCGGTCCCGATGCGGAACTCGATTCCTCCGCCAACAAGCTCGCTGCGTTCATTCGCTCGATCCCCGGCACCGTAAACGTGCAAACGGGCGCGGAATCTGCCGCGCCGCGTCTGAACATTCACATCGATCCGCGTCGATCGCTGTTGCTCGGCGTTTCACCGGGAACTGCGGCGATCGCCGCGCGCACCGCACTCGGCGGCGCCGTCGCAACGAAGGTGCGTACCGCAAGCGGTCTCATCGACGTGCGGGTCGAGCTGCCTGCGGCGTATCGCTCGTCGATCGAGAGCGTGAAGAACGTCCACGTTCGCTCGCAAGGCGGTTCGATCGTCAACCTCGCCGACATCGCCGACTTCACCGAAGGCGTCGCGCCGACGAAGATCGAGCGATCGGCGCGTCAACGCATCATCAGCGTCAATGCCGATGTCGATCGCGCAATCGTGGCATCTGGCGACGTCGATGCGAAGATCGAAGCGAAGATCGCGCAGCCGGGCTTCCTTGCCGCAGGCGTTCACCCGCTCGCACAAGGCGATTCGCAGTTACAAGCCGAGTCGAGCGCCGCGTTCCTCATCTCGGTCCTCACCTCGATTGCGCTCGTGTACATGTTGCTGGTCATCTTGTACGGTTCGTTCTCGATGCCGTTCGTGATCATGTTCTCGGTGCCGGTCGCACTCGTCGGCGCCGTACTCGCGCTGTATTTTAGCAAACAGTCGCTCAATTTGCTCTCGGATATCGGCATGATCATGCTGATGGGACTCGTCGCGAAGAACGGCATCCTGCTCGTCGACTATGCCAACACGTTGCTCGGGCGCGGCATGAGGCCGCTGGAGGCAATGCTCGCGGCCGCGGGTACGCGCTTGCGTCCGATCGTCATGACGACGGCGGCCATGGTGTTCGGCATGCTGCCGCTCGCGCTGGGCCTTGCCGAAGGCGGCGAATTCCGCCGCTCGATGGGCGTCGTGATCATCGGAGGCCTGTTGAGCTCGCTGATCCTCACCCTCTTCCTCGTTCCCGTCGCATACGTGACGATGCATCGCATTCAATCGACGCTGGGGCGGCGGTTGCGCAAAACGCCGCCACTCGATCGGCCGCTCGAAGCGCTGCCGCCGATCCCCGCAGGGGCAATGGGCGATTAGTTGCGGACGTTTCTTGGCTGATCCTGAGAAAAAAGTCTCCAGCGAGTGAAAATCGCATTAAGACCAAGCAAGTGTGGGTACGATGCCTTCGGTGCGACTGTGCATCACGCTCGGAGGTCTCAATGCCGCTTCTCTCTTCCACTGCAAAAACGGCCGCTTTGGCCGGAACGCTCGCCCTCGCGCTTGGTGCCGCGGCATCGGCCGCCGATGTCTCGGTCAGCGTCAATGGAAATCCCGTGGCGATTTCGCCGCCGCCAATTTCACGTGCCGGCCGTGTGTTCGTTCCCTTACGCGGCATTTTCGAGCGCCTCGGCGCCAGCGTCGTGTACGCCAACGGTATCATCAACGCGACGGGAAACAACCGTACGATCGCGCTCAAGATCGGTTCGAATCAAGCGCAAGTGAGCGGCGTGAGCCAAACGCTCGACGTCGCGCCGTTCATTATCGGTGCGAGCACCTACGTTCCGCTGCGCTTCGTCTCGCAAGCCCTCGGTGCGAACGTGAACTACGACGGCGCAAACCGCATCGTCGCGATTTCAACCAACGGCGCGGTTGCCGCCGCACCGGCGCCCGTCGCAACGGCGATGGCACCCCTGGCCGGCAGCGGCGTTCGACTCGCGGCCGAACAACCGGCTAACGGCGCGTTCGTCGAATCGAAGCGCCCGACGATCGAAGCGCGCTTCAAGAATGGTACCGTCGATCCCAATACGCTGCACGTGAGCATCGATAGTCTCGATGTCACGGCATCGACGTCGCGCGCGCCGGACGGCATCGTCTATTCGCCGCCCTCGGATCTGCTCGTCCAGAGACATACCGTCCGCGTAACCGGCAAAGATGCGGCCGGCGCGCCGGTCGACCAATCGTGGTCCTTCACCTCGGGTACCGCAGCGATGACCAACGTGATCGACCGTCTCGCGCCGCCAGCAGACGCGCAAGTCGGTTCGTCCTTTACCGTCAGCGGACACACCTTACCGAACGCTCGCGTGCACATCGTCGCCGGTGCGGTTGCCCAAGTCGGCGGAATCTTCGCCTTCGGAACGGGCAACTACACGGGTGACACGACGGCCGATGCGGCCGGTAACTTCTCCCAAGACGTCTCGATCAACACCGTCTCGGGCGGTCAGATCAACTTAGTCGTCACCTCGACGGAACCACAGACCAAAGCCAGCGCGCGCATCGCGCGTCGTCTCCTCAGCAAGTAAGGATCGTCGTTAAATCGTGCGCTCGATCCAGGCGATCGAGCGCGCGAGAATCTCCGGATTCTTTTCGTTGAAGAGCGTCATCCCGACGGATGCCGTCCCTTCGTAGAGATGGGCTTCGGCCGGATACGACGCGGACTGCAAGAACGAAGGCACGGCGCCGGCGCTCAGCAGGTCAGCGGCTCCGTAGAGCAAGTAAATCGAACGCGGAGCGAACGGACCGCTGCCGGCAACCTCGCGGGCGCGGCCCTCATCGAGGCTGATGCACACGGTAGAGGCCGTTCCCCAACCGCGGCCCGATGCCGCATACGCAAGATCGGAACCCAGGCCCACCCCGATCATCGCCAGGCGACCGGCGTCGCTCTTGGGCTGACGCGCGAGGAACGCGAGCGCGGCACGAACGTCGTTTGGATAACTTAGCGGCGAACGTAAGTCCGAGTCGCTCGGTTGGAGCAGGTCGGCCCGCATATCTTGACGGACAGATTCGCCGTGTCCGCGCAGATCGACCGCAAGAATTCCCCATCCGCGCGAGCGGAACGCCGCAATGTACGGGTCCCAGATGGAACGATCGGAACGAACGTCATGCAACAGCAAAACCGAGGTGTGGCCGTTCTCGCGCGGATCCCAGTAGGTCCCGCGCAAATGCACGCTATCGTCTGTAAGAAACGTGACGCTGCGTGCATGCGCGTCGGTTGTTTGCGACACGAAACTCATTTTGCGGAAGCTACGCACGAAGCGCAGGTATGTCCTCTCGGCTTGCACTCGTAACCGGCGCCGGAGCCGGTCTTGCCCGCGGCGTCGTGCTGGGGCTCGCACGCTCGGGCTATCGGCTCGCCTTCACGTATCGTCCGGGCGGCACGGCACCCGACGAGACGCACGCGCTTGCCCGCGCGCACGATCCCGACGTTTTGGCGGTCGCGGCCGATCATAGCGTGGCGGGAACGGCCGCGCGCGTCGTCGCCGCGGTCGAACGCGCGCGCGGACCGATCGACATTCTCGTCCATGCCGTCGGTCCGATCGTGGTCAAACGGTTCGAGAATTCGACCTTGGACGACTATCGTGCGATGGTCGCCGGAAATTTGGATTCGACCGTCGAGCTTGCCTTCGCACTCGCGCCCGGCATGCGCGAACGCGGGTTCGGCCGATTCGTCTTTTTCGGTATGAACGGGTCGCACGATACGCTGCCCGCGCGCGGCATGTCGCTTTAC
>Ga0123337_10002107_pt1 | contig 23352 bp, 25 predicted proteins | sample frozenSSSSmetaG_FD_89792 | JGI IMG/M metagenome (GOLD analysis project Ga0123337, IMG submission 89792) | Glacier valley bacterial and archeal communities from Borup Fiord, Nunavut, Canada, to study Microbial Dark Matter (Phase II) -... | ecosystem: Environmental > Aquatic > Freshwater > Ice >...
GGATTATTCCGTGAATTGAATGTTCGTGCAGAACTGATCCGGGAAAGAGGTTTAGAGACTGCTGCAACAGGATTATAATCCCAATAAATCAGGACATAAACAGCAAGCCATGCATTTACCGGTTATAGCCGTATTTGATATCGGAAAAACGAACAAAAAACTTCTCCTCTTTGATGAGCAGCTTAAGATCGTTTTTGAACATGCTGATCAGTTTGCCGAAACCACAGATGAAGATGGATTTCCCTGTGAAGATCTTGATAAACTGAACAATTTTGTGTTCGAATCACTACGTAATGTTCTGTCTAAGTCGGAATTTGAACTCAAAGGACTCAATTTTACTGCTTACGGAGCCAGTTTTGTCTATGTTGATGAAGCCGGAAATCCACTCAGCCCATTATACAATTACCTGAAACCATACCCCGAGAAGTTACTTGAGCAATTTTATTCTTCCTATGGAGGCAAGACTGAATTTGCAAAATCAACAGCATCTCCGGTACTTGGAAGCCTGAATTCGGGTATGCAGCTCTACCGAATCAAACAGGAACGTCAAGACTTGCTGAGCAAAATCAGGTATGCCTTACATTTACCACAGTATCTGAGTTTCCTGATCAGCAGAAAAAGCTGTTCAGACATTACAAGCATTGGCTGCCATACCAATCTCTGGGATTTCAGTAAAAACATTTACCATCACTGGCTCCAGAATGAAGGACTGCTGGATAAACTCGCACCCATTTTACCTTCAGATACCGTAATAAAAACAAGTTTTGAAGGACATAGTTTTGATGTGGGTATTGGATTGCACGACAGCTCAGCAGCCCTGATCCCATATCTTGTCAATTTTATAGAACCATTCCTGCTGATCTCAACAGGTACCTGGTGCATCAGTTTAAACCCTTTTAATGCGAGTCCCTTAAGTAATACTGAACTTGAATCAGATTGCCTGTGTTACCTGCACTATCAGGGTAAACCAGTTAAGGCTTCCCGTCTTTTCGCTGGAAATGAGCATGAACAGGAAGTAAACCGGATTTCACAATTCTTTGCAGAGCCCAGATCAAGATATGAGCAAATGAACTTTGACACTGTTTTTCTGGACTATTTAGATCTGGAAGAAGTTTATTCAGGGATTGCTCTCGAATCTTATGTATCGGATACAGAAGCATATCATCGGCTGATGATTCACATCATCAAACAGCAAAAAATATCAAGCGACCTGGTCATCAAAGGTTCAAACGTTAAACGAATTTTTGTAGATGGGGGATTCAGTAAAAACTCGATCTATATGAATCTTTTATCGATTGTTTTTCCTGAGATGGAAGTCTATGCAGCATCAATGGCTCAGTCGACCGCAATGGGTGCCGCACTGGCAATTCATCATAGTTTTGCTAATAAGACCATCCCAACTGATCTGATCGAATTGAAATTTTATTCAGCAAAATAAATCATCATGAAACCATCATGATTTTTCAAATAACACAGTGGAATGAATAAAATCATGATAACCCGCCCGGCCAAGCCGTTCGGACGGGCTTCATCACCTTTGAAAAACAAACTATATATAGATGAAAAATATTGTTTCCTTTAAAATGAAGTTAAAACCAGGCTTTAAAGAGGAGTATAAGCGCCGTCATGACCTGATCTGGCCTGAACTCAGCGCTCTTTTAATCGATGCGGGAATCAGCAATTACTCCATCTTCCTGGACGAAGAAACCAATATACTCTTTGCGGTTCAAACCTTATCCGGTGATAATAGCTCACAGGATCTCAGAAAAAACGAAATCGTTAAGAAATGGTGGGCCTTTATGGCTGATATTATGGATACAAATGAGGATAATTCACCGCTAAGTACGCCTTTGCAGATGGTATTCCACATGGAATAGACAACCCATACATGATATCTTATAAATCTGTTGCAAAAAAACGGCTGCACACGGGACTGGCGTTACCGGAGAGGCACAGACCTTGCTTGCTTAAATGAGAGAAGAATGTTCAATTTGAACTTAATCCAGCAAGATCTTATACAGAACCCGGGTCATCAAGTTATTTGCGTTGGATGTATTAGTTGAAATATTAAAATATTTATCGTAATTTTGCAATATTATGGGACTAACTAAAACCGAAATATTTACCGAGGAGCAAAACAAATTAGCATTAATGCTGAAAGCATTAGCTCATCCGGCTCGTATTGCTATCATTGAGCAAATTATTAAATCTAAAACTTGTATCTGTGGTGGCCTTGTAGAAGAACTTGGGCTTGCTCAGGCAACAGTTTCACAACATTTAAAGGAATTAAAAAACGCAGGACTGATTCAGGGAACAATTGAAGGGGTTAGTGTTTGTTATTGCATTGATCCTAAAGCCTGGGAATTACTACACAATCAGCTAAACGGCTTCTTTAAATCTTATACTATACAAACCAGCTGCTGTTAAAAAATAATTGACAGGATTTAGCATAATTAATTGTAGCAGTGTTCTTTATAGAGATAAGGAAAAGCCGGACTGAGGTTCCGGTTTAGCTTTAATTTAAACCCGTTTATTACTTTCAAATTAAAATAACTGCTTTTGAAATCGTCCTTTATTTCCAACTAAGAAATTTTAACTAATCTATTAAAGATATACCCTAAATTTTAATTATGTCTGCAAATACCTGTGCACCAGCGCTTGAACGGAAAAAATTAGGCTTTTTAGACCGATTTCTTACATTGTGGATAGTGCTTGCTATGTTGCTTGGCGTAGGAATTGGATTCTTTATACCGGCATCTTCAGGTTTTATCAATTCTTTTTCCAGTGGTACAACTAATATTCCTTTGGCAGTCGGACTTATCTTAATGATGTATCCTCCATTAGCTAAAGTGAAGTACGAAAATATGGGGGAGGTATTCAAAGATACAAGGGTATTGGGTGCATCCCTGTTCCTGAACTGGATCATCGGGCCAATTTTAATGTTCTTTCTCGCAATTTTTTTCCTGAGGGATTATCCCGAATATATGGTCGGGCTGATATTAATTGGATTGGCAAGATGCATAGCAATGGTAGTAGTCTGGAACGATCTTGCAGAAGGGAATCGTGAATACGGTGCCGGACTAATTGCATTGAACAGTATTTTCCAGGTGCTGCTTTACAGCGTTTATGCCTATATTTTTATAACTGTGTTACCTCCATATTTCGGTCTCGAATCCTTACAGATAGATATTTCTATCGGGCAGATTGCAGAGAGTGTAGGAATTTACCTGGGTATTCCCTTTGCCATGGGAATTATTAGCCGCTATGCCCTTATCAGATTAAAAGGAGAAGAATGGTTTCAAACAAAATTTGTTCCTTTTATATCTCCCATTACTCTGATCGCATTACTGTTTACAATCGTGGTCATGTTCAGCCTTAAGGGTGAACTAATCGTACAGATTCCGATGGATGTTCTAAGAATTGCAATTCCTTTAGTAGTTTATTTTGTAGTCATGTTCCTTGTAAGCTTCTTTGCAGGAAAATATTTTGGTGCAGACTATTCAAAAAGCACAGCTATTGCCTTTACAGCAACAGGCAATAACTTTGAACTTGCAATCGCAGTTGCTATTGGAGTTTTTGGAATTAATTCAGGACAAGCATTTGCGGGCGTTATTGGCCCTCTGGTAGAAGTACCTGCCTTAATTGCCCTGGTAAACGTCGCATTTTGGTTAAGAAAGAAATATTATACACCCACTCAACTACAAACTAAATAATAATGAAAATTGCCCTGTTTTCTGACATACATGCTAACCTTCCTGCTTTGGAAGCTTTTTTTGAAGATTTAAAAACACGCAATACAGATGCGGTTTATTGTCTCGGAGACTTAGTTGGATACAATATCTGGCCTAACGAAGTCATTGATGAAATACGGAAACGTGGGATTCCTGCGATAGCCGGAAATTATGACTGGGGTATAGGCAGATCAAGTGATGATTGCGGCTGTGCGTATAAAACCGATGAAGAAAAGGCAATGGGTAAAGTATCTATAGCTTACACTAATGAGCAGGTTAAAGATGAACAACGCGCATATTTGAGAACACTTCCTGCGCATATTCGATTGGAATATCAGCTTAATGATCAAAAACAAAATATCCTTTTTGTGCATGGAAGTCCCCGAAAGGTTAATGAGTACCTCTTTGAAGACCGTGAAGAGAAAAGCCTGATCAGAATAATGGAACAAGCGGATGCAGATATTATGTGCTTTGGGCACACTCACAAACCTTATCACAGGGTTTTAAATTCTGGTCTTGATGGAAAGGATCATTTCAGACACGCAATAAATATTGGTTCAGTAGGTAAACCGAAGGATGGAGACCCCAGAGGTGCTTATGTAATCCTAACTATAAATCCCGATTCTACGATAACTAACGAGCAAAGTATCAGTGTAGAATTTATCAGATTTGAATACGATGTAGAAAAAGCAGCAAAAGCTGTAGAAGATAGTCCGCTTCCTAATGAATATGCGGATATGTTACGTAAAGCTTAAAAAATTCGAAATTAGTGTCATAAAGGGAAAATATATTAATAAAAACTATGAAAATTACAATTCTTGATCCAGTAATGTGCTGCAGTACAGGAGTCTGCGGAACCGATATAGATGATAATCTGATCCAAACAGCTGCAAATACGAAATGGTTAAAATCTTTCGGACATGATGTACACAGACACAGCATCTCAAATGACCTGGCAGCATTTAAAAACTATCCGGATGCCTTAAACAAACTTAAGAAAGAAGGAACCAACTCTCTCCCATACATATTAATTAACGATCAGTTAGTAATGAGCGGAACCTATCCTACAAAATCTGAATGGGAAAGCTTCTTAGGCAGCGAGTTCATTCAAAATAGCGATTCAATATCGTCCGGCGTTGCAAATAATTGCTGTTCCGGCAACAAATGCTGTTAAATTTTTTAAATCAATTTCCAGTTTTATAGAAATTATGACACCATACTTGTTTTTTACCGGTAAAGGTGGAGTAGGTAAAACCTCTCTTTCTTGCGCTACAGCGATTAAATTAGCCGATGAAGGCAAAAAGGTGCTTTTAGTTAGTACTGATCCCGCATCCAATCTGGAAGATGTACTTGAAAGTAAGGTTTACGATAAGATTGGCCGCGTAAATGGAATTAAGAATCTTTTTGCCATCAATATAGATCCTGAAATTTCAGCAGAAGAATATCGTGCAAGAGTGACTCAGCCTTTAATTGAAATTTTGCCCGAAGCTGAGATTAAAAAAATTAATGAAGAGCTCTCTGGGGCATGCACAACAGAAATAGCTTCATTTGATGAATTTTCAAGGTTTATTTCGGGGGAGTATGAAGGTGGGGACTTCGACGTAATTATTTTTGACACAGCACCTACAGGCCATACCTTGCGGCTTCTTGAATTACCTGCAGCCTGGGCAGATTTTACCAAAGAAAATCCGGATGGAGCTTCATGTCTTGGTCCTTCTTCTGCCCTTAAAAGTAACCAGGAGCGGTACAATAAAGTGGTAAGCCGCCTTCGCGACCCCCTTCAAACAACATTTTATATCGTTTCAAGAGCAGAACAATCTTCACTGAAAGAAGCTTCCCGGACAAGCGATGAATTGAATGAACTGGGCATGATCAATCAAAAGCTTTATATAAATGGGGTATTTAAAGCCCTGGATAAAAGCGATTTGTTCGCTTCCAAAATACAAGCTCTGGCAGAGGATCAGCTAACTGCCATTCCTTCACATTTAGAAAAGCTTCCCAGGGAAACCTTTCCTTTGCTGCCCTACAATGTATTGGGTATTCAAAAACTGAGGTCATTACTGCAGCCTAAACTCCAGGAGGAAATTGTAAATGCAGAGATAAGCAAAGGAGTTGAATTTGATCACCTCCTTGCAGGACTGGATGATCTGGTTACAGAGATATCTGAGCATCAAAATCATGGCTTAATCATGACTATGGGCAAAGGTGGGGTTGGGAAAACTATTGCGGCCTCAGCTATTGCTGTATTACTTGCCCGCAAGGGATTTGATGTTCATCTGACAACTACTGATCCCGCAGCACATATTCAGGACTTTATCGATCAGCTTTCGGATTTACCTGAACATTTAATCGTTGATCGCATAGATCCTAAAGAAGAAACACAGCGGTATATTGATAAGGTTCTGTTGCAAAAAGGAGAAAAATTAAATGATGAGGGTAAAAAGCTTTTGCTGGAAGACTTAAAATCACCGTGCACTGAGGAGGTTGCTGTTTTTCATGCCTTTTCTAAAGCTATTAATGATGCGAAACGCAAATTCGTTGTAATCGATACCGCTCCAACCGGTCACACCTTACTTTTGCTGGATGCTGCAGGCAGCTATCATCGTGAAGTATTACGGAATTCAACTGTGGATACTACCCGGATAAGAACGCCTTATATGGCTCTGCAAGATCAGGAATTATCTAAAGTGCTGTTGGTTTCTTTACCCGAAACCACTCCAATGCGGGAAGCAGCTTCTTTACAGGATGATCTCAAGCGAGCAGGTATTAAACCCTATGCATGGATAATTAACCAAAGCCTATCGATGCAAGCAGGTATTACTGACCCATTACTCAAGAGCCGTGCCTTAGCTGAGGTAGAAGTCATTCAAAAGATCGAGAATACTCTGGCTCAAAGAACCTTTGGAATACCATTTATTGCTCAGAAAAATTTACTTCCAGCTCTTCTGGAAATATTTTCCAATGACATCAGTATTAATAAACTTTGAACAGCTACAATATTCTGCGCTAATAATACACTTTAATGAGAATCGCCTTATTTTCCGATATCCATGCTAACCTGCCAGCCTTTGAAGCTTTTTTCGCTGATGTCGATTCCCGAAAGCCGGATGCTATATATTGCTTAGGTGATCTGGTGGGATATAATGTTTGGCCAAATGAGGTAATCTCTGAAATTCGTAAGCGGGGAATTGCTACCCTGGCAGGAAATCACGATCTGAAGGTTAAAGGATTATTTACAAATGAGCAAAACTTAATTGAGCCCGGGAAAAATCATGCCTATCATCTGGTTACTGAAACAGGCAGAAGTTATCTTCAGTCTTTACCGGCACTTATCCGGCTTGAATTTCAAGTGAATAACAATCCTTTAAATATATTATTGGTACACGGGAGTCCACGAAGTATTGATGAATATGTTCTTGAAGATATTGAAGAAAATATAATTTCAGATATTCTTAAAGAATCGGGTGCCGATATTCTTTGCGGTGGCCATAGCCATAAGCCATTTCATCGGATCATAAAAACTGGTGAAACCCATTATAAACATGTCATCAATATTGGTTCTGTGGGCAAACCAAAAGATGGAGATTCCCGTGGATGTTATGTTATGATCAAAATTGATGAAAACAGCACTCTTCAGGATCCTCAAAGCATAGATGTAAATTTCATTCGCTTTGAATACAATGTAGAAGCAGCCAGCCGTGCTATAGAAGCAAGTCCACTACCTGATGAGTTTGCTGATCGATTGAGAAAAGCTTATTAATTAACACTGTTGAGTTAATCCCGGTATTGGATTATAACCTGAATCAAAAGGAAAATAACATGGGGGCACATATAGATTAAATCAGAAACTATTGATAATCAATAATTTATTACCTCAATTAAGAACCTGGATTTGCTTACTAAAGGAAGGAAACCTACTTTTACATCATGAAACTGCCCATCATCGCCTACGGAGATTCCGTTTTACGTAAGAAAGGATTAGAAATCACAAAAGATCATCCTGAATTGAATGATCTGATTGAGAATATGTTTGACACTATGTACGGCGCTCATGGAATAGGTCTGGCCGCACCACAGGTTGGCTTATCCATTCGGCTTTTTGTAATAGATGCCACCTCCTTTGCAGATGATGAACCCGCATTAAAAGATTTTAAGAAAACATTTATCAATGCTCAAATCATCGAAGAAAGTGGCAATAAATGGTCATTTAACGAGGGTTGTCTTAGTATTCCGGATATCCGGGAAGATATCGACAGGTATGAAAGCCTCAGCATTTCCTACTATGACGAAAACTGGAAACTTCACGAAGAAACCTACAATGGATTGGCTGCCCGTATCATTCAGCATGAATATGATCACATCGAAGGTAAACTCTTTGTCGATAAATTAAGTCCGCTTCGTAAAGCCATGCTTAATAACAAACTCAGTTCAATTTCAAAAGGAATGGTGAAGGTGGACTATAAAATGAAGTTTCCTGCGGTAAAGAAAGGTAGGAGATAGGGGTTAGGATTAAAGGATTGTAGGATTTTAGGATTAAGGAATATTCAGAAATCAAAGTGTCACAATTGAAATTAAATTTCCTTCATTCTCAACTCTCCATTCTCAATTCTCAACTAACCTTACTACTTTTAGCTTTATGCTTTTAACTTTCAGCCCAAATAAGCTTCATCTTCAGCACAATTAAAGCTTACTGCTCCCTACTCTTATCCCCCTGCATAATCTGCTGAATAAGAGCACCCCAGGCAAAAGGATTCAGCAGGGGATTGGCTAAGCGCTGATTGATATTTTTGTTGACGAGTTGGTTATGGTTATTTTGAAAATTAAAACTCTGCATTTCTGCTCCATCGCGTGGAAGTGTTGCGATCATGGAAGCCAAACTTTTGCGGCTGAGATTCTTTTTAGCTATTTCAAGGTCGTCATCGGCAAATTTCATTGTCATGAATTCCTTTTTGAATTCATCTGTACTTGCCCAGGGATAAACCCTGACACCAGGAAGATTAATAGATTCCTGCTGCATTTTCATAAGAATGGTGTACTTGTTATCCGGCAAACCATTAGGGATAATTAGTGCTTCACGTCTGTAACCAACAGCTGTAAAAGCAAGGGTATCACCTTCATGTGCAACAAACGAAAAATATCCTTTGTAGTTTGCAGCATAAAACTGATCTCTGCCGGTAAGGTTGGTAATGGTTACATAAGGCACAACCGTATTGCTGTCGCGGTTTACAATTATCCCCGAAAACTGTACGATTTTGCGCTCTCTGACCTGAGAAAACCCGGAGAGACTACAAAGTAAGCATATGAGAAATAACCAGTTTCGCATTGTTCAAAGTTAATAAAATCGCACCTCAGTGTAGTTAAATTATGTTAAATCATACAATCTTTACAAATAATAATCTGTTATTATTGTAGTCTTTCGGGTAAAACGGCAGATGGATCATCAATTTCTGTCAGGTTCACTGCTTCAACACCAGTAATTTCAGGAACCGCCCGCTTAATTGCCTGCTCAATACCTGCTTTAAGTGTCATAATACTCATCGGGCAAGAGCCGCATGAACCCAAAAGACGTAATCTTACGATATTTTCAGGAGTTATTTCCTCAATTGAAACGTTCCCGCCATCTGTTTCCAGATAAGGCCGGATAGTGTCCAATGCAATTTCAACTCTTTTCAACAAATCCATGATATAGTATTTATATAAAGATACAAAAAAAATAAAAAATGCTATTTGGCAGCATTCAGAATTGCTACCTGCTGGGCAACCCGTTCTGCAATCTGCATAAATACCGGACCAAGAATATTATCCTCTTCCAGAATAACCGGTTTTCCAACATCGCCTGCATCACTGATGCTTTTCACCAGGGGTATTTCACCCAAGAATGGCGCATTAAACTGTTCTGCAAGTGCCTTTCCGCCATTCTTTCCAAATATATAGTACTTATTCTCCGGTAATTCAGCAGGAGTAAAATAGGACATGTTCTCAACCACACCGATCAAAGGAATTTTGATAGAATCCATCAGGAACATTCCAACGCCTTTGCGTGCATCCGCAAGTGCCACATTCTGAGGAGTAGTTACAATCACTGCTCCGGTGATCGGGAACCCCTGAGAAACGGTAATGTGAATATCACCGGTACCCGGAGGAAGGTCAACAACCAGATAATCCAGTTCACCCCAGTCGGCATCATTAAACAATTGCTTTACAGCTGTGGATACCATCGGCCCGCGCCATGGCACAGGCTGGTTTGGATCAGTAAAGAATCCGATTGACAATAATTTGATTCCATATTTTTCAATAGGTTCAATTCTTGTTTGCCCTGCTGCATTTTGAGATGCCTTCGGACGGGCGTCTTCTAGTCCAAACATGATCGGAACTGAGGGTCCATAAATATCTGCATCTATAAGTCCTACACTGGCACCTTTCCTGGCCAGGCCAAGAGCCAGATTGACTGCCACTGTTGATTTTCCGACACCACCCTTACCCGAAGCAACAACAATGATATTTTTAATACCGGCGAGAGCTCTGTCGGGCCGGCTGGTAACCCTTGAAGTCATATTGATAGACAATTCGACATCTTTACTTACAAAATGACGGATTGCATTCTTACAGGCATTTTCGAGCATGGCCTTCATCGGACAGGCCGGTGTGGTCAGAACTACTGAAAAGCTGAGCTTATTTCCTTCGATCTTTAAATCTTCAATCATATTCAGACTAACCAGGTCTTTTTTAAGATCCGGATCCTCAACATGACGCAATGCATTATATACTTGTTCCTGTGTGATCATTTTTGAATGTAAAGAGAAAATATTTTTACTAAGTTTATCGCAAATCTACTAAAAGCGGAAGGCTTATTGCTATTGGTTTGAGGATTTTACAGTGAACTGACCTGTAATCCCGGCGTTTCAAACTTAAATATCTTATCTTAACATTTAGTGGAGAACTCAGCCATGCAGATATCCAAAAAACATTATAAAACTATCCTTATTGTCTCCATCAGTCTTTTGGGACTAGTCTTGATTGGAGGCATTATTGCATTTACAAAACGTGAAGCATTACTTAGCAGCGCGATTAAAAAAGCGATCAGCAAGGCCGATAAAGAGTACGATCTGGAGCTTAAAATAGAAAGTGCGGGCTTCGTTGGTTTAAGCAGTGTCAATTTTAAGAATATTACACTTGTTCCCCGCGGCCGTGATAGCCTGGCCAGAATTTTAAATTTCCGGGTAGGTGTAAAACTATTTCCGCTAATTTTTGGCGATATCAAACTTTCGGAAATCAAACTTGACCGGGGAATAGTCAATCTGGTAAAAAGGGATTCGCTGAGTAATTATGATTTTCTTTTCCGGAAGAAGAAATCGGAAGAACCTGAAGATAAGACTGAAATGGATCTGGGCAGGCTTGCAAATAGACTCATCAACCAACTACTATACAAAATTCCTGACGATATGGATATCCGGGATTTCGAGATCAAATTCAGGGATGATTCGGGTTCTGTCAGTTTATTCACACGAAGTGCAACCATTGACGGCGGAGATGTGAATTCAACCATCCTGGTCAACGGAAATGAGTCAGTCTGGCATGTGGAAGGAACTGTGGATCCTGGAGATAAACAACTGGATCTGCGACTTTTCGCTGATAATAAAAAAGTTGAACTCCCTTATCTTGAGAAGAAATTCGGGCTCAAGCTGAACTTCGACACTGCAATGACCGAAATGAGGGGGCTTAACCGAAGCGGAAGTCAACTGGAAGTGAACGGCTCCTGGAGGGTGAAAAACCTTCTGGTCAATCATTCAAGAATTGCCGGGAACGATATTATTGTTCCGGATGCCTCTCTTGATGCAGATATGGTGTTTGGTAAGAATTTTATTGCGATTGACAGCACTTCAACGTTTCATCTCAAGAATATTCAAATACATCCCTTCATAAAATATACAATCAGCCCATCTAAAATTTATGAGCTGAAACTTCATACGGGAGAGCTTGATGCACAGGAGTTAATGAATTCATTTCCTCAAGGTCTCTTCGAATCACTTGAGGGAATTCAGGTCAGTGGAAAACTGCAATACGACCTTGATTTTCTTCTTGATTCTAAAATTCCGGATAATGTGATCTTTAATTCAAGTTTAAAGAATGAGGGTTTCAAGGTTCTCAAATGGGGTAAAACAAATCTTCAAAAGATCAACAGCACCTTTGTTTATACCCCCTATGAATATGGGAAACCAATGCGGGATATCATTATCGGACCGGAGAACCCTGATTTTGTACCATTAGATCAGATCAGTCCAAATTTAAAAAATGCCCTGCTCACTGCCGAGGACCCCTCATTTTATAGTCATAATGGCTTTGTTGAAGCATCTATACGTAGTTCCATTATTACAAATTTTAAAGCAAAGGCATTCAAAAGAGGTGGAAGTACCATTTCAATGCAGCTTGCAAAGAATGTTTATCTGAACAGGCAAAAAACCCTTGCCAGAAAGATTGAAGAAATTCTGATTGTCTGGATCATTGAAAGTGGCAAACTTTCTACGAAGCAGCGTATGTTTGAGACCTATCTCAACCTGATCGAATGGGGAAGAAATGTATATGGGATTGGTGAAGCATCCAGGTACTATTTTAATAAGCATCCTTCAGAACTCAACCTTGGTGAAGGTATTTTCTTAGCAAGTATTGTTCCGCGGCCAAAATCAGGACTTTACAGGTTTGAAGGAGATGGCAGTTTAAGATCAGGTCTTTCATCTTATTTCAAATTTATAGGTGGCATTATGGCAAGAAGAGGCTTGACTGCAGCAGATAGCACAGGCTATGGCTTTTGGAATGTCAGATTAAAAGAAAGCCTTAGGTCGGGAATACCACTCGCCGACTCCTTAATTATCGATAGCCTTCTGATCGATGATGTGCCAGAAGATAAAGAAAACTTTCTGAAGGAGATTTTTGGCAGGAAACGCCTGGATACTGTTCATATAAAAGAACTTAATAAATTGAAGATCCTACCCAGAGACACTACGGTAATAAATACACCAAGCCGTAAAGAAAGAAGGGAACAGCGAAAAAATGAGCGGGATTCAAAAAATAATAATCAATAATAAAACCCTTATATCTAAATTTATACCATGAGGATAGAAATTGATGAGAAGAATTTTGAACTGATGTTAACCTTAGATCAGATCGAAAAGCGAATCCGTTTATTGGGTATCCAGTTAAATGTGGATTTTGAAAACCGGATACCGGTATTTATTGGCGTATTAAATGGGAGCTTCATCTTCATGGCTGATCTTATGAAAGAGATCAATATGGCCTCTGAGGTTACTTTCGTGAAAGTATCATCTTATAAAGGTGATAAAAGCAGTGGAAAGATTAAATTGGACATGGGACTACAAATGTCAGTTAAAGACAGAGATGTGATACTGATAGAAGACATCGTTGATAGCGGAAAAACACTGCGTTATCTGCTGGATATGATCTATGAGGAGAAACCAGCTTCCATTAGTGTTTGTACCCTGCTGATGAAGCCCAAATCATTAAAAACTAAATTTGATGAGATCAGCTATATAGGTTTTGAGATACCCGATGATTTTGTTGTTGGATTCGGGCTTGATTACAATGGTCTGGGAAGAAACCTGAATGATATATACAGAGCGGTATCAAACACAGAAAAAAAATAAGTGCCACAGCTCCATTAAATCTAAAATCGTAATTTCGCTGCGAAATGAGCAATAAAAAAATGACCATACACAAAGAAGGGTATACATCCATAGCACTCTGTATTCTATTTATATTTGTTTTGAATGCTCTGGTTAATTTTCTTCTTCCCGAGACCTTATGGTTTCGCTGGATCATTTACATCCTTTCTTTTGCCTTGTTTATTATCATTCTGCAATTCTTCAGAAACCCCTATATTGAGGTTATAAAGAATGAACAACATATCATTTGCCCCGCAGATGGCAAAATTGTTGTCATTGAAGAAACTGAAGAATCAGAATATTTAAAAGACAGAAGAATCCAGGTATCGGTATTTATGTCGCCCATAAATGTTCATGTTAACAGAAATCCAATTTCAGGTATCGTCAAATATTTTAAATATCATCCCGGTAAATTTCTGGTGGCATGGCATCCTAAATCATCCACAGAAAATGAACGTACGACGGTAGTTATTGAAAATAGTTATGGAGTGTCTGTTTTATTCAGGCAGATAGCAGGAGCAATGGCCAGAAGAATTGTGTGCTATTCGAAAGAAGGTCAAGCGGCAGAACAGGGAGAGGAGTTCGGATTCATAAAATTTGGTTCAAGAGTTGATGTTTTCTTACCCCTGGGAACAGAAATAAAAGTCGGATTGGGTGAAGTTGTTAAGGGTGGAATCACCGTACTGGCTCATTTAAAAAAGTAATTTAACCGGTACAAACATGAAAAAAATATCAGGATTTTTAGCAATTGCATTCCTTGCAGGAACATTATCTCTGAATGCTCAGGATCAGCCAAAACAAAACACAAAAGCGGCAGGTAAAAAAGAAAGTAAAATGTGTGGAAAGGATTGTAAAATGAGCTGTTGCAAAGCTAAATCAGAAGAAAAGGATTCAAAAGCACCTGAGAAAAAGAATTAATTTCAGTAAAAATTGAGATCCGGCCTTATTCAGACCGGATTTTTTTATTATAAATTAAAATCCCTCGTGCCCGGGAGTAGGTTTTTCACCAACATATTCATGGAAAACTGTCTGTGACGGAAATGCAAAATCAGCCCCATTCTCTGCTACAATAGCCATGATCTTATAGTTCAGATCCTGACGAATGCGCATGTATTCATTATAATCAACGATCTCAATAAAATAGAGTACTTGTATATTCAAAGATGAATCACCAAATGAATCGAAAGTAACCAGGGTATCATCACTGGTTGCTGGATGATCATTGACAACTTTTTGCACCTCTTCCGAAATCTTCCTCATTACTTCAGCAGAGGTATCATATCTGAGTGAGATATTGAATTTCATTCGCCTTAGGTTTCGAAGACTTAGATTCTCCAGCGGACTGTCCACCATTTTCTTATTGGGAATTATGACCAGAGTTTTGTCAAGAGTTCGAATCACCGTGCTTCTGAATCCAACCTTCTCCACTGTGCCCTCAAACTTATCTATTCTGACCAGATCTCCAACCAAAAAAGGCTTGTCGGCAAAAATGGTGAATGATCCAAGAAGATTTTGAAGGCTATCCTGAGCAGCCAATGCGACCGCAATACCTCCAATACCCAGACCGGCTATGATCGTTGCCACATTGAGATTGAATACAGAACCCAGTACCACGAAAAAAGCAAAAATAACAGTTACAATTTTCGAAAGTTCCTTAATAAAAGGGACCATCTGATCATCCGATTTAGATAAGGTTAATGAAGCCTTGTACTTAAAAATGTGAGCAACAAAATCAATGATTCTTAACAGGATCCAGAAAGCTGAAATAATAAAAAGTAGTAAAAACAGCTTATCAACCACCTGCACCACTTTTAACTCATAAAGATTGGGGACATTATTAATGAGATTTGTCCTCCTGAATATTACCTCATTTAAGGGATAATCTAACTGATTGACAGACAGATATATAATAACAAGAATAATGAGAAACTCGACAGGCTTTAAGAGCATTTCAATAAATACCTTAGGCTCAGTATCGGGCTCAATCCTCTTGAATAACATGAACATCAATCTGTTCAATAATCTAGAGAACACCCGTTTAAATAATAATCCAAAGAGCAGGATAGCAGAAAAATACAGGTAGTTTCTGAGGCTGTTTCCAAAAAATATTTGTTCAAGAAACTCGGTATTCATGGTATATAATTAGCAAATGAGAGAATGAGTAAATGAGCAAATTGATATTCCGTTTCCATTAAAAATAAGAGAATAAAGCCGGATATACTTAATATTTGCTTTCTATACAGGATTCTGAATAGCTTACAAACAAAAAAGCCTCCCGGAGATAATCCGGGAGGCAATAAACCTATAAAAAAATTACACTCTTTTAGACTTAATACGAGCAGCCTTACCGGTAAGTTCACGCAGGTAGAACAATTTCGCTCTGCGAACTTTTCCATGACTGTTTACGTCAATTTTATCAATGTTAGGAGAATTAACAGGGAAGATACGCTCTACACCTACTCCGTTTGACATTTTACGTACAGTAAAAGTTTCATTCACACCGACACTATTACGCTGAATAACAACACCCTGATAGATCTGGATACGTTCTTTATTTCCTTCGCGAATTTTATAGTGAACACTTACTGTATCACCAGCTTTGAATGCAGGAACTTGCTTTTTAACTGCAGCCTGCTCTTCAACAAATTTTACTAAATCCATGATTTTAAGCTCTTAATTCGATTTTTAGCCCGTAAAAATCGGAGTGCAATATTAGGAAAAATTTTTTACTTAAAAAAGTTTGTGCTGATATTTTTCCATTTTTATTTATATAGCGTCCCCCTTTCAAAGAGTCGATGCAATATTATTCAAGTAAATCAGGCCTGCGCTTTTTAGTGCGCTCCAGAGCCTGCTCGTGCCTCCATTCATTAATGGCTGCCTCATGTCCGCTTAACAGAATATCAGGCACTCTATGGCCCTGCCAGTCGGCCGGACGAGTATAGACCGGTGCGTCCAACAGCTCTCCCTGAAAGGAATCAGATAAAGCCGATGTCTCATCGTTCAAAACTCCTGGCAATAACCTTACTATGCTATCCACTAAAACCGCGGCAGGTAATTCACCTCCCGAAAGAACATAATCCCCGATAGAAATCTCCCTGGTCACAAAAATATCCCTGATTCTCTGGTCGATACCCTTATAATGGCCTGCCAGAATGATCATATTTTTTTTATCAGAAAGTTCATTGGCCATACTCTGATTGAGTGTCTCACCATCAGGTGTCATAAAAATGATCTCATCATAATTACGTTCTGATCGCAGCTTTTCAATGCAGTTTGCAAAGGGCTCGATACTCATCACCATTCCGCTGCCGCCACCATACTGATAATCGTCAACCGACTTTTGCTTGTTGTTTGAATAATCACGAAGATTATGTACATGAATCTCAGCAAGTCCCTTTTTCTGCGCCCTTTGTAAAATAGAATGGGCAAAAGGACTTTGAAGTAAATCGGGCAATACGGTAATGATATCAAAACGCATGTTGCAAAGATAGGAAGGAGATATGAGATATGAGACAGGAGATGTGAGAAGCGGGAAGCCAGATATGGAAGATAAAACCTGGGAATCAATAATAATCCTGGCCGCATCATTCCAAAAATGAACCCGGCCAGGATTTTAATTTGATCAATTATCCCTTTTTCATCTTATTAATCCAGACCAGCGTACCCGTTACCGGCAGACTTGTAGCAATTAAACAGGCCAGAAAATAAATAATCTTGGAGAACTTCCCATAAACATCACCCACATGCAAAGCCTTTATGGAACTTGAAACCCGTTCATTAAATGACTTTTCTGAAAAGATCTCTGATTTGATCAGTGTTGAAGAATACTGGTCGAGATAGATCTTATCTGCTGCAACAGGAGCAAAAAATCCTGTTTTGGTTTTATTAACAAGTACTGCATCTGCTGAGTCTGCAGGAATGCTGATAGTCAGATCCCCCCGATAATCAAGAACATTATTGGCTGATTTGATATAATCTTTAAGCAATACTGATTTTGCTCCATTCATGGCTGTAATATCTGATTTCGGACTTTCGGGTTTTGGAGCATCTTCAGCCTGGTAGGTTCCCAGCGACTTCCTCAGGCCGGTTCTGTACCATTCGAAAGACCATTGCGGACCGGTAATACCCATCAGAAACAAAAATATACAGCTGTAAAAACCAAGGCTGTTATGAATATCATGATTCACCCTTTTCCAGTTCGCATTCCATTTTATTTTCAAGCCTTGTTTCCAGCTTCTGATTTTTTTCGGGAACCAGATGATGATACCAGTAATCACACCCAGGGTAAATAATATTGTTGCGGTTCCACTGATATAACTGCCCAGCTTCCGGTTTGGCAATTCTCCGAAAAGCGGTTCTTCTATCCTGTCGAGTAACAACCAGCGATGCAAACTGAACATCATTTGCATAAATTCAGAAACAGCGTTTTTATCAGCGCTGCTTCCAAGTATCTTTCCTGAATAGGGGTCAACCATATACTGAACTCCCCTAGGAGGAGGTCCTGGTTTTTCAGCACTCCCTGCCCCGGCCTTTCCCTTAGCTCTTTCGGGGACTGAGCCCTTAGCTGCTTCATCTCCCTTATCACCCTTTTTCTCTCCAGACTTTGATTCCTCAGGTTTCCTGACAGTCAGCACAAAACTTCTTTCAGGATCAGCCGGAATCTTAATACTGATCACCTTGCCACCGGTTTCGCGGCCTACAGCCGCGATCAATTCTTCCGCTGAAAGCCTTTGGGCATCTGCAGCATGGCTGACCTTAAAAAGTTCGGGACTGGATAATTCTCTGATCTCCGTATTAAAGACATATATAGTCCCACTCAAACAGATCAGCAATACAATGATACCGCTCGGTAATCCGATCCAAAGGTGGACATCATTCAGAAATTTGCGCAATTTAGGCCAGGTAGCCTCGGTTTTTTGTTGTTTCATTGATTTTAGCTGAATCGTATTTCTAAGGGGAATTAAAATTTGTAAGAAAGTGTAGTTAAGAACTGACGCGGTGGAATCGGATTCACACTGTAATTCTCATGCACATAATAGTTTAACTCATTGCTGATGTTTGACATTTTGGCAAGAAGTGATAGTTTTTTAATGGAATAACCGACTGAAAGGTCTATAGTTGTAAAACCTGACATCGGAATAAGCCGGGTACCTACCTGAGTCTGGCCATAGGTGTTATTCCAGCCTGCATTCCGTTCACCGATATAATAAGCTGATGCACCCAGTTTAACACCTTTTAGTTTACCTGAGCTTAAGGTATAGAACAAGCTACCATTAGCAGTATGCGCCGGATTGCTTACCAATCGTTCACCCTCAATATAGCTGCCCTTTAATCCTGAGGTTTTAGTATATCTCATGAAATTAAAGCTGTAACCGCTTATAAAATACAAGCCCGGAACGATTGTACCACTTATATCAAGCTCTGCACCGTCACTGGTGGTTTGTCCGGTTAACTCCTTGATATTGGTATTGGTATTCAGGGTTATCCCATCCTGTAAATACTGAGCCTGCTGTGCAAGATTATTATTGATGATCTTGTAGATTGAAAAGTTTGCAGATAATCTGCCATTCAAGAAATCGTTTTTGAGTCCGAGTTCAAACTGATCCACAATTGAGGGACTCAATGCCTGGTCAAAGACATCAATTCCCGAATTGACCGTGAAGTTATTCGAATAGCTCGCAAAAACTGCCATTTGCTTTAGAGGCTGATAAACGATTCCAAACTTCGGAGAGAAAGCCTGATCCGCTTTGGCAGCAGCAGTACTTTTCAGCTGGGTTCCACTAATCAAATTGAAAATATCAGAGACCTGGGTTTTTTGATATGACCATCTCAGTCCGGCCATTACCTTAACCTTTTCCGACAAGCTGATCAGATCCTGAGCATAATAGCCAAGACGGTATGTTGGGGCTTCTGTTCTCAATGAGTCTTTTGCAAAAGGCATATCTGACCGCGCATTGTATTTATTGGGATCCAAAAGATTGATCCTATCATAGGCGGTATTCAGATTAAAAGTATGGTTAGTGTTTAAGTAACTATCCGCATCAGTCCCAATAAGCACCTGATGAATGATTTTGCCTGTTTTGATTTTACCATTTAAGTTTGCCTGAGCTGAGTAATAGTCTTCAGCAGTTTGCAGACGATTTAATGCACGGTTCCAATCACCCACCGCATCAGCCTGAATACGTTCTGTTGAATAATAGTCTCTGTTAAATAACTGATAAGATCCAATCACATTCAACTTCCAGTTATCATTCAATTTATGGTCAATCGTTGCCGAAACATTTGTCTGATCCGCTTTATTAAAAGCCCATGGTGTATTAAAATAACTGGATCGGGAAATGCTGGTCGGGATCTGTCCATTTAAAGAACCCACCCCAAAGTCTGGAGTAAGATTATATTTAAGATAATCTCCCTGAAGAAGGATATCGGTTTTCTTGCCGGCCTTAAATAAGAATGAAGGGTTAAAGTAATATTTATCCGATTTTACATTGTTTCTGAAACTTTCGTTATTCTCAAAAGTTCCGATCATTCTGAATGCCAGATTTTTAGTGATCGGACCGTAGATATCACCTATCGGTTTATATGAATTATAACTTCCTGTTCGCATAGACACCTCACCACCGTACTCAAATTTAGGACGCTTGGTAACCAGGTTCACGATGGCACCACCGCTAACATTCCCATAAAGCATCGCAGCACTACCTTTCAATACTTCAACCTGCTCAAGGGTGCTAACCTCAGGTATTGACCCGGAATTAAATCTTGAACCATTTTTAAAATAATTATTACTTCCCAGACTATAACCCCGGGCAAAGAAATTTTCGGAAGTTGAACCTCTGCTTGAACCCATGGCTACACCACTCACGTTCTTCATCACATCGCTCAGCTTAGAAGCCTGCTGGTCATTGATCACCTGACTGCTTACTATGCTGCTGCTTTGGGGAAGATCCATCGGGTTAATTCCAGCTTTACCGATTGCCGGTACCTGCATATTGCTTCGGCCTGCAGTGATAACCACTTCCGCTAAGCGCTCTGCACTCTCACTCAGAGTAAAATTGATCTCTGCATTTTCTCCGGCACTAAGGCTTATTGCCTTCTCCTGGCTCTTTAAACCAACATAGGAGACTTTAATGATATATTTTCCGGGCTGTATATTCCTAATCAGGAAGGAACCATCTTCTGCCGTAATGGTGCTCTTATTAATATCCTTTAATCCAACGTTCACGTATCCGGCTGCGGATCCATCGGCGCTGCGGATAATACCCTTTATTGCCGCATAATTATTTTGAGCCTGTGATACTGTGGAATCAAAAAGGTTGAGAACAATAAGGAAAAGAGCAATAAGGTGATATTTCGAAGTTTTCATTTTTTATTCTTATTTAGACTTGTTCTAGATTGAGACAAATATAAAAACAGAAAATGAATTTCAAAGTATTATTTAGAATAATTCTAATTAATAATTTAATATCCGCAGAGAAGGAAAGGATTGTTTATAACTATCTATTTTTCACGATGTTATAAATTATCAGTGATTCAAGAAAGTAAAATTCTTGTCTGCTAAGCCGAATTATACCGGAAAACTGACCTTCCCCATGGAGATTGAAGGCACCCCGGGATGTTTACCATCGATTTTGCTACTTAACTGTTTTACTATATTTTACACTAAAACTTGCACCGGACAACCTGTATTATTCATATGTATCATATACAAAAACTTAAGCAGGAACATTGATTGTATAAAGCCGACCTACCTATTTAAATATACTTTCTTACGCATTTAATCAAAGTATGCGAATATCCAACAGTTTTTATAATAAAGACCAGAATTAAGCTAAAACATGGCAGAGCCTGGCTGAACCCTGCCATGCTAAATCTCAAAAGCCGGTTGTAGTAGTAATGGTTGTCGTATCTACAGTTCCACCGCTGCATGGACTAGTCGATTCATTCTTCTTGAACATAAAGACCATTTTCGATTTGATCAGTTTTGTCGATTTTTTTCTTTTTTTCATGATTTACTATTTAGTGTCTTAGAAGTTAGAAAGACCTTTTCGAAAGTTAAAATTTATTACACCAGGCTAGATTTACTGTAGATGAACTAGTATATTGCAGTTAAATGGACGAAAATTTAGTTCTGAATTCTAAGAGGTTTTGGAATAATGCATCAAAACACATTTTGGGATGGTCAATTTTTATTACCTATGAGATAACCTATATATACTTAATGACGGGCGTTGCCGATCTCAATAACTATGCCCTGAATTATACCTTAAACATCATCCTATTTTATTTTAATGCCCATGTTCTCTTTAATTACTCTACGCGTAAATTTAAAAGAGCAGCTTTTATAACTATCCTTCTTGTAATGGCTGAAATTGCGCTCTTCGTCATGATTAAATACCCTGTCAATAACCTTGTTCTGGGTGATGAGTTCATGCCTAAATCTGTTGAAGAATTTAAAAAATCCATTTTCAGTAATGCGATGCGAACCTTCTATATTTTGGGTTTTAGCACTGCCTATTGGTTTGCATTGCAAACCAATAAACGAAACCGCAGAATCAGTGAACTTGAAAACCAGAGACTTATTGAACAAAACGAAAAAATAACCTTACAGAAAAATCTGCTCCAGTCCCGTAACGCATATCTGCAGGCACAGGTTAACCCTCATCTTCTATTCAATACCCTCAACTTTATGTACAATACCTCGGTAAAGGTCTCAGAAAAACTAGCTGAAACAGTGATGAACCTTTCTGATATGATGCGCTATGCACTCACAAGTATTGATGAGGATGATAAAGTGCCTTTAGAAAAAGAGATTGAACATATTCACAATTATCTGCGCTTGAACCAAAGCCGATTTAATAATAAACTCTGTGTCGATTTTATTGTAAAAGGTAGTCCTGAAAACCTAAGAATTATTCCTCTGGCTCTGATTACACTGGTCGAAAATGTATTCCAATATGGTGATTTGCAGGATCCTGAGAATCCTGCCCTTATCAGCATTAGTATTCATAATGGCAGCCTGGAGCTGGAATTGAAGAACAAAAAGCGGACTAACCGCCGTAGCCATGGCCATGGGACCGGTATCCGGAATCTCAGGGAGAGACTGGATATCTATTACCCCGGCATCTATACCCTTGAAATACAGGATGAAGAAAATAGCTATGCTTTAAAACTTACATTAACCTTAAATGAATAAACTATGTTTACTTGCTATGTTGTCGACGATGAGCCTCATGCCATTGAAACTTTGGTGTCCTATATAGAAAAGGCTCCCGGTCTGGAATTACTGGGCTCTTCAACTAACCCCCTGGAGGCTCTTGAACTGATCAATAACTCTGTTCATCCAGATATCACTTTTCTGGATGTGGATATGCCCCAGCTTTCAGGGCTGGATCTCGCCGGATTGATCAATGATCGTACTGCTGTAATTTTTACTACAGCTTTCCCGAATTATGCACTGGGTGCATTTGAAAAAAATGCAGTCGATTATCTGTTAAAACCTATTTCCTTAGAACGCTTCTTAAGCTCAGTAAAAAAAGTAAGTGGGCAACTAAGAGCTCATATACAGGATCCGGCAAACGACCATATTTTCATCAAGGCGAACATCAAAGGCAAGGTTACGCGTCTTAATTTTACGGATATTGTTTACGTTGAATCCATCAAGAATTATGTGATCATATATACTGAAAAAGAAAAAATGATTACTTACTTAACCATGAAGGAGCTGGAGGCAGCGCTCCCACCCGAAAAGTTTTTTAGGGTCCATAAGTCCTTTATGGTGAATTCAGAAAGAATTAAAACGGTGAATGGCGTTAACATTTTGCTTCAGAACGACATGATTATTCCCCTTGGACAAATGTATAAAACCGCATTGCAGGATTACATTAATGCAAAACTGGTACGTTCATCCCGTCTGCCTTGATGCCATTTCTGGCTTGTTCAGA
>Ga0123337_10002108_pt1 | contig 23324 bp, 14 predicted proteins | sample frozenSSSSmetaG_FD_89792 | JGI IMG/M metagenome (GOLD analysis project Ga0123337, IMG submission 89792) | Glacier valley bacterial and archeal communities from Borup Fiord, Nunavut, Canada, to study Microbial Dark Matter (Phase II) -... | ecosystem: Environmental > Aquatic > Freshwater > Ice >...
ATCTCGTTTCGCGACCTGCTGACGACCTACGCGCCGGTCCTGATCCTGATCGGCCTGCTGCTGTGGGTCGCGTACGAAACCATCGACCCGACGCCGCCGGGCACGGTCGTGATCGCGGCCGGCCTCGAGGACAGCGCGTACCAGGACTTCGCGGAGAAGTACCGCGACGTCCTCGCGAAGCATCACATCAAGGTCGAGATCCGCAATTCACCGGGATCGATGCAGAACCTGATGCGCCTCGACACCGACAAGTCGGATGCCGATGTCGCGTTCGTGCAGAGCGGCACGACCACCGACGAGGCGTCGATGCGCCGGGGGCTCGTGTCGCTCGGCAGCCTGTTCGTCGAGCCGGTGTGGATCTTCTACCGCGAGGCCGCGCTGACGAAGGTCAAGCCGGTGCCGCCCGTCGAGATCACGCCGGCCGTGCCAGTGGTGGTGGCCCGTGCGAAGGTCGTCAGGCCCGGCACGGAGAAGCTGCCGCCGCCCACCGCCATCACGCAGCTCGGTGAACTGCGCGGACTGAAGCTGAACGTCGGCCCGAAGGGCAGCGGCGGCCCGCGGCTCGCCAGCAAGCTCTTCGTGGCCAACCGGCTCGCGCAGGACGACGCGACGCTGAGCTACCTCGACGACACGCCGGCCGTGATGAAGCTGCTCGACGGCTCGCTCGACGCGGTGATGTTCGCGACGGCCTCCGAAGCACCGATGGTGCAGATGCTGTTGCAGACGCCGGGCATCAAGCTGTTCAACTTCGACCAGGCGGAGGCCTATTCGCGGCGCTTCGCGTTCCTCAAGCACGTCGTGCTGCCGCGGGGCATCGTCGCGCTCGACAAGGATCTGCCGCACGAGGACGTGCACCTGATCGCGCCTACCGCGACGCTGGTGGCCAAGAGCAGCACGCACCCGGCGATCATCGAGCTGCTCGTGCAGGCCGCCACCGAAGTGCACGGCACGGCCGGATGGTTCCGCAAGGCCGGCGAGTTCCCGAACGACCAGTACACCGAGGTGCCGCTGTCGCCGGTCGCCGAGCGCTACTACAAGAACGGGCCGCCGTTCCTGCAGCGCTACCTCCCGTTCTGGCTCGCCAACCTGATCGAGCGGATGGGCGTGATCCTGGTGCCGGTGATCGCGCTGCTGATCCCGTTGTCGCGCATCCTGCCACCGCTGTACACGTGGCGCGTGCGCTCGCGCGTCTATCGCTGGTACGGGCAGTTGCGCGAGGTGGAGAGCGACGTGGACGCGGCGGCGCGGGACGGCGGCCGGGACGCGGCGCCGGACAAGGTGCGGCGATCGAAGCAGCTCGCGCGGCTCGCGGATATCGAGGGCAAGGTCAATCACCTCGTGGTGCCGCTGTCGTATGCCGACGAGCTGTACACGCTCAAGCTGCACATCGACCGGGTGCGCGCGAAGCTGCTCGGGCTGGGCGACTATCGTCCGGTCGAACCGCCGGTCCCCGACGGGCCGGAAGACGTCGCCCCTGCTGCGTCCTGAGTCGATCACCCGATCGGACCCTCCGATCGGCGGTAGTGTCTGGCCGGCGCGGCGCCTAGATTGACGGGAATCGCCTTCGAGCGCGACTCGCTTCCCCACCCATCGACGATCCATGAACGACGTACCGACCCTCGTCCGCTGCAGCTGGGCCAACTCGGCCAACCCGCTGTACTTGCGCTATCACGACGAGGAGTGGGGGGTGCCGTGCGCGGACGAGACGCAGCTGTTCGAGATGCTGAACCTCGAAGGCGCACAGGCCGGGCTATCGTGGTCGACGATCCTCGCCAAGCGCGAGAACTACCGTGCGGCCTTCGACGGCTGGGACGCGAAGAAGATCGCGCGGTACGGCGACGCGGACGTCGCGCGGTTGATGGGCGATGCGGGCATCGTGCGCAACCGCCTCAAGATCGCCGCGACGATCAACAACGCACGCGCGCTGCTGCCGCTGATCGACGAGTGCGGCGGGCTGGTGCCCTACCTGTGGGGATGGGTCGGCGGCGAGCCGATCGTGACGCCGCGCTCGGCGTCGTCGCCGATCCCTGCACGCACCGAGTTGTCGGATGCGCTGTCCAAGGACCTGATCGCGCGAGGCTTCCGGTTCGTGGGGTCGACGATCGTCTATGCGTACATGCAGGCGACGGGGATGGTCGACGACCACGCGGCCGATTGCTTCCGCTGCCGCGATCCTCGAAAGCCCTGAGACCCGCCCGTCAGGCGCGGCAACGTCGGGAACGTTTCGACCCTCCCGACGTGGCGAGGCACCCGATCAGGTCTTCGGCGTACCCGTCTGACCGCCGCCATACGCGCCACCCAGCACCACGTTGAGCGCGTCGACCTTCTTGTCCAGCTGCGCGCCCTGCTCCGGCTTGAGGCCCTGCGGAACCTTGATGTACAGCCTGAGCGTGTACTTGGTGCCGGCACGCTGGGCTGCCGCGGCGGCAGCCCGCCTGATCGCCGCCTCGCCGCTCTTGATGGTGCCGTCGGCGTTGAAGCGGGCACGCTTGAGCGCGGTGATCAATGCCGCCGTTTCCTTCGGAAAGAGATTCTGCGGGGAGACCAGGGACTTGATCGGAGCGGCTGCACTCGGTGCCATCGCGGCCGCGGGAGCGGCGGTCGGCATCATCTGCACGGGCCTGCGGGGCTTCGGGGAAGCGGGCCTCGCAGCGAACGACGGGTTCGCAGTCGAGAGGCTGGCGTCATCGGTCGCGCCCGGCTCGATCTGCCCCCAATTGGGAACGACACAGTCCGGCGGCGAACCTTCGGGACAGAGTGGCACGGGATCGCCGGTTCCGGCGTACGACGCGAAGGACATGAACATCAGGATGGAGAATGCAAAGCGCTTCATGACGGCTCCCTTAGAGTTTGATCAGATTCTTCAGGCGCTCGGTCTCCGAGGACGGTTGTGCGCCGATTAGAACGGAAAGCATCTGTCGGCATTGCCGATAGACGCGCATCGCTTCGGTGTGGTTACCCGCATCGACATGCAATTGAATGAGCGTGCGGTACAGGTTCTCGGCGAGCGGCTCGCGCCCTAGAGCCGCCTCAATCAGCCTTTGTGCGCGCGCAGGATCGCCGGTCTGCGTCCAATATGCAATGAGCGCGCGCGCTGCACGCACGAACGCGGTCCGATAACGTTCGCGGGTGCCTTCCCGCCATGCGCTCGATTCCTCGTGTTCGAGCGGCAACTCGTGAAACAGCGCGAGCAGACGATCGCCGAGCTCGGCCACCTTCGTCGGATCGTGTCGTCGCGTAACGACTGTTTCGGCTTCGAGAGTCGCCTCGATGAACTCCTTCGCATCTGAGGAGATGCGTCGTCCGTCCAATGAAACCTTCCCTTCCCTGACGATGACGAGCGCATCGTCGTTGAGCAGCTTGCGAAGTCGCGACACCGTGACCTCGAGACTTTTGCGTGCCGCATTGTCCTCTGCGTCCGGCCACAGCGCCGTTGCGATTGCCGACGAATCGGCGACGAGGTCGCGATTGCATACGAGGTATTTCAGCAACTCAAGCGGCTTCTGCTGCACCTTTCCGGCAAACGACAAAGGCTCGCCAGCTAGAACGATCCTGAACGGCCGGAGGACCTCGACCCTGACGGCCCAAGGCCAATTTTCAGGAGCATCAGCGGGTGCAAGTAGCCCGCGCAGGGCGATGACCTGCTTCAGGAAATCGACCTCGATGCCATGTCGCATTCCGCGGGCAGCGGTTTGCGAGGCGACCTCGGGCAACAAAGGCAGGTAGGCCATCGGGTCGAGCGACCGGGCCGTCGGCAAATTTGATGCGAGTAGCTCGACCGCATGGTCTCGCTTCGAGTCCCAACTCGCGTGGGCTTCCAGGAGGCCGAGCATGCAGGAAAAGCGCAAGGCGTCACCGGTTGCGCTGCCTTCGATGATTCGTCTGGCAAGAGCGAAGCTTTCATCGACCAGACCTTTGGCGTACAGCATCTGGAGGCGATCCACTTCTAGGATTGCCAGCATCGACCGCGCGAATCCGGCTTCCAGAATCAATTGCTCGGCCTGCTCGATCCGCACGAGCGCTGCGTCGGGGTGACCGGACAGCAATTCCACTCGTGCCCGCAGATGAAGCACCCAGCCGCACTGGCGCCCCAACCTGTCCTGACCCAAGCCTTCGAGCGTCGAGATCAATTCCTGCGCCCGACGAATGTCCCCCAGCGCGAGTTCAAGCCGCACAAGCCCGATCAGCGAGCCGATCCGTGGCTGCAGGAGGGCGTTCTCGTCAGCCACCGCCAAAGCATCGTTAAAACATCCACGCGCGCGAACAGGCGCGCCAGCCCGCGTGAAATGGAAGCCGTTCTCGATATTCCAACTGGCACGTATATGCGGCGCCGATCGCGCATAGGACGCCAACCCCTCGACGCGGAGAATGGCGATGTCCACCTCGGCGCCGCGGATCGCGCGGCGCATCGCCGCGACAAGCAGCGACCCAGCCAGAATCGTTTCATTGGCCGACAGCGCTTCGGCCGATACGTGAATCATCAGTCTGTCCTGAAGCACGTTACCGGAAAGCTCCTCCGACGCGCGCCCGCCAATCAGCAGGTCATGAACCACTTCGCCTGCGACACGGATCGCGATCTGTTCGCCGGCTGCAGCGCTCTCAATCGAAGAGCGGGACACTTTTGAGAAGCGCTCGACCCAAACCGTGATGGCAGCCGCGTTCTCGATCGTCGCAAACACGATGAACAACGCCAGCGCGATCGACAGCGCGGCACCGTCCGTATCGCCCGCCGCCGCGAATCCCGCGAACGCCTCCTCGCACGCCCGCAGCGCCGCCACATGGTCGTTCCCGATCAGCCCTCGCGCCAGCCAGATCGCGATCGTCGGCGCCGCCCGATCTGCCAGCGGCGTCGCCATCTGCACCAGGGTCAGCAGATGCACGTCGCGCAACGCTGCCGCACCATGACCCGCGATCACCACGGCGAGCCGATCTGCACCGCGACGCGCCGCCAGTTGCCACGCCAGGTCCAGCCGATCGATCTCGAGCAGTTGGTCGACGAGCCGAGCCCCGAGCGCCTGGTCCGGATCGCCGAGCGTGCCCGGCTCGCGCAGCGCATGGCGGAACAGGTCGTGCAGCCGCCAGCAGCCCTTCGACAGCCGCCGCACCTTCGAACCGACGACGTCGGGCGTCCTGCGGTCCGCGCTCAGCCGCTCGACGAACAGTCCCCGCTCGGCCAGACCCTGCAGCCGCGCGCAGGCCGAAGCCCATGCGGGATCGACGTCGCCCAGCTCGATCGGGATCTGCGGCAGTTCGGCCATCAGCCGCAGGCGCCGCAGGTCGTCGCCGCTGGCGCCGCCGATCACCTGGCCCGCGATCAGCAGCGCGAGCGGCGTCCGCACGGATTCGAGCGGATCGCCCGATCCGTCTCCGGTCCCGCCTGAGGAGCCGAGCTGCATCGCCAGCATCAGGCCCGCAGCCCAGCCGTCGGTCGCGCTGACCAGCGCGTCGAGCATGGGTTCGGGCGTGCCGAAACGGGTCGCGAGCGCCCGCGCCTCGTCGACGTCGAACGCCAGCAGCCGATGACCGACGATCCACAGCCGCGACCCGGCGAGCTGGGGCGCGAACGCGGCGTCGGGCAGCAGTTGCGATGCGAAGCAGAGGTTGCGCCGACCGCCGAAGCAGTCGATCGCGATGGCGAGCAGCGGCGCGGTCGAGCCGACCAGATGGTGGACATCGTCGACGACGAACGCGAGCGCATCGGGGAGCGCCTGCGCGAGCCGCGCGAAATAGCCGCGCGCGAAGGCCGCCGGCTCGTCGCGGTGCTCGGGCGAGAACGCGGGCAGGCTACCCGCGCCGTGCGCCCCCGCGACGGCCGTGATCGCCGCGAACAATGCGGCCGGATCGCGAAGGCGTTCATCAACGGTCAGCCAGATCGATGGCGCGTGGGCCCGCTGCAGCCATGAGCGCAACAGCACGGTCTTGCCCGCGCCGGTCGGTCCGTGCAGCCACACCGCTCCCGGCAGCCGCGCATCGATCAGCGCATGCAGCCGCTCGCGCTGCAGGACCATGCCATTCACGGTCGGCTGCGCTGCGGGTGGGAGGGAGTTGGCTTGTTCCGCCGGCGTGATCGGGCCGGCCGGGCGCGTCTTGCGTGCGGGCATCCGTGCATTTAAAGGCACCGTCGTCCTTCCCGCAATAGAAAGGTCGTCCAAAGTTGCCGCGCGAGAATGCATGAACATTCATGAAACTAGGATAGGGAGCGGCAACGGACGGCAACGACGAACCGACCCGGCGTGGGTACGGCATCGGCGGGAAACAGCCCGGGTCGCCGTGCCTTCGCAACCATCCGGGCCGCGGTAGGACGTGCCGGCGATCACCGGGCGGCGATCGCGTCGGTGGGCCGCCGTCGTTCGAGCGATCCGGAGTCCGGGCCGCGGTCGTGGCGCGCCGGCGGCTGCGACTGCGCCCTGTCGATCGACGCGCGGACCCGCTCGCGGCTGTCGTCCTCGCCGCCGGCCACGATGACCGACACCATCGCCAGCGCGGTGACGATCACCAGCACCGCCATCTCGATCACCTCGAAGAGGCCGGTGGGCTGCCCCGGCGCGGGAGCAACGCGCAATCCCGCGCGCTGCGGGGGGACGGGACGTGTCTCGAAAGTGCTGGGTTCGCCGCTCAAGGTCATGGGAAGGCTCCGAAGTCGTCCGGCTCGATTCGCCGATGCCGGAGCTTCGTGCCGGCCGACCTACGGATCACCCACGAATCCCCTGCCGGCTGCCTGAAAGAGACGATTCCAGCGCCCGCCGCCCTCGCGCGACGCGGCGACGGACGCGCGTGCCCACGGGTGGGCCGTCCGTCCGTGGGCGGCCTGCGGGCCGTGATCTGCCCGAAACGGCGCTGCGGCCCCGGTCCCGCCACCGCGGACGTCGACGCATGAACGCGACGTTCGACGCCTCGGGAATCGGCCTGCGATCCACCTCGCGTGGCCGTTTCGCGAATGCGTGGGCGATCGGTGTGTGGACCGGACCGAGACTGTCCTCACCCGATCCACTTCCCGAAACGCCGTCATGACCAGCGAACCGATCCGCCCCGCCCTCCTCCAGTCGATCCAGGCCATCGAAGCCGAGGCTGCGACCGAGATCCTGCGCATGCTGACGTCCGACCGCGTGGAGCCGACGCTGCGCTGCCACGCGGACGGCGCCGACGCGGTCGTCAACTGCCGACCGACCCGACTTCAGCCCGAGGAGACAGCCATGTGGCTCTGATCCCGTTCAATCTCCGAGGAACTCGGAGAATGCCTTGAGCCCCTCGACGTGGTCCGAGACGACCTTGACGATCACGACGATGGGCACACTGAGCAGCACGCCCCAGACACCCCAGATCCAGCCGAACAGCAGCAGCCCGATGAACACCGCGACGGTGTTCATCTTGGCGATGCGGCCGGCCATCCAGGTGGTCAGCACCACGCCGACCAGCGTGGCGATGATCAGCGACAGTCCGGCCACCACCATGGCCATGCTGATCGATCCGAACTGCACCAGCGCCGCGACGCCGGTGGCGCCGGCCACGATCACCGGCCCGAAGTACGGAATGATGTGCAGCACCCCGGCGACGATCGCCCAGGTCCCTGCGTTCTCGAGCCCGACGATGCGGAACGCGGCCCACGTCAGGATGGCGAGGATCACGTTGGCGGCCAGCAGCATCGCCATGAAGCGCTGGATCGACCGGTTGATCTGGTCGAACATCTGCACGGTGATCTTCTTCTCGGACAGCGTGCGACCGGCCACCTTGACGAACTTGCGCTTGAAGCGGTCGCCCGCGAGCAGGATGAAGAACGCGAGGAACATCACCATCACCATCTGCCCGACCACGGCCATCACGTTGCGGCCCCCGCTGAGCAGCAGGTCCTTCACCTGCATGCCGGGCTGCTGTACCACCACGATCGACTTGTTCGTCCCCGTGTTGCCTATCGCCTGGTCGGTGGCCTTCTGCAGGGCATCGGCCGCGCGTCGGACATCGTCCAGGCCGGTGCCGCGCCCCGAGTCGAACACGTCGACCACGCGCGAGACCTTGTGCACGACCGCGGGGACCTGGTTGATGATGGCCTGCGCCTGGAAGCGCAACGCGTAGACGCTGAAGACGCACGCCGCCATCAGCGCGCTGACGACCATCAGCGCCCCCAGCCAGCGCGGCAGCCGGTGGCGTTCGAGGAACGAGACCGCAGGATCGAGCGCATACGCCAGCAGGACGGCCACGACGATCGGGATGACGAAGTTCGCCGCCATCTGCAACGCGAACAACGACGCCAGGATCGCCAGCGTGACGATGGCCGCGCCGCGCGCGTCGACCTTCGGGATCAGCTCGTGAGATTCGGCCAGGACGACCGACTTCTCGTCCTCGACGGGCCCGTCGACACTGCCCAGAGACGATCCGGCATCCTGCAGGTTCATGCGCCCATCCTCGTCAGGTTGGCGCGCAGCGCGTCGTCGATCGTGGCGATGCTCTCGCGCAGGTGGGCCCGCGCCTCCGGGGACAGCGTCCCGCCGCCCAGGGCGCGCTGCATCGACCCCCTGAGCGCGATCGCGTTGTCGCGCTGCAGGCTGCGCACGTCGGCCAGCGTGGCACTGCGCGGCAGCAGCAGCGTGTACGCGACGCGACGCAGGTGCTCGCGCTGCAGGTTGCGCCGCATGCTGCGGATGTCCTTGCCGCTCGCGAGCTCGCTCCAGATCGCACGCTGCAACGAACCGTAGAGTTGCGCGAGCGTCAGCAGGTCGCGCGGCCTGCTGCTCACGTTCTCGGCATCGCCGATGCGCCGCGCGACCGGATCGGACATCAGATGGTCGAGGGCGGCGGTCTGGATGGCCAGCACGCGACCGGGCAGGTAGAACGCGGTCTTGTTGCTGCCGTTGGGATCGCTGCGATCGAGGTAGTCGATGCCGAGCCGGCTGACGAACTCGGGCTTGAAGCGGAAGCTGTCGACCGAGAACAATTGCGTGTCCAGCAGGTCGAGCGCCTGCTTCTGGCGCGCCGCGTCGACCGGCACGTAGAGCGCCCCGCCCGAATTGAACGCCACCGTGCTCGGCGTCGTCCCGAGCGCCACGTGATTGCGGCTGGTGCGCACGCCGCCGACGTACTTCGCGATCAGCGGCACCGCGCGATTGATCTCGTTGAAGCCGCGCTCGAGGTTGCGGCGCACGATCAGGTAGCTCTCGCCGGAAGTCATCGGCCGGTTCTGCAGGCGGTCCCACAACTCGCGCGACAACGCGAAGCGCTTGCGGTAGTACGCGAGCGGATCGTCGCCGAGGTCGAAACGGTTGATCGCCGGATCCATGCCCTCGGGGCCGGCGTCGGCGTCCTCGTCGGTCGCGAACGCCAGCGTCGGTTCGGTGCTGCGCGCCGCGATGCGCGCGAGTTCGGGACGCTCGGCCTCGGCGGTCGGTGCATCGATGGTCTTGTACGCGTACTCGATCGCCCAGTAGTCGTAGGGGCCGAGGCCGCTCATCACGTACTCGCCCTGGCGCTCGTCGCCCGTCGCGATGTTGAACGGCGTGTAGTCCATCACCGAGCCGGTGAGCCCGTTGGCGCGTGTGAAGGCCGCGTCCTGCAGTTGCGCGGTGGTGCGGATCGTCGACGCGTGGAAGTTGTGGCGCATGCCGAGCGTGTGGCCGACCTCGTGCGTGACGACGTCGCGCAGGTAGTCGCGCGCGAAGCGGTCCGCCTGCGGGCTGTCGGCCGGCACCTCGCCGCGGGCGTCGAGCAGCCCGAGGGAGAACGCGGCTTCACCGGCTGCCTCGGTCGCGAAGTCGCACATCGTCGCCTGCTCGTCCGACGCGCCGACCGGGCCCTGGTGCGTCTTCGGCGGCGGCAGTGCCTCGCTGATCAGCGTCTTGGCACTGCGCGTGAAGATGTCCGGGATCGCGATGTCGGCATCGAGGATCTCGCCGGTGCGCGGGTCGGTGTGCGACGGCCCGATCGCGAAGCCCGCGTCCGCGCCCAGGAACCAGCGGACCGACGCGTGGCGCGCGTCGAGGGTGTCGAAGTCCGCGTCGTCGGGCTGGATCTTCGCGACGATGGCGTTCGTGTAGCCGATGCGCTCGAAGGCCTTGTTCCAGACCAGGATGCCTTCGACGATCGTGTCGCGGTAGTTCGCCGGCACGTTGCGGTCCACCCAGAAGACGATCGGCTCCTTGGGCTCCGACATCGCCGCCGTCGGGTCCTTCTTCTCGAGACGCCAGCGGTTGACCAGGTAGGTCCGCGCGTTCGGCGCGACGTCGTTCGAGTAGTCGGCGATGTTGGTCGTGAAGAAGCCGACCCGATCGTCCGCATAGCGCGGGCGCATCGGCTCGGGCAGCGCCACGAAGTTGTAGACGAAGCCGACGAAGACGCTGCGCGCATCGGGCGGGGTGTTGGGCGGCTGGATCGGCGGGATCGGCAACAGCGGATTGGAGATCGGCGGAATGCCCGACAAGCGCGGGGTCGAGAAGTGGTCGCGCACCGAGAAGCTCGCGCTGCGGTCATCGGCGCGAACCTTGACGAAGCTGGAGTTGGCGCGGTCCAGGCTGTAGTTGATGCGGAACGCCGCCTCGAGCGTCGTCGAGTAGCCGGGGATGTCCGTCATCAGCAACGCGCTGGCGTCGATCAGGATGGACTTGTGGTCCGGGTGCGGCTGCGACAGCACCGGCGCGCTGCCGATCAGGCTGTCCGAGAAGCTCTGGCGCACCGCGCGCTCGGCGGGCGATCCGGCGGCGGCGATGAAGCGCGTGTTCTTCGCGATCAGCTGCAGCGCGTTGCCCACCCGATGGAACACGACCAGGTAGCGGCGACCCATCTGGCTCGCGTAGGCACCGCGCTCGCCGACCGAATCGCTGATGTTGAACGAGAAGAAGAACGGCTGGTCGAGGCGGTCGTTGGGGACCTCGATCCACACCTTGTCGTCCTTCTGCCACAGCGGGAACAACCCCTTCATCTGGCTCGCGCCGGCGATCACCTCGCGAAACGGCTTGAGGGTCGAGGTGTCGGGACGCGCGCCGGACGCGGGTGCCGCACCGGCCGCCCCGGGGGCCCCGGTGGGGGCCGCGCCACCCGCGCCGGGAGGCGCGCCGATCGGCGCTCCCGATGCCGCGGTCGCCGCGGCGGGCCTCGCGGAGGCGGACGGGCCGGCGCCGTCCTTGCGCGGCGGCGTCGCGCAGCCCGACATCGCCACCACCGCCAGGACGGTCGCCCCGGCCGACATCATCCGCGTCGTCCCCTGCCACATCGCCCCGCGTCGACCGTGCGCCACTCTTGTCATTCAGCTCTCCGCCTGCCTTGTTCGATGAGCCGCGAACCGCGCGGCGGGCTTCGTCGCGCTTTTAATCAGGGCGCTTCGAAGCTTCTCCATTAAAATTAACGGTTTTGCCAGTCTGCCAGAGAACGAGCCGTCGATGACCCAGCACGAACCCCAACCGAACGACGCGGTACCGTCCGCGGATCCCATGGCGTCGGCCCTGGCCAAGAGCTTCGAGCCGCATGCGATCGAGGCGCACTGGTATCCGCTCTGGGAGCAGCGCGGCTACTTCCGCCACCGGCCGGACCAGCACGATCCGGCCAACGCCTACTGCATCCAGCTGCCGCCGCCCAACGTCACCGGCACGTTGCACATGGGCCACGCTTTTCAGCAGACGCTGATGGACGTGCTGGTCCGATACCACCGCATGCGCGGCGACAACACCAACTGGGTCGTCGGCACCGACCACGCGGGCATCGCCACCCAGATCGTGGTCGAACGCCAGCTCGAGGCGCAGGGCACGAGCCGCGCCGCCCTCGGCCGCGACGCCTTCGTCGGCAAGGTGCGCGAATGGAAGCAGCTGTCGGGCTCGACCATCACGCGCCAGATGCGCCGCCTCGGCGACTCGGCCAACTGGCAGTACGCCGATGCCGAGGGCCAGCAGGCCGGCTACTACACGATGGACGCGCACATGAACCGCGCGGTCGTCGAGGCCTTCAACCGGCTGCACGAGGACGGGCTGATCTACCGCGGCAAGCGGCTGGTGAACTGGGACCCGGTGATGATGACCGCCGTCTCCGACCTCGAGGTCGAGAGCGAGGAGGTGCAGGGCACGCTCTGGTACATCCTCTACCCGTTCGTCGACGGGCCGCAGGAGATCGTCGACGCCGAGGGCGTGCGCACCGTGATCCGCGGCGTCACCATCGCGACGACGCGACCCGAGACGATGCTCGCCGACGGCGCCGTCGCCGTGCATCCGGACGATCCGCGCTACCGGCATCTGGTCGGACGCCAGGTCGTCCTGCCGCTGTGCGATCGCACGATCCCGATCGTGGCCGACACCATGGTCGACATGGCCTTCGGTTCGGGCTGCGTGAAGATCACCGGCGCGCACGACTTCAACGACTACGCCGCCGCGCAGCGCCACCATCTCCCGCTGATCGTCATCTTCACGCTCGACGCGAAGATCAACGAGAACGGACCCGTCGAGTTCCAGGGCATGGACCGCTACGTGGCCCGCAAGGCCGTCATCGCGCAACTCGAACGCGACGGCTACCTGGTCGAGGCCAAGCCGCACACGATGGCGCAGCCGAAGTCGGGCCGCACCGGCGTCGTGGTCGAACCGATGCTGACCGACCAGTGGTTCCTGCAGATGGATGGGCTGGCCGCTCGCGGCCTCGAGGCGGTCGCCGACGGCCGGGTGCGCTTCTATCCGGACCACTGGAAGGCAACCTACGACCACTGGCTGTCGAACATCCAGGACTGGTGCCTGTCCCGCCAGCTGTGGTGGGGCCACCAGATTCCGGCGTGGCATACCGACGGGACGAAGGTCGACGGCGAAAACTTCGTCGTCGCCCGCAACCTCGACGAAGCGACCGCCAAGGCCGCCGCCGCCGGCTACACCGGTCCCCTGCATCAGGACGCCGACGTGCTCGACACCTGGTTTTCGTCGCAGCTCGTGCCGTTCGCGTCGCTGGGCTGGCCCGACGCATCGCCGGACCTCGAGACCTTCCTGCCGTCCGACGTGCTGGTCACCGGCAACGACATCATCTTCTTCTGGGTCGCCCGGATGATCATGATGACGCTGCACTTCACCGACCAGGTGCCGTTTCGCGACGTGTACATCAACGCGATGGTGCGCGACGCCGACGGCGCCAAGATGTCGAAGTCGAAGGGCAACACGCTGGACCCCCTCGACCTGATCGACGGCATCGATCTCGAGTCGCTGGTCGTGAAGTCGACGCAGGGCCTGATGCTCGCGGCCCACAAGGAGCGTGCCGAGAAGTACGTCCGCAAGAACTTCGGGCAAGGCATCCCGGCCTTCGGAGCGGACGCGCTGCGCTTCACGTTCGCCGCGCTGGCGCCGTTGTCGATGACGCTCAACTTCGACCTGTCGCGCTGCGAGGGCTATCGCAACTTCTGCAACAAGCTGTGGAACGCGACCAACTTCGTGCTGATGAACGTCGCCGGGCTCGACGCGTCGCAGCGCGGGCTCGACCCCTGCAACCACGACTGCGGCCCTGGCGGCTACCTCGACTTCTCGCCGGTCGACCGCTGGATCGTCAGCCGCCTGCAGCGCGCGGAAGCCGAGGTCGCGAAAGGCTTCGCGGAGTACCGCTTCGACCAGGCGGCGACGGCGATCTACCAGTTCGTGTGGGACGAGTACTGCGACTGGTACCTCGAGCTGTCGAAGGTGCAGTTGCAGGCCGGCAGCGACGCGCAGAAGCGCGCCACGCGCCGCACGCTGCTGCGCGTGCTCGAGACCACGCTGCGGCTCGCGCATCCGGTCATCCCGTTCATCACCGAGGAGCTCTGGCAGAAGGTCGCACCGCTCGCCGGCGTGATCGACGACGCGACCGCCACCAGCATCATGGTCCAGCGCTACCCGCAGTCGCAGCCCGAGAAGATCGATCCCGTCGCCGACGAGTGGGTGGGCGAGCTGAAGCTGGCGGTCGACGCCGTCCGCAACCTGCGCGGTGCGATGAAGATGTCGCCCGGCCAGCGGGTCCCGCTCGTGGCTGCGGGGCGCACCGAGGCGAGCCGCGCACACCTGGCCGCGTGTGCGCCGTATCTCAAGTGGCTCGGTCGGCTGTCGGAGGTCACGGTGGTCGCGGCGCTCGACGCATCGGCCGCCAAGGCGCCGGTGCAGGTGGTCGGCGACACGCTGCTGATGCTCGACGTGCAGATCGATCTCGCGGTCGAGCGCGAACGGCTGTCGAAGGAGATCGGCCGGCTCGAAGGCGAGATCCAGAAGGCCACCGGCAAGCTGTCGAACGAGCGCTTCGTCGGCAAGGCGCCACCCGACGTCGTGGCCCAGGAGCGCGAACGGCTGGCGCGCTTCATCAGCACGCTCGACGAACTGCGCGACCAGCACGCGCAACTCGCCGAGGGCTGAAACGAACGACGGGTGGGGGCGGCCGGTGTGGTCGGATGACCGCCCGCCTCACTGGCCGCTGGTCGTGACCGGGACGGTGCCGGACGGGCGGTACTTGCCACGCGGTCCCTGCGCAGCGGGCGACGAGAAGGTCCAAGTGTTGCCGCCACGGCTCTTGCTCTCGTACATCGCGAGGTCGGCAGCGAGCATCAGGACCTCGACCTCCTCGCCGTGGTCCGGAAACAGCGCGATGCCGATGCTGGCGCCGATCGACAGGTTGTGGTTCATGTAGACGATGGGTTCGGACAGTCGGGCGATGACGCGCTTGACGGTTTCTTCCACGACCTCGCGCGAGTCGACCTCCTTGAGCACCAGCACGAACTCGTCGCCCCCCCAGCGTCCGACCGTGTCGAGTTCGCGCACGACCGTCGACAGGCGTCGGGCGACCTCCTCGAGCACCGCGTCGCCGAAGCGGTGCCCGTAGGTGTCGTTGACCGACTTGAAGCCGTCGAGGTCGAGTTCGACGACCGCGACTCGCCGGCCGTCACGTCGCGCGAAGGCCAGCGCCTGGTCGAGCCGATCCTGCAGGAAGCGCCGGTTGGGCAGACCGGTCATGACGTCGTGGTTGGCGTGATGCCAGTTCTCGGCTTCCTTCTGCTTCTGAACCGACAGGTCGGCGAGGATCCAGATCGAGCGCTTCACGTCCGCGGTGACGGTCGTTGCCCGGTAGGGCTCGATGCGGTCGACCGGTGCATCGACCAGGCAGCCGGTCACGTTGACCCAGATCGCCCGGCCGTCGGAGCGTACGATCCGGCGCTCCAGCTTCAGGGTGTTGCCGAGGCGCTGGAAGCGCTTCTCGATCTCGGACCAGCCGTGCGGATCCTCGAAGATGGACTGCAGCGGCCGATCGGTGAGCCGGGCCACCGGGGTGCCGACCAGGTCGGACAAGGCCTGGTTGGCCTGTTCGATGATGCCGTCGCTGACGATCGCGATGCCTTCGCCCGCGGCCTCGAAAACGAGTCGCTGCATGCGTACCGCGTGCCGGTAGCCGGCTTCGGTCGCGATGCGGTCCTGCACGTCCTCGTAGATGCCGATGTACGAGATCTCGCCGCGTGCTCCGCGGATGATCGCGACGTTGATCATGACGTCGATCGACGAGCCGTCGCTGCGTCGTCTGCGCGCGATGTGCGGCGGTGTCGGGCCCTGATGGGACGACATCCCGCTGTGGACTGCCTGCTCCCAGGCGTCGTCGTCGGGAAACAGGATGCGCACGCTCTTGCCGAGCAGTTCGTCCTTGTGCGAGTAGCCCAGGATCTTTCGCAGGGCGTCGTTGCAGACCACGATCCGCAGGTCGCGGACCACGAGGATCCCGAGCGGCGCGGTCTCGAGGAGCGCCGTCTGCTCGGACGCGTGGCGCTCGTGGGTCATGCGGGCGAGCAGTTCGTCCCGCAGCGACACCGACGAGACGCGCGGCATGAAATACAGGACGATCATGAGGCCGAGCCAGCCGAACGCCAGCGCATCGTGGAACTCGACCGGCATGCGCAGCAGGTTGAATTCCTGCGCGACGACGACGGGCACGGCGAACAGCAGCAGCGCCACCCGGTTGGTGGCATAGAAGCTGCTGGCGAAGACCAGCGCGATGGTCAGCGCGAAGCCCACCAGCATCGCCGTGCGCTCGACGCCGGGGACAGGCAGCAGCACCAGGGAAGCCCAGGCCAGACCGCACACCAGCCCGATGCCCGCGTGGATCCATTCCCAGCGCTTCAGGCGCGCCGGATCGATGCGCTCGGACGACCGGACGCCCTCGCGCCGTCGTTCCATCGCGCGCTGCCGGCGCCAGATCAGGCACAGGACGATGCGGGCCAGCGAGATCGCGATCATCGCGACGGCCCACAGCGCGACCGGTTCTCCCGACGAAGTCCCGAGCAGCACGGAGACGAAGATGGTCACGCCGATCGTCAGCCACCCCGCGAACAGGCTGCTGCGCGCGCCGATGTCGAGCAGTTGGCGGCGCACGCGCAGATCGTCTGCCCCCGGTCCGGTGCGCGGCGTAACGGACAGTTCGATGATCGATTCGGACGGGCGGATCACGATGGGCGGGGCGTTCTGGGTGACGCGGGTGGGCAGACGCGATGGCAAGGGGACGAGGCATCGGGCAGACTGCCGACCGGTGAAGCGCGATACGTCCGGATGCGGGCGTCGTCACCCTTCGCCGCTTCGTTGCGCATTATCGCAAGCGGCCCCTCCCTTCGGGGCAATCTGCCTCAATTTCGGCCTGCCCCGAACCGTCGCGCGCGGTCTGCGCGCAACGTCTGTCGACCGTCGCGAAACATGGGAAGAAGTCGATGCACCAGGGGACCGGCCGTTTCGCACCATCGCCGACCGGCCCGCTGCATCTCGGTTCGCTGGTCGCGGCGATGGCAAGCTGGCTCGATGCACGGGCAAGCGGTAGCCGCTGGCTCGTGCGACTCGAGGACATCGACCGCCCGCGCGAAGTCCGCGGCGCTGCGCGGCAGATCCTGGGTGCGCTCGCGAGCCACGGCTTTCGCTGGGACGGACCGGTGGTCCGGCAGAGCGAGCGGACGGCGCTCTACGAGCGCGCCTTCGAACGGCTTCGCGCGCAGGGGTCGATCTATCCGTGCGCCTGCTCGCGCCGCGACGTGGAGGCGATGGGCGCTGCGGTCGACGGCGCACCGTGCGGCCCGATCTATCCCGGGACCTGTCGCCATGGCCTCGGCGACCGGCCGGCACGGGCCTGGCGGATGCGCGTGCCGGAAGGCGATCACGCCTTCGACGACCGCGCCGCGGGTCGTGTCAGCCAGGACCTGGCCCGCGAGGTCGGCGATTTCGTGGTCCGTCGCGCGGACGGCTTCTGGGCGTATCAGCTCGCGGTCGTCGTCGACGACGCGCAACAGGGCGTCACCGACGTCGTGCGCGGCGCGGACCTGCTCGACTCGACACCGCGACAGCGACTGCTGCAGGACGCTCTCGGTCTGCCGCACCCGCGGACGCTGCATGTGCCGCTGGTGATGGATGCCGACGGGCGCAAGCTGGCCAAGAGCAACGGGGCGACCGCGCTCGACCCGGCCACGCCGCTACCGGCGCTGCGCGAAGCAGCGCGGCATCTGCACCTGGCTGTCGGCGCGGCGTCGGGCGTCGCGGACTTCTGGGAACAGGCCACCGCCGCCTGGACGCGCCGCTGGGCGATCGAACCCGCCCGCTGAACGCCGGACGGCCGTCGGGTCAGTCCTTCTTGGAGCCGCCGAGCAGCGCGGCGATGCGTCGCACCGGCTTGCTCGATGCCGGGGACGGCGTCGCGGCAGGCTCCGCGGGCGCCGCCGACGGGGATTCGGCCTGCGGTTCGTAGGGCTTGACGAAGAAATCGTCGACCACCTCGTGATGACCGCGACTGCGCGATGCATAACGCGGCGCACGCGGTCCGGCCTGCTGCCCCGACACGTCGTGATCGCGCTCCGGGCGCGACGGCGCCGGTCGGCGCTCGTCGCGACGTTCGCGATCGGCGCCCCGCTCGCGCTCACGCACGCGCAGACCTTCGAGGACGTGTCGCTCCAGCGGCTTCTTGATCAGCTTCTCGATCTCGGCCAGCAGGCGTTCCTCTTCGGGCGCCATCAGCGAGATGGCGACACCCGATGCCCCCGCGCGGCCGGTGCGGCCGATGCGATGGACGTAGTCTTCGGGCGCGTAAGGCAGGTCGTAGTTGATCACCGCCGGCAGTTCCGCGATGTCGAGTCCGCGAGCGGCGACGTCGGTCGCGACCAGCACCTCGATCTCGCCCTGCTTGAAGGCTTCGAGCGCAATCATGCGGTCCCGCTGGCTCTTGTCGCCATGGATCGCGTCGGCATTGATGCCTTCGTTCTTCAGTTCGCGCGCGAGGCGCCCGGTGCCGATCTTGGTGTTCGAGAACACCAGCACCTGCTTGAGCGCGCGCTCGCGGATGATGTGCGCGACGGCGGCGCGCTTCTGGTCCGACGGCAGCGCATAGACGATCTGCTGCACCAGCTCGGCGGTGGCGTTGCGGCGCGCGACCTCGATGACGACCGGGTCCTTCTGGAAGCTCTGCGCGAGCCGCTTGATCTCGTTCGAGAACGTCGCCGAGAACAGCAGGTTCTGCCGCTTGGCGGGCAGCAGGTTGATGATCCGCTGCAGGTCCGGCAGGAAACCCATGTCGAGCATGCGGTCCGCTTCGTCGAGCACCAGCACCTGCACCTGCGACAGGTTCAGCGTGGTCTGCTGCACGTGGTCGAGCAGGCGTCCGGGCGTGGCGATCAGCAGTTCGACGCCCGCGCGCAGCGCCGCGGTCTGCGGCTTCATGTCGACGCCGCCGAAGACGACCGTCGAGCGGAGGTTGGTGTACTGCGCGTACCGCGCGACGTTGGCGGCGACCTGGTCGGCCAGTTCGCGCGTGGGCATCAGCATCAGCGCGCGGACCGGGTGACGCGCCGGCGATGCGCTGCTGTTCGACACCGCCATCAGGTTCTGGATGATCGGCAGCGCGAAGCCCGCGGTCTTGCCGGTTCCGGTCTGCGCCGCACCCATCACGTCCCGACCGGCCATGACGACGGGAATCGCCTGCGCCTGGATCGGCGTGGGAATCGTGTATCCCTGCTCGGTCAGCGCGCGCAGGATCGTCGGGTCGAGGCCGAAGCTCGCGAAGTCCACCGTCGGTGGCGCTTCCGCGGCGGAGGGCGTGTCGGGATGGATCGGTTCGCGTTCGTCCGCACGCGAGGCGGACGCGGGTAATTCGGTTTCTATCACCGTGACCTGGGATGTCGAAGGGGGAGGAGCCGGGAGCGGGGACGTCGAGACCTGCGCCCGACCCGGGAATCCGGGGCAGGATTATCGCAGACCGGCGCCCCGGGCGCCATGGGAGCGTCAGTCGATGGTGTCGAGCACGTCGCCGAGCGTGCGGCAGATCTGGCGAATCTGCGCCGCGTCGATCACCAGCGGCGGCGACATCGCGAGCGTGTCGCCCGTCACGCGCAGCAGCACCCCGCGTTCGTAGGCGCGCTTGAACGCCTCCATCCCGCGGGCGCCGGGCTTCCCCTCCCGGGCGGCCATCTCGACGCCACCGACCAGGCCGATGTTGCGGACGTCCACGACGTGTCGCCGGCCCTTGAGCGCATGGAGTTCGTCCTCCAGCGTCTTCGACATCGCCGCCGCGTTGGCGAACGCGCCGATCTCGTCGTAGACGTCGAGCGTCGCGAGCGCCGCCGCGCAAGCCAGCGGGTGTCCCGAGTACGTGTAGCCGTGGAAGAACTCGATCGCCCCTGCCGGACCGTGCATGAAGGCGTCGTGGACGTGCGGCTTGACGAAGACCGCCCCCATCGGGACGCAGCCGTTGGTGATGCCCTTGGCGACCGTCATCAGGTCGGGCTCGACGCCGAAGTAGTCCATCGCGAACGGCATCCCGAGCCGTCCGAAGCCCGTGATGACCTCGTCGAAGATCAGCAGGATGCCGTGCTTCGTGCAGATGTCGCGCAGCCGCTTCAGGTAGCCGGCCGGCGGAACCAGCACGCCGGTCGATCCGGCCACGGGTTCGACGACGACGGCGGCGATGTTCGACGCGTCGTGCAGCGCGACGATGTCTTCCAGCCGGTCGGCGAGTTCCGCGCCGTACTCGGGAACGCCGCGCGTGAATGCATTGCGCGCCGGGTCGTGGGTGTGCGGCATGTGGTCGACGCCGGTCAGCAACGATCCGAACCACTTGCGATTGTTCGCCATGCCGCCGACCGAGATGCCGCCGAATCCGACGCCGTGATAGCCGCGCTCGCGGCCGATCAGCCGCGTGCGGGTCCCCTCGCCGCGCACGCGGTGATAGGCCAGCGCCATCTTCAGCGACGTGTCGATCGCTTCCGAGCCGGAGTTGGTATAGAAGACCTGCGAGAACTTGTTGCCGGCGAAGTCGATCAGGCGCTCGGCGAGCTCGAAAGCCGTGGGATGACCCATCTGGAAAGTCGGCGCGAAGTCCAGCAGCTTCGCACCCTCGCAGATCGCCTGCGTGATCCGTGGCTGCGCGTGACCGGCGTTGACGCACCAAAGTCCGGCAGTCCCGTCCAGGATCTTCTGCCCGTCGTCGGTCCGGTAGTACATGCCCTCGGCCGAAACGAACAGTCGCGGGGCTTCCTTGAAGTTGCGGTTTGCCGTAAAAGGCATCCACCAAGCGGAGAGATCACGCATCGGGCCAGTCCTCAAGTTGTAAGGTGTCTCGTCGATACAAATGAACGATCTACCCGTAAGTGTGGCCTTCGTTTGCGGTAAAGGCCCGGAAATTTCGTGTGCTAGCATAAACAAAAGGCTTCGCAATCAGCCCGACGTGGTGCACTGGCGCGCGATCGGGATACGAGGGCGCACAAAAGTCTCAGCGGAGCAACGAGTTGAAGAGTTGGCGTTCCTCGTCGGAAACATCCCCTACCAGCCTGCCCGTCCCGGACGACCTGGGCGGCCGCACGATCGTCGGGGTGCCGTTCGACGCACCGAGATCGCTCACGTCGCTGGTCGTCGACCAGCCCGATTCCGCCGGCGCGCAGGAACTGGCGCTCAATCAGACGCTCTTCAAGGTCCGTCTCGCCGACAGCGACGGCCGTCGCAACACCGCGAGCATGCTCGTCAACAAGATGTACGCGTGGCGTGGTTACAAGATCGCGTGGCACGCGAAGCACCAGCCGAACCGCATCACGCTCGTCGCGTCGCACGGCACCGCGCCGATGGCCACGATCAGCATCGGCTTCGATTCGCCCGATGGCCTGCTGGTCGACGATCTCTACCTCGAAGAGATGAACGCGATGCGCGACGAAGGCGCGCGCATCTGCGAGTTCACCAAGCTGGCGGTCGACGGCGCGATCCGCTCGAAGCGCGTGCTGGCCACTCTGTTCCACATCGCCTACATCTACTCGCATCGCATGAACGGGTTCTCCGATCTGCTCATCGAGGTCAATCCCCGGCACGTCCGTTTCTACGAGCAGATGCTGGGGTTCGAGCAGGCTGGTCCCGAACGCCTCAATCAGCGCGTCAACGCCCCGGCGGTGCTGCTGCGCTTGCGCTTCTCGCATTCCGAGTCCCAGATCGCCAAGTTCGGCGGACACCCGGAACAGGCGCGCGTCGAGAAGTCGCTCTACCCGTACTTCTTCTCGCTCAGCGAGGAGCGCGGGATCATGGGACGCCTGGGCAAGCTCAGTTGAGTGGCCGGCGCTTCCGCTGACCCGCCCGCTTCCTCCTTCCCACCGTGAGCGATACCCCGTTCGCCTATGACGACGCGTTCTCGCGCAACCTCGGCTGGGTGACAGCCGAAGAGCAGCGGGCCCTGCGCGGCAAGCGCGTCGCCGTCGCGGGCCTCGGCGGCGTCGGCGGCAGCCACCTGCTCACGCTCGCGCGCTTGGGCATCGGCGCGTTCAACATCGCCGACTTCGACCGCTTCGCCATCGCCAACTTCAACCGTCAGGCCGGCGCCACCGTGGCGAGCCTCGATCGCCCGAAGATCGACGTGCTCGCCGAGATGGCACTCGACATCAATCCCGAGCTGGACATCCGGCGCTTCCCGATGGGCGTCGAAGCCGATCGCATCGATGCGTTCCTCGACGGCGTCGACCTGTACGTCGACGGACTGGACTACTTCGCGCTCGACATCCGCAGACAGGTCTTCGCGCGCTGCGCCGCGCTCGGCATCCCGGCGGTCACCGCCGCGCCGCTGGGCATGGGCGTCGCCCTGCTCAACTTCCTGCCGGGCGCGATGAGCTTCGAGGACTACTTCCAGCTCGAGGGCCTGTCGCCCGACGAACAGGCGATCCGCTTCCTGCTCGGGCTGTCCCCGCGCATGCTGCAGCTCGCATACCTGGTCGATCGATCGCGCGTCAACTTTGCAGAGAAGCGCGGCCCGTCGACCGTGATGGCCTGCCAGATGTGCGCAGGATTCGCGGCGACCGAGGCGTTGAAGATCCTGCTCAAGCGCGGCCGGATCCTGGCTGCGCCGCGCGGGGTCCACTTCGATGCCTATCGCTACCGCTTCACCCGCACCTGGCGGCCCGGCGGCAACAGCAACTGGATGCAGCGCCTGACCCTGTCGATAGCGCGCCGCCAGCTCAAGATCCCGGCGCCCGGGAAATGACGCAGCCCTTCCAGCGACCGCTGGACGACATCCTCGATCGGGCGCGCTGGGCGCCCAGCGGCGACAACCGCCAGAGCTTCCGCTTCGAGATCGTCGACGACCACCACGTCGTGGTGCATGCGTTCGACACGCGCCACGATTGCGTCTACGACCTCGACGGCAGCGCCAGCCAGATCGCGCTCGGCGCCCTGCTCGAGACGATGCGGATCGCGGCTTCCGTGCATCGCATCCGCCTCGACTGCCACCGCCGCGACGACGCGCCGGTCGACGCGCCGCTGGTCGATGTCCGCCTCGTGCCCGATCCCGCGATCGAACCCGATGTGCTGAGCGCGTCCATCGAGACGCGATCGGTGAACCGAAGGCCACTGAGCACCCGTCCGTTGACGACGTCGGAGCGCGATGCGCTGGCCGCTTCGGTCGGCGCCGATCACGACGTCGTGTGGCGCGAGGATGCGGCGGCACGCCGGCGCGTTGCCGGGCTGCTGTTCAAGAGCGCCCGCATCCGCCTGACCATGCCCGAGGCCTACCTCGTCCATCGCGACGCGATCGAATGGGGCGTTCAGTTCAGCGAGGACCGGGTGCCGGAGGCAGCGGTCGGCCTGGACCCGATGACCGCACGGCTGATGCGCTGGGTCATGCAGAGCTGGGGCCGCGTGCACTTCTTCAACCGCTTCCTGGCCGGCACGTGGATCCCGCGCGTGCAGCTCGACGTGCTGCCCGCGCTGATGTGCGCCGCGCACTTCGTGCTCGTGTCCCGCAACGGCGGCAAGACCATCGACGACTTCATCGCCGGCGGACGCGCGCTACAGCGCTTCTGGCTCACCGCCGATCGTCTCGGGCTGCAGTTGCAGCCCGAACTGACGCCGATGATCTTCGCGCGCTACTACCGCGCGCGCCTC
>Ga0123337_10002113_pt1 | contig 23305 bp, 30 predicted proteins | sample frozenSSSSmetaG_FD_89792 | JGI IMG/M metagenome (GOLD analysis project Ga0123337, IMG submission 89792) | Glacier valley bacterial and archeal communities from Borup Fiord, Nunavut, Canada, to study Microbial Dark Matter (Phase II) -... | ecosystem: Environmental > Aquatic > Freshwater > Ice >...
GAAGGGTGTGGTGGCGGGGGGGGGGGGGGGGGGGGGGGGGGGGGGGGGGGGACGGGGTGGTTCTCCCAAAAGAGGTGTTGGCCCCCCCCCCCCCCCCCCCCCCCTTTATCCTTCTCGACGAATGGCAGCTTGGCCCATACACCTGCATACAGCGTGCAGCCCACAGCCTACAGCATATTTTCCTTCTTTCCGTATAGTTTCTCGTCATTCGTTCGTTCAGCGTGTATAGGGCACCGTTGGTGATTTGGATTTTGGATACGCAGACATTCTCGCGGCGTTTTTGCATGGGAAGCAGGGAGGGATGGATCGGCGCGCGGGCGTTTTGCGGATTGTAGACGCTGGCTTTGGACATGTGCTGGCGTGCTTGTGCTTGGTACGGGAGGCGGAGGGGGAGGAGAGGGATAAAGGGGAGGGGGAGATGGGTGCATAGACGGCGTGAAATTGTGAATAGGAATAGGAATAGGAATAGGAAGCAAAGATCGAGTTCTTCAAGATCTGCTGAACGTATCGCTCATCTGGAGTCTGTGAACAGTGAACAGAGAGAGGAGAGACAGAGAGCATAATGCAACGTGCGGTGCTGGAGAGCGTTGAGATGCTTGCAGTGCCTTCATAATCTCAGAGACCTCAGACTCGCTCGCGATGTAGGGCCTGGGTCCTTTAAATAATAACTGTAACTACAATGAAATACATGAAATAAATCATAATTTAAGTTATCAAACCTTCTTCGGCTCATATTTCCCCTGTCGAATCAGATCTCTGATGGCTCGGTGATACTTCTGCCACCACTTCGTTGGCACGTCCGAGTCATTACTGAGTAGTAGCTCAAAATGGAGCAGGTTGTAATTGTGACGAGATGGACAACCGGGTGTCTCCCGGTTCCTGAGCGCGTCTCCCGGATCAAGGGTTCGTGGTCAGTCCTCTTCTCCAGTGTGGCGACGGAGGCGACTGTGCAGCTAGCTGGGTATCGGACGACTTCTCGCCCTGTGCCTATGCACGTCACTGGTGGATGCTTTCTATATCCCAGGTACATTCAATGCCCCTTTCCCTGCGCGGCAAGACTGAACATCTCCAGGGTAGTCAATATTCAGAGAGGAAATGTACGGATAGCCGTAGAGAAGAGGAGCAAGTGGCCCCAGAGATGGAGCGCGCAGATTGATATGCGCTATTGTATAGACCTGCTTCCTGGACGAGATAAACAGCATTAACCAAGGGTATGGTATTCCCAATATTGTCTCTCAATCTTCAGTTCCTCGCCATATCTGTCTTCGAACACTGCGTCCACCATCTTTAGCCACCGTTGACATAATCGCACGCCAAAATGACACTTGGTATACTCCCAATATTCAGGATACCACCCAGCATTCTCCCAATCAATAATTCCAGAAATCCTACGGTCTTTTACTAAGATGTTTCTCATATTCAAATCTGCATGGGTGAACACGATTCTATGATCATCACGATGTACCAGATTAGGAAGTATCCCAAGGCGTAAAGATTCGCTGAATTCCTTCTCGTCACGGAAAGGGCCCACCAGCGATCCACCGATGCGGTAGTCGAGACACGGGCCGCCTGTTGCATTTGAGATGGGGTGGGTTGAATTTGTTTGGATTTGGATGGTGCGTAATTCTGCGATGTATCTCCGCAGATCTTGAGCCATAAGACTCATTTCTTGATCAGTGCACTCGTCTATCGAGATGCCAGCCATCTCTCCTTCCATTCGTGACGTGACTAAGAACGAGTCGGTGGAAGATAAAATCAGGTCAATGGGGCGTGGGACAGGAATCGAAGTGCGACTGCGAACAAGTTTTAGGGCACTGAATTCTGCTTTGTGGCGTTTCGAGTCCATTTCTGTACCATGCTTCAGGTACATCCCAAATGGTAATCTTTGAACTCCTATGATGGTTGGTCCGTATAGGTATGACCCAGCGGCCCTCAAAAGTTTGTATGCCTGCAATCGAATCCTATCTGTGAACTTCAACCAACCTGCGAGGAAACTTGAGACGACGACTTGGGTGATGTGTGTGTTAGTCGTTTTCTGAAGCTGGCGGTGCTGATTGCGTCTCATATGGATGGAAACGTCAGTCCATTTGAGGGCTCTCGAAAACCGGCAGTGGATCTCCAGAAGTACCGGTCAGGGTTGTCAATGTTGGAGTCTGAGTGGTCAACTAGATTGCATCGCCAATTGAACTCTCGATTCGGTGTGTAGATGGCTGGTGGTTTGCCGCCAATACTATTGTAGCGGATATTGTACTAGACTTGGTTAGAAGAAGACAGTCCATGGAGAGACAAACACACTTTTGTTGTATCAAACCTCTCAAGCCCTATCTCCCCTCTTGAAAAGGCTTCCGCCGCTTCCTTGCTCAGGGCCCAGTGATTTCGAATGAGAGTCTGTGCAGTTTCCGCCTCGGCAGAGAGTAGGTCTCTCTGAGAAGGACCGGTGAATGCGCCGAGTATATCATGCAGCCGTTGCTACCACCCGTTAATTGCCTACCAGAAAGATATTATTCGGTCGGCCTACTTCTCGTGTATGGAATGCGCTCAGAGGAATGATAGGAAACACAGCCCAGGTATTCCAGAATCGACCTCGCGCTCCCGTCAGACAGCATCTGTAATCGTCTCGCTGTGCAATTGTCCTCCTTATGGTGGCATCCAGATGGTCTGAAGCAGGATTTTCAACATAGACTTTCTGCAAGTCAGTCGTTTCTCGGCCCCCAGCTCAAGGGAAGAACACTCACTCTGTTTCACCAAAGCCTTCCAATCTTCGACAAACTGACACAACTTTGTGCCCGCTGTATCGTTCGCACATGTTCGTAGTAGATACAACGCAGCCTGGTCACCATCTATCGCATCGTATAGAAAACTTTCCACCAACGGCAGATCTGGATGTCCAAGCTGTGCATCGTGAATAATGCGGAGAGCACGCGTGGTGTTGGTCTCCATGATACATACAAATGATACAATGAATGCAAAAGCAAGAACAGAACGAGGTCAGCAGCTGCTGGATTGAGCAGCCTAAACACCACCACTTAGACTAAATATATAAACAAATACATCTTTGTAAATAAATGGGACTTTCTAAGGGTATATATATATATTATGATATATATATGTGTTTGAATTCTGAGAGAAGAGCTTCATCACGTGAAGCACCCTGAGGAGATGATATTTAAGCTGTATCGGGTTAGCGCCAGTTGGCGGGGAAGGAGGGAGGATGCCGTGCCATGTTCGCATTTCGTACTTACCGAAACGCGATATCAGCAAGGCGCAAACGACTGTCATTTTCTCGGTCGTCTATACTTTTCTCTCGTTCATACAAGCCTTCCTCTCTCTGTGGACTGCCAACATATCAAAGTCCCTCCACCAAACAGCAGAATCTGTGTCCTAGAGAGAACGCACACAAACTTCGTCCTGTGTCAGGCCCCGCTGTCGACACTGCTACTCCTCCTGCGACGGGCACAGCATCGACTTGAGACGGATTGGGAATACTTGAGGCTGGCATAGAGGGGTAGATATCTGTGGAGGTTCAGCAGAGGCCATTACGACATCTCCGAGCACAGCATTTACTGATAAGAGAGCTACAACTGCCACGCAATTGCGTCCCATATACCAGAGCAGATCACCTGGAGACACACAGTCTTGTGTTCACTGTCACAGTTCACAAGGCAAAAGTGACAATAAGTCGCCGACCATTCCATCCTCAGGAATCCTCTTATCAACAACCTACACAAGATGTCTTCCTCATCCCCGAGTCCAGAATCCTGGATCTCCTCCTTCTGCTCCCTCCTCGGACACGAATACTTCGCCGAAGTCAGCGAAGACTTCATCGAAGATGACTTCAACCTAACTGGTCTGCAAGGCCAAGTGCCCATGTACAAAGAAGCGTTAGAGGTACTTTCTTGCCTTTCCCTCCTATCTCCCCGCGATCTTACCCCGCTAACCCACCCCCAGATGATCCTCGACGTCGAGCCCGACGAGGACGAAGAAGAGGAGGACGAGGAAGCCGATGAAGACGCCGAAGAATCCGTCGGCGATGACTCCCGCGCACGCCGCGTCGAGCGTCGCCACAACCGCATGGCCTCCGACCTCTCCATCATCGAGTCCTCCGCCGAGCTCCTCTACGGCCTGATCCACCAGCGCTACATCTGCTCGCGCGCCGGCATCCAACAGATGAGCGAGAAATACGAGCTCTCGCACTTCGGCAACTGTCCGCGCACGAACTGCGACCACGCGCGCACGCTGCCCGTCGGCTTGTCAGACGTCCCCGGCGAGGACACCGTGAAGCTGTTCTGCCCGAGCTGCCTGGATGTCTACGTGCCGCCCAACTCGCGATTTCAGACTGTGGATGGCGCGTTCTTTGGCCGGACGTTTGGCGCCCTCTTCCTGATGACGTTCCCCGACTATGATCTCAGCAAGAAGGCGACGGAGGCGTTGTCGTCCTCGCGCCCCTCGGATGGTGAGGAGAAGCCGACGATCAACGGCATGCTGGCGCACAACTTGGGACCGGGCCTGGGTAGGGGTAAGGTGTATGAGCCGCGGATCTATGGCTTCAGAGTCAGCGAGAGGGCGAGGAGTGGACCACGGATGCAGTGGCTGAGGAGTCGGCCGGATAATGTTCAGGAGCTGAACGAGGCGAGGATATATCGCGATGAGGATGTTGAGGGCGATGAGGAGATGGTGGGAGTGAGCCCGCAGCAGGTGCGGAGGGCGGGACAGCTGAGAGGGGGTGGGAGGAAGAATGGCAGGAATGGGGGGAGTCCTATGAGTGTGGAGCAGACGGGATTGTGAGGGGGATGGGTGAAGAGATTGTGAATATCTGATTTTGCACGCCGGTCTGTCAATCCAAGTGGATGTCGGACGGCTCTGAGAAGCGGGAATTTTATGAGGCATGGGTTAGCGGTGCGAGAAGAGTGAGCGAGAGCAAAACCGAGTGAGGTCATCGCGCCGTGGGAGTAGACGGGGCTGGAGTACCACAGCGTTCTGGAATCGCATAGACGAATCGAAAGAGTAATCACGCACTACCCCTTCTCTCACCATCTCACTTACCTCTAAGAACGCATGTCCGCCTCGAGCTCCATCTGCGCCAGTACTGTACTTTTGGCGGGCAATTCAGAAGTGCCCGAGATGTTTTTCGTGAAGGTATTGAGAATGGCGGGGAATGTTGCGCGAGAAGGAAGAATAAGATGCAAGGCCGCTCCCTCCATCTCCTACTCCTCGTCATGCTTCGCTATGAGGTGGTGCAAATCACAAGGTATCCATCATCCGCATGCGGACTTCAAATTGGTCTTCTTCTTTGTCAAGTGTCTTCCTGCGCTACACATCTATACTTCGCATTGATCATCTCTCTCTCAGGCCCCGTTACGGGGCCCGAATGCTTTGTTCTCTTTGTCGCAATGCCGATCATTAAGGTGCCCTCGGGGACCCTGGGATTTTATAGCGTTTCCCTTTCCCTTCCACTTTGGAAATTATCACTTTGCACAGCTGCAATTGCGAAAGTGAGGCGCGAGAGGAGAACTTACATTGAATATCTATCACTGCTTGCGCAGGTCTCTATTCTATATACCTATATCGCCAAGCCATCATTTGACGCTTCACGATGCCACCGAGGACTTTCCAAACCAAACAATACGACTGGGGACCTGGAACGCGGGGAACTGGAGGCAGGGGAGCTGGAGGCTCAAGCGGGCGGCCGGGCGGTGCGCCCGTCGGGACGCCAGGCGAGGACGAGATCGAAGACGTCACGGTCGTGCCGCAGAATATCCCACAGCACGTATTGAACAAGAGTACTCCTGCCCCTTCCCTCCTAGCTCTCCCTCTCCTCCCCATGGTCTAAGTTCTAACGACCGCAGGCCGTCGCGGCCGCTCCATGGAGGAGATCCAACCAGGCCTCATCTTCAGCGCCTGGCTGCACACGGAAGACTCGCTCGCGCCGGGCAATCGCCTGCGCGCCCCCGACCCCAACAACCACGGCGCGATCCTGACAAGGAAGCGGATCGGAGCGCCGATCTATAGCAAGTATCGCAAGTTCGTGGTCGTGGCGCAACTGCGCACGCATTTCGTTGCTCTGTGAGTGCGGTTTCCCTTCCCCCGACGGTATTTGGCATGTCTGTGTGGTTGGCGATGCGTGGCGTGGGGAGATCTGATGCCGCAGCAGGCCCGTGTACAGCCACAACGGCAACGGCCTGAAGAACAAAGCTGACACGCTCGACGAATACGTCTCGATCCGCGAGGCCTGGGACCCGGCGTCCACGGCCACGCCCGGCGAGTCGCCGCACGGCGTCCTGCTCTCGCGCGTCCTGGCGTCGGCCGGCCCGCAGGACAGGTACGTCGATTGGCACAGTTTCGGCGACCACAGCGTGGTGTGGCTCACGCACCCGGTGTGCTTCAGGTACGAGGTCGAGGCGATGCTGAATGCGCAGCTGGAGCCGCAGAGCCTGGGACATCTGCTGGAGTTGTATTGGGAGTCGGTGAGGGGGATGCTGTGGGCTGCGCATGATGAGGTGGACAAGTCGCTGTGGAGGGAGGGGGAGGGGGGGATTGCGGGGGAGAAGAGGAAGTGGGAGGAGGAGAAGGCGGAGAAGGATAGGGAGATGAGGGAGTGGGAGGAGGAGAAGGCGAAGAAGGATAGGGAGATGAGGGAGAGGTTGAGTAAGTTGCAGAGTTTGGCGAATGGCACCGGGTTGGGGAAGTCGCCGGCGTTGGCGGCGATAGAGCGCGCCGCGAGGGAGGAGCAGGCGCGGGCGCAGGCGCAGGCGCCGGGGCTGGGGGATAGAAGAAAACGAGGGTTTAGTGCAGTTGCAGAGAAGCAAAGGCAGACAGCGAGGAAATCGAGGAAGACTACACATTCCTCGGAGGGAGAATAGATGCAGAAGACGAGGAAAGCAGGAATTTAGGAACAGGACGGACTCGAGGAATAGGAGCAGTAATAGCGTAAAGACGCATTGCGGTACCACTCCCTCTGGGATCCTAAAGTCAGAAGTTTTGAATTGCAAATAAATCGAATACGTTACCAGGAATTGGAAATAATTGTATTTCAATCGTCGTCAATCGTCGTCGTCGTTGTCAAAACGGAGCCTTACCCCACACTGTCAGCCTTCTCTTGGCACATGGATATCCTCAGCCTCGCGTCTCGCCATCCAACCTTCGCATCAAAGCCGTCCACACCAACACCACCACCCGCCATGTCCGACGACGACGAATTCGGCGCCGATCCCGACTTCCTCGCGGCTTTTGCAGCCGTCGACCCCTCTCTCCCCTCCATCTCCCCCCCCTCGACGACCACGTCGAAACCACGAATCGTCCAACCCGTCCCACAGCTCCTCGACCCCCGGCCCCCGATCACGCCCACCCTCCCCAAAGTCACCCAGCCCATTCCCCAGTCCCTCCCGACGCGCTCGTCCGGGTCCTCGATCCTCGTCTCCCCCCGGCAGAAGGGGAACCCAATCCTCCTCTCCCTGCGCTCCCAGCCCTGGGAATACAGCGACATCCCCGCCGACTACGTGCTCGGCCTCACGACCTGCGCGCTCTTCCTATCCCTAAAATACCACCGTCTGCACCCCGAGTACATCTACACGCGCATCCGCGGCCTCGCCGGCAAGTACGCGCTGCGCGTCCTGCTCGTCCTCGTCGACATCACGAACCACGAAGAGCCGCTCAAGGAACTCAGCAAGACCAGTCTGATCAACAACGTCACCGTCATCCTCTGCTGGTCCGCCGCCGAGGGCGCGCGATACCTGGAGTTGTACAAGAGCTTTGAGCACGCGGCGCCTGCGGCGATCATGGGCGTCCAGGCGAGGAGCTGGAGCGAGCGCATGGTGGAGTTTGTGACGGTGCCGAGGGGGATTAATAAGACGGATGCGGTGGCGGTGGTGAGTGCGCTGGGGAGTGTGAGGGCGGCGGTGAACGCAAGGCCCGAGGAGGTGGCGGCGTTGGGTGGGTGGGGGGAGAAGAAGGTGAGGCGGTGGACGGAGGTTGTGAGGGAGCCGTTTCGGGTGAGGAAGGCGGCGAGGAGGGGGATGGAGGAGGGAGGGGAGAGGGGAGAGGGGAGAGTGGCGGTGCCGTTGTCGAGGGTGCCGCTGAGGGAGATGGGCGAGTATGTGCGCGATTCAGCGATCGGCAGCACGGAACAAACAGATATGCCGCAGACGAAAGACAGAGATAAAGGCAAGCAGAAGGAGGCGCAGCCCAAAGAGCCATTCCAGATGTGGGATCCTGGTGCAGACTCAGACGAGGAAGAGGCGCTGATCGCAGCCGCTGCAGCGGAAGAAGAGCGCATCGCCAGAAGGAGGAGAGAAGAACAGAAGAATGGGAATGATGAGCTGAGCGGTGCTGTTGCGGCTGCGCTGGAGAGGTTGAGGAAGGAGTAGCGTTTGAAGAGAGGAGTGTATCGTTTTGGTGTTGGGAGATGGATGCAGAGGAGGATGGACTTCTAGGGCGTTGGGACGGGGCTGATGCAGGCGTTCGGGATAGCGTATAAACCTGGTAAATCTTGTACAAAGAGTTGGGCCTTCAGCAGCTGTAAATCTGTTCCTTAATATGCATCGAAAATTCGAAATTGGAGTCTCGCCTTCACAGAGCTCAGTCATAGGAACGGTTAGAGGCCTTGAAAGAGTCATCGAAATAAGACTCCGATGTAATATCATTGCATTTAAATCCAGTGCGCTATAACTAAGTTCTAGAGTATCTTACAACAACAACAACAACAACAACATCATTCTAAATCTCCGCCACGTTTAAAGCAGTTTAGCAATCTTCTGAAGACCGCCTCCGCTAGAATAGATAAGCTTTTCGACGACAGCCTTCAGAATGAAGGGAATCTCTTTGACGCCGATTTTAGGAATGCCTGCCTGGCGAGCACGGTATGCAGCAACAATTGCCAGCGTCGCAGTCGTAATCTTGAGAGCCTCCTTTGCTCTCTTCTTGAGCAAACCCTTCATGGTGTACTGATAGGTCCAGTCTCTGTATTTCGGGAACATGCATAACAGCGTGAACCAGATTTGGGAGTATCTGCCATTTTATTAGTCTCATAATGGACCAAAGAGGGCAAATAGAATCACTTACGGGTAAACAGTCGAGTTCCAGTCATCAGCGCCCTTGTACCAGTTGTGACATCCACCAGTATGCCAAACTGTGCCCTTGAGGGATTTCTGAATATCCGCCGTCCACGCAATCTCAGCCGCCTTCTTCACCTCCACAAACTCCGCATCGCCGTTCAAGACGGGCGCAACGAGCTTCAGTGTCAAGTTGACCATGTTTTCGGTAGCAAGCACAACACTGGAATGTCCTGTCGCCGTATTCGGTCCAAAGATAACGAAGAAATTCGGGAACCCATCCATGGCGTTACCCATATACATCTGTGGTCCGCCACGCTCCTTGAAGACCTCCTGGAGAGATTTCCCGCCACGGCCGACCACTTCGAGTGGGTGGAACCAGTGCAGGACTTCAAAGCCGTTGCCGAGGATGATAACGTCGGCTGGGATCTCGATTTCCTGCTCAGGTGCGTCGCTCTTTGGAAAGTTACGACCGGGACCGAGAGTTACGCTCTTTTCGTGGACATGGGTGAGGGGAAGGGTGGTGAGTTCGATCTTGTCATCGTTGAGGGACTTGAACCAGGTAGCATCGAAGATTCGGCGCTTGCAGCCGACGCCATAGTCGGGAGTGAGCATCTTTCGTGATATTAGTAATGAAGACAGTCCGAACGGATCAACAATAACTTACCTCATGGTATTTTTTCGGCACTATCTTCTTCATATGGGCGATAAGTTCGACCTCCAGCTTCGCCCTCTCCTTCTCGCTATACTTGCTGCCACCAAATAATCTGAAGTCAAGTTCAGCCTGAGTCGCAACCATCATCCTCATCGACTTCGCAAAACCAGGGATATAAGTATTGAGCCAAGGACCCCATATTGGCCATTTCTCTTCGCCCAATGGTGGGGACTGCTTTGGAACAACCCAAGGAGGCGAGCGCATAAGTTGAGTGACAGACTTCGCACCATATGTCTTCGTAAGCTCGGGAACGAACTGCGCAGCGCTGCAGCCGGTTCCAACGACAACGACATCTTTGTCTTTAAGATCAACGTCGTACTTCCATCTGGCAGAATGGAAGATATCTCCTTGGAAGTTCTCCTTGCCAGGGATGCTCTCAGGCCACCGATTGGGTTCAACGAGTCCTCCAACGCAGCTGATCAAGACTTTGGCTCTGATGTTCTCTGAACGGACGTACACAGAGCTTTCGCCGTGCTCCCTAATTCTTTGAAGACGATCATAGGAACTGAGATCACCGGTTCCTGGAACGAGTTCGTGGATTGTTAACTCCCAAACGCCCTCCGTCTCATTCCATCGGCATTCGCTGACGTCGGTGTTCAGTTGAATCTTATCGACAATCTCGAATTTCTCGCAGACGGTGTCGAGATATTTCGTAATCTCTGGTCCTGCAGGATATAACGATGTCCACTTATGGTTTGGAGCAAAGGAGAAGGAGTAAAAGACTGCAGGGCTAAATTCGACTTAGTATTAGATCAGGCATGGGGAGCGCATGAGCATGACTTACATATCACAGGCAACTCCAGGATATCTATTAATCCACCAAGTGCCACCCCAACCAGATTGTCTCTCGAAGATACGGAACTGGTCGAATCCTAACTCTTGTTTGAGACGGCAGCCCATGGCGATACCAGACTCTCCAGCGCCAATGATGGCCACCGGGTAGTATGTGAAGCTGTCCGCATCATAGCCATTTCTTTTGCTGATCTTGGATCCGTAAACCTGATTCTACTGTCAGTCAGAGCTTAAAAGAGGAAGGATTGATAGCTCCCATACCTCCTTGCTGCGGCCTGCAGCAAATGAAGACATATTGTGTGTGATGCTCTTATAAGGGAGGTAGATTTGGGGGCAAAGCGGCCCAAATATAGAGGCGAGCTGGACGAGCAGTCAATGAATCAACAACGTCCGGTCATGACAGTTGAAAGCATGAATAAGAAAGCAGTTGAATAGACGAATAATGACCGCCAATATGCCTGGCCGACTCACTGGTAATATCCTCCACCACAAACCCCGCTTTCTGCGCGTTGCACTGTATCTGGTATGGTCATGAATAGCTATGTACGGAGTAGCTGTTCATTTGTGAAGCAATGCTGACCATATGTTGATTGGCAGCCAAGAGTATTCTAACGTTGCGGCAATGCATATACCGAGGCCTCTGCATGCACTCACTCTAGGAGGGGTCGACAGGTGGTATGGAGCACAATTATTCAAGCGCAACATGCATGATGCACTGCTCAATAGGGAGATAAGTTGAAATGGAATATACCCCCTTTCTACGATGAGTAGTTCTGCATTCCTCGGTGGTGATGGTGGTGGTAGTAGTATGTATGTATGTATGTATGTATGTATGTATGTGTTTAGATGGAATACAATACAATACAATAATACAATACAATATAATGCATACCAACAACACGTGACGCTCTGGCACGCAACTTGCGGGGTTCGGCAATCACATTTCCCCAGTCTTGGCACCATCTTGGCACCATCCGCTTTCCGAAAAAAATATTAGTCCAATTCGGCTTAGATTGGTTGACCAGACCACGGCCTCAATTTCCAAAACACAGACTGTACATACATACATACATATCATACCTACCAGATCAGTCACAGAGGACCATGGTATCCCCTCGGCGTTCTCTAACGTCGACGTCAACGGACACGGTCTCACGAAGATGAGCGCCAAAGTTGCTGATAAATTGATCCGCTATCCGATAGTGAGCTCAGAATTGGTCCGCTATCAGATAGTGAACGCAGCAGGTGCAGGTAGCTGGAAACATGTCATTCTTGACAGCGATGCCGTTGAGAAGAGCAGTGGTATTAAAGGGCCTGGAGGTGCTCCCAAGCGAGAACATGTTGGTGGCATAGCGACCATACACAGTCGCCTCAAGGATGTCGAAGTTGACGTATTTCGAGCCCGAGCCTTCATTCCGAAGCTCCCCATTGTTATCAGACATCTAAGTCGCGACGCCGCAAGAAATGGTGCCGGCATTCCAGCCATTAGCAAGTGGTTCAAAGCGCCTGATGGCTCGGCAGGAGAGGGTTTTCAGCCTCTCAACCTCGAATATCTCTCGCCCTTCAAAGACACCATCCTGCCATACGAGTTGATGACGCCAATTCTCGATTACCCCAAGGGCAAGCCCGACGTCTTCAACGAGTTCGTCGCCTGGAACGCCCTCTCCCTGCAACAATACCTGCCACGAAGCAACACGACCGTGAACGACGTCCTCAAAAAATGCGCAGACTTCGATACAGAAACACATGTCGAGGAAATTGACCTGATCGCGCAGCCTTTCGTCGTGGCGGGCAAACAACGGCTGACCGGCCGCCAATTCTACCTTCTGCAGCGCTACGGCCCGCGTTTCCAGGAATTCCACTCCTTCAACGCACCCCTCGAGCTGATGATGAAGGCCAGTAGGAACCCGACCTCCGCCCAATCCCCCGTCGCCTCTGAACTCCCCGGTCTGTACATCGCGCAAGCTCAGGTCGCCGACCTTCCCCGAGCGCTACAAGAAGACCTGCCGCTCCCTGCCCTCCTGCGCGACATCCGCGAGTCAGGGACTGTGGACATCTACGGCGCGAATCTCTGGATGGGGACACCGCCGACGTTCACGCCGCTGCACAAGGATCCGAATCCGAACCTGTTTGTGCAGATGGCGGGGCGGAAGACGGTGCGCTTGCTGGAGCCGGCGAAGGGGCAGAGGCTGTTCGATAATGTGCAGAGGCGGATCGGGGCAAGGGCGTCGGCGCAGATGAGGGGTGCAGAGATGATGCAGGGGCCGGAGAGGTTGGCGCTGAGAGATGCGGTTTGGGGTGACGAGGCGAAGACGCATGAGCTGCTTGAGGTGACGTTGGAGCCGGAAGATGCACTGTTTATCCCGGAGAGGTGGTGGCATAGTATTAAGAGTGAGGGTTCCGGTTTTAATGCTTCGGTGAACTGGTGGTTCCGCTAAGGCAACAACGAGGAGTGAGAGCAGGGACATCAGACGTCACTTCATCACTGCGGGCAGCAAGAAATATCACGATACCAGACGACGATCAACAACGCACAGCCATCTCCATTCATCTACCTACTCCTTCTTTGGCTCCTCCTTCTCCGCCTTCCGGCGTTTAAACAAGCTCAAGTCCAGCGCGATCCTCTCCCCCATCCAGATCGCGCGCTGCGTATGATCTCTCTCCTCATCCCTGACCTCCCTCTTTTCCCCACTCTCCTGGTCCTCAACCACCTCCACCGTATTCGGATGCACTAACACGCTCAACGGACCCCTGTTGATGCACAGCCATGGGATGAAGGCGCCGAACTGCGCCGGCGTGAAGATGTTCACTTCGAACATGGCGATCGGATGCGGGCCCACGGGATACTCCCAGAATCTGTAGATGCGCAGTTCGGGGACTGTGGGTGTCAGCTTGGGCGCAGGAGGAGGGGATGAGGGGAAAAAGAGGTGAAGACGGGAGAGGGGAAGAAGATACGCACATTCGCGCCGTATACGCTCCCATAGCTCCTTCGCGAACTGCACCTGAAAGGGATTATTCTGGAAGTGGTAGATGTGTATATCACTGTAAAACATCAGTCCTGTATTCCACGTATATATCCATATATCCCCCTTCCGCATTCCTGGCCATTTCTTCCCGCAGACTACCGCATCCAAGCAAGACCCCTTAAAAGGGCCTGCAATGCCCTTCCCTATCCCTTCGCAGACGTCGCGACTTAGGATTCGACATCCACTGACCCTTTTCCCCCGCACTTCCGCATCACGTGAGGAACAAAGCAAACTCACAATCCGCCCCTCCTGCCCCTATCCAGCGGGGACGTGAACGCCTCATAGCTATCGCTCACTTTCTCCGCCGGTGGATTGACGTAGGATTTCCCGTCTTCGGAGATGTCGTTGGGGAGGGGTGGCAGGGCGCGGCCGGCGTAGGGAGACAGCGGGGAGGGGTAGGTGTAGAGGGACGGGTCGGCCATTGTGGCGAGGTTTGGATGGGCGATGGAGGTTTTGAGAGGAGATTTTGAGATTGTGAAAAGGAGATGGGGTTTGGCGAAGGATGGCTGGATGGTTGGAATAGAGAGAGGAGATGAGAGACGGAGGACGTGGGAAGCGTTATCCCACTCGGCTTCGGGATTACGCCATATATGGGGATCGGCTCTCGTTCGTGCCGTGGACTGATACCTCCTGCCGCCATCATCTTCAGCGCAGCTCGGCGACAGAGGGAGGTAATGGAGGCAATCTTCGCATTCAATCTATTACGTGACTGAAGAAGCTGCATGTATGCGTCCATCGAATACGCCGTTATTGGGTCAATTCATACAGAACGCTATGGGTACATCCCGTCCTCAGAATATGCAGCTAAACCTCCTCGCTTTCTCTCTCCCTTCCAAAGCAGCTTTGAGTTTCTCGTCCTTCGACGAGGCGAAGCATCTCAGCTCGACCGGCAAAGTTGCCCTGATCTCGTCACACATCGATTTCCACTTATCAATGCGTTTTCTGCGTTGGATATCATAGACCGAGGTATCCCGTGTGACCAAACTTTCTATACACCAATCTGGGTCTATGTCGAAATTGACAGACGCGTTGCAGGAGGATTGCGAGTCGAGCTTGTTGAGCCATTTGTGTATGGGCTTTGGGTCGTTTTCACGGATCATTTCCGCTTCGAAGGACTGGCGATAGCCGTCGTCTGGATAGTCAGGGAAGTCGGAGGATTGGTCGTCTTCATGGTGCATTACGCCAATATCGAGTGCTTGCTGGCGGGCTTTCTTATAGAGCGCCTCCGCTTTGATGAAACGGCTGTTGACTATACGTGCCGTATCAAGCATCCTGAGATCAAATTCGGTTTGTGAAAGGCTACAAGTCTCATCTTTCACCTCCTGGAGATAGGCCTGCTGCTCGCTATAGTAGTTGGCGGCCCATCCATCGGCATACTCCTTCGCATCTCGATAGGCATTACGCGCATGCAACAAATCTGCTTCAGCGACATGTCGCCCGTACCAGCTTTCCGTGTATACTTCAACCTCCTGGGTTTCAGGACCAACTGACTCTCGATGGCCATTGACGATGTTATCATACGCCTTCTGTGCACGGAGGATGGCATTGGTCGCGGCGAGTGCTTCACGAAGCATCGTGCGGTCGAAATCTTCCTCTGTATCTTTATTCTTTCCTTCTGCGATCAAGCGCAGATGGTCAGCATGACGCGCATCTCTATATGCGTCCCACCCATCTACCACTTCCCTCGCCTGTCTCAGTGTGGATTCTACATTTTTCAGATCCGCTTCAATTAGGATTCCATCGTCGACTTCACCTCGCCTCACATCGACATGCTCAATGTGTGGCTCCTCTTGTTTTGTGATTTGTTTTTCGTGCTTGTCGGGATTGTCCTCGTTATAATGCTCTCCAAAATCCTCCTCCGCTTGAGTTGTTCTCAAAAGGTTCGCATTTGTGAAAAATTGTTCCCATTGGCCATATATGTGAGCTCTGGGGGCCGCGATATTTATCTTGGCGATCTCCAAGGTGTTGAGGATTGAGTTTCGTTGATCGACCAGCTCCTGCCATCTTTCCTCGGGTAGAGGCTCTTGCATTATCATTATTTCATCCATTTTATAGAGTTCTGCTTCAACTTCATCGAGGTCTTTGGTCGCCTTATCGAGGACTCGTTGGCATTGAATTACTGTATTCCAGTTCGAAATGGTGTCTTCTGTCAATTCAACAACAGTAGCAAACGAATCATTTCCCGTTGGCTCTGAAATATCGTTGCCATCATCAGCAGTGGCTGAAGATATGCCGCAGCTTCCTTCACTCAATCGCCTATTTTCATCAACCGGCGCACTTTGCTGTTGTACCTCATCAGACGATGCTGATTGTTGCGCAGGAAATATATTGTGACTGTTAAATGCCTCAAAATATTCATCTGCAGCTAGTGTCTTCGCAACGCCATTAGGGCCAGTAGTTTTCGGCCTTGACTTCAAGATGTTTTGGCCATTCTTGAAGACTGAATTCGAGTTGATATCGTCAAATTCTGTCGATCTGCCTGACCATCGACGTCTGGGCGAGGGACGTTTGTCCAGGTCCCGAGAGAAATCGGCGACACGTCTGAAGAGCTTTCCATTCAAAGTCTCGTGTATCCAATTATACATTGTGTTGATCTTTGATCATCTAGTGATTCGAATCTGCTCCAATCTGTTCGGGGGGGTCTGGTTTTAAGGACTACATAGAAGTTACCTACTCGGTCCCATCAGATTTTTCCCCCTACGACAAGCGATGGGACTGGATCCCAATACAACATTTTCTTTATTCAAGGTGATAGGAAGCTTGCGCTTTTCCGTTTTGAGTCAACTTGGCCTGTCTTTGTTTGTTCTTCTCGATTGTTGCACCTTTCGGAGATATGTCTCCTGTGTCTTCATTTGATGTAACTGTTGAGCCTTTGAGACTCTCTATCGCACCCAGGGAATTTCGTCGAGAGAATCATTATCTCTGGGTTGGACTCTCATCTTTGTTGATATTATTGATTTCATCTATTGTTGTGTGGGTGTCGACTCCTGCTATACCTGCTCTTTGTGGTAGTTATACCTTAAGGAGCCGGATGGAATGGAGACACTCTTTTTGTGTACAACACAACTCCAATTCATGCGCTCGATTATGTAAAATTTCAAGAAATATATTATAATTGCTCTGTATTTGAAATCTTCTCCTGTGTTAAGAAATTCAATCATGTCAGGTCTGTCAGGGGCTTGGAAGTTCGGCCCTCCACCTGGAATGAGCAGTAGCGCTCATGCGTCAGCCAATTCCTCCCGCACTCCATCAATGCGTCGTTTGGCCAAAATAGATGAAAACAAAGCAAAGCTGGAAAAGGAAAAGGAAAACGACCTTGCTGCAGTGACCGAGAAACTGAGTCTGGCCGGCGGTAGCCATACAGTTCTTAAAGATGAGTTGCAAGACTTCACAGAGACGCCATACTTTAATCCAGCCGGGAGAGACAGTAAGCCGAAGTCCATTTCGATACGTTATATTTCTAACACTATTAGCTGTGCAAACTCACCATGGTTTTATGCCTGGCAGGATCTTCTCTACCTTCATGCATACGTCTTACACCTCTTACGGCAGTCTGCAAGACACGAAGAATCTCTCAGCCACTACCACACGCACAAAGGTCCGCCATGCTTACCGCGAAATCATCGTCGCGACCAAATATCGCAAGTTTGTCGTCGTGGCAACCTTCCAGGACGTGTTAGTAGCACTGTAAGCTCCTTCCTCTTGCCTCTCTCTTATCCTCTGGTCTCTACAATTACTAATGCATCTCAGGCCCATCTTCACCTTCAATGGTGCCGGCCTTGTAGACAGGCAGAAAGCCACAGATGAATTCGTTTCCATCCGTGACGCCAATAGACTCCCACACGCGCCGCCCGAATCCAAACATCCGAGCATTGTTTGCACCCTCATGCCGGAATTTCGCAAATGGGATCGCGAGTGTGGCGGGTGGTACAACATGACGAACAGCACCGTCATCGCGCTCACCCACCCAGTCGTCTTCCGGTACGACATAGAAGCCACGCTCCTGGGGGATGTCGTTTCGGACCAAACGACACGCCTCGTCACGCTGTTCCACGACACGTTCCTGGAGGATGTGAAGAAATACCTTACGAGCAACCGCGGGATGCTGGATGAGTCTGGGAAGAAAATTCTTGGGTCAGCCGTCGATGAGGACGGGTTCCAGATGGCGAAGAGCAGGACGCCGAGTGTGAAGGGAGCGGTGGATAACTCTAAGTATAGGCCAAGGAGTGTTAGTGTGGAGAGCTGGAGGGGCGGGTATAATGCTGGGAGCTGGAGGGCTGGGTATGGGGGAGTGAGGCCACTGGTGATTGGATCCAAGGTAACAGAAGGGGCGCAGAAGTGTTATAAGTGTGGAGAAACTGGACATCAAAGTCACAGCTGCCTGAGTATTAGGTGGCGCTGAGGAGCGATATGAGATAAAGGGGCAGATCTACATCGCTTCAGTTTGACATTCGGAGTTTAGAGGGAAGTGAGAGAAAAGGAAGCTGCGGGAGGCCGCCTACGATAGGGAATTTCTGTTGTGCATGTAGGGAGACAAATTGTGAGTAGGTACAGGCGTTGTGGAACTTTGTTCTTTTTCATAAATACTGTTCAAAGTACAAATGTTATTGTATTTGGTGTTTATATAGCGTCGAATACTTATGAGAATGAGTCTAGAGCAGTAAGATACTCTTTAGACCTCATCCTTTCCCCAACAGTCCAACTCTCCCTGTGCGCTCGGAGAGCTCTTTCTTTGGCCAAATGGTAGAAGTAAGATACGACAGAACTGTGTGAAAATCCGATATCCACCTCTCACACTTCTTTCTCCATCTCTTCCTCTTTTTCAAATTTCTCATATCCTAATCTTGTGCATCAACAATGACGTCCCAGATCTCTCTGTACATAACATCTCGCAAAGAGCGAACAGTCCTTAATATAGTAACACAAAGAATCATGGAACTTCAATCAACCCATGGATTTTCGAATAACCGGAACGTCAAGTGTGCGACTAAGATCTACGGATAATTGCGTTTCCTAGTGGAAAAAAAAACATTAAATGTAGCTATTGGGATATACACACATGGGTAAAACATATTACTTTTGAGAATTGGTGGAATCGTGTCTGGAGCGCAGAAGGCGAAGGTGAGGTCTTTAAGGCAAAGTCTGAGGAGCCGAGCTCTGATGTGTCTGATGAGGATGGCGATGAGGACGAGAAAGACAGCGACGATGAGATCGCTTTGGAAGTATGTCTTTTGCTGCTATGAACTTTATTGTCCTTGCAGTAATCTCGTCATTGCAGATTTCAAGATTTGTGAAGAAACTTGCGGGTAGCAATAGTAGCAGTAACAGCAACATAGTTTCTTGCGTGCAGATATCATCCTCGTCTCTAGAGCTGCCACGGCTCATAACCGGCTCTTGTGGTATGAACACAAGACGGCGGGCAAACCATACCGGACATCTGTCACTTTCCTGCCTCCTGACCTTTGGAATCTGAATGATTCTCAAAGACTGGCATGCTATATATATGACCAATTTTCCTCTAACTACCGCAAACTACGGACTATTGTCCATGTCTCTGCTGATTAGACACCCCACAGCAAATTTGTGTTCTACAAGGCATTGGTGATGATGGTTTGTCAGACCATTCACATGATTCTAGTACATTCTCATCAAGCCATTGTGTCTCAATCGACACTTTGAAAGAGCTCATAGCTCGTAGACGTATAGAATCACACTTAAAGCGATGGAATGGCCGAAAGAACAGAGGGTTAAAGCAAGGCCAACTATATTGATACAACTCCTTTGGATTCTTTAACGATTAACGGAGAAATCTAGCAGTCTAAAGTCACTAACGGCCCACAGAGTTAGAAAATCTCGATTCATATCCTCAATAACTTGAACTGTATTTTGAGTGTACAATAAAGAAAGTTTTGCAAGTATGAAATCTTGAAGCATCATCTAGACAAAAAGGGAGAGAAAACGGGTAGAAAAGGGGTAGAAAGGGAGAAAGAGATTCAAGGTCTACAGATAAACGGTACGAATCCTAGTCTTGGTATGAAACTACGAAACAAAAATTTCCCCAAACCGTTTCACTTCATTCAGTGCACAAACAATAGAATAGAACTTCTCTGTGCAGATCTCCAAAGGTCTGTCATGAAATACCGTAACATTTCCAAATACTTGCAAAAGACGTTGGCGGACTTGCACAGCCCCTCCACTCAGGCCATCCTTCGCCATCACTATAGTCTTCACCAATACACAGCACGACACGCCAGCAAACACGCGTCAAGTTGCGAAGCAGATTACCTCTACCTACCAGAGCCATATCCCTTACCACCAATACGAACCTTCATTCCATTTCGCGGCATCCCCGACTGGACAACTCACCGAAGCAGCCTGCCGATTTCTGCGTCCCGTGCAGCTTTGGGGCCAGGAGCAATGAGAAGACGGACGCGTGACAGACCTGCAATGCGACGCCAGCATTGCATGAAGGCCATCGTCAAGGCACCACTACGGCACGATGGGGTTGAGTTAATCTGCACCCGCATGAAAGGGCAGCTCCCTTGCACCTCTGCTCCCCGCTGGGCTGCGCTCGCTGTGCGGCCCGCCAGCTTGCTGGCTCGTTGGCTCGCGGACTCTCGGCCGAACGACGCCCGGATGTACAGCACAAGAGCGTTTGTGGGGGCGCTGAGACGAAGCGTGGCAGTTTCGGATGGGGGCTAAATGCGACGAAACACGAAGGATTGGAGACAGCATTGTGGCGAGATGGATGCGCTGTGACGCTGGAATGTAAACCGGAGGAGCATTTACCCCGCATAAACCGCACGGCTGGTGAGGGGAGTGTGCGCTGGGTGCCAATGCCTATGAGCGATGCTCAGTAGGGCTGCAAGATGCAGGGCAGCTGTGGAGACGTGCGTGTCTGATGGACTGGTCGGGCTCATGCGAACGGGACAGAGGAATCAAGAGGAGCTATCGAAAGGCAAGCTGGTGGCTCAAGGATGGAGACACAATGATACGAGCTGCTCGACACGGATATTTCTCCGAAGTATGGATACATTATTCATATTGAGAAATCCATGGGCTTCAGACAAGAAATTGCCTCAAGCGCACAAAAATGGAACTGAGGTTCTAAAAGCGAATATCACGATGTCCAAACACAATATACGAAAAGGCGTCGCCTAACTTTCCTGAAGTGGGAGCGAACAGGCGAGTTGCCAATATGAAGAGCAGGGCAGAGCGAGTATCTGCAGCGTTGTTGAACTTAATTGTTGTTCTATTGACGTCAACTAACATTGATGCTGGATATACGGAGAAAGCTAGACAGTATCTGTCTTGTATCGACTGCAACGAGCCCAGTTCGAAGTCAATTTGACGTCGTTCATGGACATCTTGCAGCTTCACAGCGGTACAGATCAACTCGGACCTCGAAGACCTGAAATATCCGTCGGCATTGCCCCATGCTGTCAACCGCAGGGCAGAAACACTTACATGCTTCACCAAGCTGAGCCAGTTACAATGGATGGCTTTGCTATCACAGCGAATATGCGAAACGACAGAGGGGACAGCTCCATAATGGCCCTGAACTAAGGCCAAACATGCCTCCACCAGCTCTTACGAGCTCGAACTCAACGCTACTGACAGATCGATCTTGCATATTTCCCTCATGCAGGCCGATTAGCCCCCTCATAGGGCCAAATACGGATATGCCATGCCACTCACCTGATTCCACCGAATCCACGGAGCTGCGGAATTATCACCGCCGTGGATCTAGATATTCAACCTCACGAGCAGCCTCGTGCGCAAAAGGGGCAACAGGGCAGCTATTCTGTGGATCTCGACGTCTCTTGAGCTATTCGAGACATGTCATGGCTATCATGAAGCCCGTTTTCTCCTTTTCTCCACATCGCGAGAGGAAGTACTTCGTATGGCTGTTGCCCGCCTCGCAGACTGCACATTCTAATCATGAGCTCTTGATATATAGTGACGCATACGCAATGCAGTCTGCGCCGTTGAAGAGACGGTGAAGTGACGTATCGGAAACCTCCGTGGTAGGCTAAAGTGCCATGGCGGGGATAAATACAAGTCCGCAGAGGCGGAGCGAACGTGGGTATCCGCAGATGCAACGTTGCGGGTTATCGAGAGTTATGGAGACAGGTCACTTTGGCAGGTGGGCAAGTACTGGGGACTTATTTTGGTCCGCTCCATTGGCAGTTTTACCTTGTATCAATGTGGTACGACGACCGTACGATGTTCCAAAGAACCAGGGAGATTCAGAGGAAGGCAGGACTGGTGCTGCTATGCTACAGGGCTCTTTTGGAAAAGGGGCGCAGCCGTCGAGGTCGAAGAAGGGACTTCGGATTTAAGCGGAGGTAGGATGAGGCACTTCTTATTGAAGCATCTTATCATATCTGATCAATTCATCCGCGCTGGGCGTCCTCTATCCAGCACACAGTGCTATGGCGTCGCAACTAGTTTTACCTAGTTTTATCCAGACTCCCACCTCCAGCGAGGGTCTCCGTGGTATGCGACGCGGCCTCTCTCCCCCTTTCTCTTTCCCCTCCTCTCTCTCCCCTTTTCCACACTCCCTCCATCGCCGCCGCGCCTTTTTGCACCTCGCACCAGCCAGCAGCAAAGCGATCTCCGACGGACCTCGCGCCAACTGCCAAACCCGACGCCCCGACATGGCCCGACGGCCAAAATTGGGGGCTAAGAGGCTTGCAGTCGATTTAAGGACGCGAGTACATACATACCTAGTACATGCATCCCTAGTACATACATACCTTACATACTACATGGGGCCATTCGGGCCTTTTCCGACGACCAGCTAGCACAACCGGGAGCCCCGATGAGACGGCGCCGCCAGCCTTACAACCAGGGGGCCAGGGGGCCAGGGGTCCACGTCGTCGTTTGATTACCTGATTACCTATGCGACATCCAGGCGTGGCTATAGCGGCGTAGTGTCGTGTGCAGAATAGGGGACAGGGGGAGAACGAGCATTCACCAGGTGGCATTGCTCATACTGTATGTATAACTCGTGCATGAGCCGGCATGATAGACGTCCGCCGTGAGGGAGGGGGGTACACGGCGCAGAAAGAGCGCAGCATTGGCTGCCGGAACAGAGAGGGAGCAAGGCCGGCGATCTTGATATCTTGATATGCCATTATTGCCAGCGCATGGGAGGATAGATTAATCGGCGTCCCGAAGGATTCGCTGTGCGCCGCTTGGCGCGTCTTCTGGAAGGATGTCTGTCGCATGGCTCTTGCCTGCCCGCCACCATCCAAGGAAGCAGATCAGTGCGCGTCGCGGCACGTTGTTTCTGTTATGCACGACTCCTTTCCGAGCGTCTCCCCTGAGTACATAGATACCTGTTCTATTAATCAGGAGAACAGGAAGAATTGCTGTCCCAAAACATCCACATCTTTCGAGCTTCCTCACTCCTCCTCCCTCCCTCCTCCCTTCCCTCTTCCCCATCCACCCACGATCACTCCAATTTCGGCACAACCACCACCACCGCCGCCGCAACCGTCACGTCCCTCCCCCCTCCCCCCCCTCCGCACCTCGCAAACCAGCCTCGAGCTCGAAACACGCCCTCCACCGGCGCTGGCACTCCTCTGCATTCCCCCTCCTCCACCGCACACCCCTCTTCCCCCAACCGCGCCCGATCCGCCCCCCCCCCCCCCCCCCCCCCCCCCCCCCCCCCCCCCCCCCCCCCCCCCCCCCCCCCCCCCCCCCCCCCCCCCCCAACC